>Ga0058691_1001406_pt1 | contig 12764 bp, 10 predicted proteins | sample AgamicAtPrz_FD_55051 | JGI IMG/M metagenome (GOLD analysis project Ga0058691, IMG submission 55051) | Agave microbial communities from Guanajuato, Mexico - At.P.rz | ecosystem: Host-associated > Plants > Phyllosphere > Phylloplane/Leaf | place: Guanajuato, Mexico | collected 2012-05-28
ACGGCGTTGCCACCGCCACCGCCGACGCCGATGACTTTAATCACCGCGTCATTGGTTAATTCCATAGGTTCAAACATGATTTCTCTCCGTTATGTGCCTGTCGCCTGGAGATCATAAACATTGCCACCATGATCTCCTTTAAAAAAATTAGAACTCTTTCTTCAGCCAGCTATTGATACGCTTGAACCAATTGCCCACTGAAGCACGTTTTTCCGTTTCTGCGTCACCGTTCATGTGTGACTCTTTACCATAGTGCAGCAGGCCAACCGCCGTGGAGTAATACGGCTCCTGTGCATAATCGGTAAGCCCGGTAATATTTAACGGCTGACCGATACGTACCTGCGTGTGAAACACGCGCTGGGCGCAGGCGGCTAAACCTTCAATCTGCGCCGCGCCACCGGTTAATACAATGCCGGCAGCAAGATGGTGTTTAACGCCTTGCTGGCGGAGCTGCTCTTGCAGCTGCAAAATCTCGTCATTCACTAAATTCAACAGTTCGGTATAGCGCGGCTCAATCACCTCAGCCAGCGTCTGACGCTGTAAGCTGCGCGGCGGACGTCCACCCACGCTCGGGACTTCGACGTTTTCGTCTTTGCCCACAATCGAACCCAGCGCACAGCCGTGACGCACTTTGATGGCTTCTGCGTCAGTCGGCGGCGTGCCAAAAGCGTAAGCGATGTCGCTGGTCACCACGTTCCCCGCGTAAGGGATCACTTTGGTGTGGCGCAGCGCGCCGCCGGTATACACCGCGATATCCATTGTACCGCCACCGATGTCCACAACACAGACGCCCAGCTCACGTTCGTCTTCAGTCAGTACGGAGAAGCTCGACGCCAGCCCAGCAAAAATCAGTTGGTCAACTTTAAGGCCACATCGTTCAACCGCTTTCACGATATTTTTCGCCATGTCGTTGTGACAGGTGATTAAATGCACTTTTGCCTGCATGCGCACGCCGGAAAGCCCAACCGGATTCTTAATGCCTTCCTGATAATCGATGGCATATTCCTGTGGAATCACATGCAGAATACGATGTTCGTCACGCACGCGTACGGATTTCGCCGTATGTACCACGTTCTCTACATCATCCTGAGTCACTTCTTCTTCCGAAATCGGAACCATCCCGATTTCGTTCTGACAACTGATATGTTTGCCCGATAAAGCAAGGTAAACCGAAGAAATCTGGCAGTCCGCCATTAATTCAGCCTGGTCAATCGCGCGCTGTACGCATTTCACGACTGACTCAAGGTCATTTACGCCGCCTTTATCCATACCGCGAGACGGGCAGCTGCCCACCCCGATAATGTTGACCATACCATCGGGCAGAATTTCCCCAACCAGGGCGGCAACCTTCGCGGTGCCGATTTCGAGTCCTACTACCAGTTTTCTGTCCGTTGCCTTGATCATTGTGGTTTAGCCTGTGCCTGGTTTTGTTGCTGATTACTGTCCTGTTGCTCCAACGGCAGCGCTGCCCAGCCAACGGCGGCTCCGGAGTCGTAACGCAAATCAACGTAGGTAACACGTCGGTTTTGACTCTGGCCCTGCTGCTGCAACTCCGGATAGAGCTCAATAAAGCGGTTCAGACGCTTCATGGTATCGCTGCGCCCCAGTTCGATCCGTACATCATCGCTGGTGACCAGCTGCCATGAGCGCCGCGCCGTCATCGACGCGACCTTCAGGGTAAACTTGTTGGCACGGAGCACGTCGCTCATGTTGTGATAACCGGCCAACACCTCTTTTTCACTGCCTTCCGGACCATACAACATCGGCAACGTTTCTTTGCCGAGGTGGCTGGTCGGGACGCTGAAGGAGACGCCATCGGCGTCGACCATGTGTGAATCATTCCAGCGTGCAACCGGAACGTACTCCACCAGGTTTATCTTCAGCTCATCAGGCCACTGCTTACGCACGCTGACCTGTTTAATCCACGGTAAACGCTCTATCTGCTGCTGAATAATATCCACGTCCTGCGACATGAACGTACCCGGTGCGCCCAATGACAAAATGGCCTGGCGGATATCGTCATGCGTGGTGTAATGCGTGGGGCCCGTCACCACTAATTTTGACAGCGGCAAACGCGACGCATCGTTCATCCACTTCAACACCACCAAACCACCCGCGCCCATCACGCCCAGCACAATCAGCAGAAACGCAATGCCAAACAGCCGTGCTCCATTACTGCGGCCGGAACGGGCCCGTTCTTGAGTTTCGCGATTTCGAACGCGCAGTGCTGCCTGAGACATATCAGTCAGCCAACTCCAAAATACGCGCCACCAGCTGCGGGAAACTGTAACCTGCCTGCTTGGCGGCCATCGGCACCAGGCTGTGGCTGGTCATTCCCGGAGACGTATTCACTTCCAGCAGATGGAAACGGCCTTCGCTGTCGGTCAAGACGTCAACGCGTCCCCAGCCGCTGCAGCCCAAGGCGCGCCAGGCAGCCAGGACTATAGACTGTAATTCCGCTTCCTGCTCGTCACTCAGGCCCGATGGACAGAAATACTGAGTATCGTCAGAAATGTATTTTGCTTCATAGTCATAGAACTCGCTGACGGTATTAATTCTGATTGAGGGCAGGATCTCATCTCCTACGATGCCAACGGTGTACTCTGCCCCACTCAAAAAGGCCTCAATCAGCACATCGTCATCGTGACGAAACGCTTCGTCCAGCGCCGCCGGCAGCGCGTCTGTGGTGTTAACACGGCTGATGCCGACGCTTGACCCTTCACAGCTGGGTTTAACAAACAGCGGCAGGCCGAGTTGCTCAATGGCCTGGCGGGTCGCGGCATCAAAGCCCTGCGCATAGTGTTGACGCGTGACCCAGACAAATTTGCCCGAGGGTAATCCCCTACCCTGCCACAGCAGCTTGGTGCGCAATTTATCCATGGTAATGGCCGAGGCCATCACGCCGCTGCCGGTGTACGGTAGGCCGATAAAATCCAGCACCGCCTGCAGCGTGCCATCCTCACCGCCGCGGCCATGCAGGGCGATGAACGCTTTATCAAAGCCCAGCTGCTTTAACGTCAACGCTGAGGTATCACGCGTGTCCACGGCGTGCGCATCAATGCCCATTTCGCGTAGACCGTTTAATACCGCATTGCCTGACATCAGCGACACTTCACGCTCCGCCGAAGTGCCCCCCATCAACACCGCTACTTTTTCAGCCATGACGGGCCTCCGTGTTCAGCGCAGGCTGTAACTGAATGTCAGCCAATTTGCGCGCAATTTTACCGATGTTACCTGCCCCCTGGACGATAATCAGATCGTCCCCCGCCAGCAGCGGTGCCAGTGCGTCCGGCAGCGCATCGTGGTCAGAGACCAAAATCGGGTCGACTTTCCCCCGGTTGCGGATTGCACGGCACAGCGAACGGCTATCTGCGCCGGGAATGGCCGTCTCACCTGCGGGATACACTTCCAGCATCAGCAGCACATCCACCTGTGACAGCACGTTGGCGAAATCGTCAAACAGATCGCGGGTGCGCGTGTAGCGGTGCGGCTGGAACACCATTACCAATTTTTTCTCAGGCCAGCCGGCGCGTGCCGCTTTGATCGTGACGTCGACTTCCGTGGGATGGTGTCCGTAGTCGTCCACCAGCATCGCGCTGCCTGGCGTCCCGTTGACCGCCTCGGTGTCAAACTCGCCCAGCACATCAAAACGGCGTCCCGTGCCCTGGAAGCTCTCCAGCGCGGCCAGAATCGCCTCGTCTTCAATGCCTTCCTCGCTGGCGACCGCCACGGCCGCCGCGGCGTTCAACGCATTGTGGCGACCTGGCGCATTCAGCGTGACCTGCAGCGTCGGCTTGTCGTGACGAATAATCGAAAAATGCCCCTGCGCGCCGCGCTGTTCGTAATGCTCTACGCGTACATCGGCATCGTCGCTAAAGCCGTAAGTGGTGATTTGACGCCCAACGCGCGGGATAAGATCGCGAATCACGACATCATCAACGCACAGCACTGCGCGCCCGTAGAACGGCAGGTTGTGCAAAAAGTTGATAAACGTCTGCTTCAAATTCTCGAAATCGCCCTGGTACGTGTCCATATGGTCGGCTTCGATATTGGTCACAATCGCCACCATCGGCTGTAGATGCAGGAAAGACGCATCGCTTTCATCCGCTTCGGCAATGAGATAACGGCTGGAGCCAAGGCGCGCATGCGTGCCTGCCGCTTTGACTAAGCCGCCGTTGACGAAAGTGGGATCTAAGCCACCTTCGGCATAAATACTGGTGACCATCGCCGTGGTCGTGGTTTTGCCGTGCGTGCCGGCAATGGCGATGCCGTGCCGGAAGCGCATCAGTTCCGCGAGCATTTCAGCGCGGCGAATCACTGGAATACGCTGTTCACGCGCTGCCACCAGCTCCGGGTTATCCTGCGCCACGGCGGTCGACACCACCACGACGCTGGCGTCGGTGACGTTTTCCGGACGGTGGTTGAAATAAATGGTGGCGCCCAGCGACGTCAAATGCTGCGTCACCGCGTTAGGGGCCAAATCAGAACCGCTGATATGGTAGCCTTCGTTCGCCAACACTTCGGCAATACCGCCCATGCCAGCACCACCGATGCCGACAAAGTGAATGTGCCTGACGCGACGCATCTCGGGCACAATAGAACGCAGTTTTGCCAATTGTTGTGTATTCATCTGCCTCAATTACCTGTTTTCCTCTAGGTACCTGCTTTCAGGTACGGGGCCAGCGTGCGCCCATGAACCTATTTCGCGACACGTGCCACTTCTTGGGCCACGCGTTCGGTGGCATCGGGAATCGCAACCTGGCGGGCTTTTTCCGCCATAGTGATTAATGTGGCGCGATCCCACTGGCGTAGCGTGTCGGCTACTGCAGCCGCGGTAAATTGCGGCTGCTCGAAAATTTTGGCGGCACCAGCCTGCTCGAGCGGCAAGGCGTTCCAATATTGCTGGCGATCTTTATGCTGAAAGGGCACAAAGATAGCGGGCAATCCGGCTGCGGCAATCTCGCTAACCGTGAGCGCGCCAGAACGGCAAACCACCACATCAGCCCAGGCATAAGCCGCCGCCATGTCGTCAATAAATTCGGTGACCTTGTGCTGCGTTTGGCCAACCTCGCCATACGCCTGCAGTACGCTTTCGCGCGCACCTTTTCCGGTCTGGTGCCAAAGCGTAATGGCGTCACCCAGTTCGGCTGCCACCTGCGGCACCACCTGGTTAAGAATACGTGCGCCCTGGCTTCCGCCAATCACGAGCACGCGTATCGGTCCCGTGCGCGAAGGCAAACGCGCGGCGGGCAGCGGCAGCGCCAGAACATCGGTGCGCACCGGGTTTCCTACCACCTCGGCGTTCGGAAACGCACCGGGGAAGGCCTGCATAACTTTGGTGGCAATTTTCGCCAACCCTTTATTGGTAAGCCCGGCAATGCCGTTTTGTTCGTGGAGCACCACCGGAATACCGCAGCTCCAGGCGGCCAGTCCGCCAGGGCCTGACACGTAACCGCCCATGCCCAATACCACATCTGGCTGCCAGCGCTTCATAATAGTGCGCGCCTGACGCCAGGCATTGACGATGCGGAATGGCGCCAGCAACAGCGCTTTCAGGCCCTTGCCGCGCAGGCCGCTGATACGGATGAAGTCAATCTCAATGCCGTGCTTCGGCACTAAATCCGCTTCCATACGATCGGCGGTTCCCAGCCAGCGCACTTGCCAGCCCTGTTCCATCAGATGATGCGCCACTGCCAGGCCGGGAAAAACGTGTCCGCCCGTACCGCCCGCCATGACCATCAGCCGTTTGCCACTCATCGAGCACCTCGGGTAAACGCCTGCGCTTTCGCCAGGCGCGTTTCATAATCAATACGCAACAAGAAAACGATCGCCGTCGACATAATAATCAGGCTCGAACCGCCATAGCTGATCAGCGGCAGCGTCAGGCCTTTGGTCGGCAGCATGCCCGCTGCCGCGCCGACGTTAACCAGCGCCTGAAAGCTAAACCACACGCCAATTGAACAAGCGAGGAAGCCCGAAAAACGCTGGTCAATCTCCAGCGCGCGTCGGCCAATCGACATCGCACGAAAAGCCACGAAGAATACCATTAACAGCGCCAAAACCACACCGACATAACCCAACTCTTCACCAATGATGGAGAAGATGAAATCGGTGTGCGCTTCGGGCAAATACTCCAGCTTTTGCACGGAGTTTCCGAGCCCTTGCCCCCAAAATTCGCCACGGCCAAAAGCCATCAACGATTGCGTCAGCTGGTAGCCGCTGCCAAAGGGATCTTCCCACGGATTCCAGAATGAGGTGACGCGGCGCATACGGTAGGGTTCGGCGATGATCAGCAAAATCACCGCGAAAATACCGGATCCGATAATCGCCAAAAACTGCCACAGCTTGGCACCGGCCAGGAACAGCATGGCCAACGTCGTGACAAACAACACCACCACCGTGCCGAGGTCAGGCTGGGCAAGCAACAGCACCGCCAGCACCACCATTACGCCCATGGGCTTACAGAAGCCCCAGAAGTTATTGCGGACCTCTTCAACCTTGCGCACCAGATAGCTGGCGAGGTAGCAAAACAGCGAGAGTTTCGATAATTCGGCAGGCTGAATACGCAGCGGGCCGAGCGCAATCCAGCGTGACGCCCCGTTTACCGAACTGCCCACCACCAGCACAATCAGCAGAAGCAGTACGGAGGTCATTAGCATGGCGTTGCTGTAGCGCTGCCAGAAATCCATCGGCACGCGCAGTGTGACCAGCGCCATACCAAACGCCAGCGCAATATAAAAGGCATCGCGCTTGGCGAAATAGAATGGGTCTTCATTCAGGCGTTGGCCAACAGGCATGGACGCCGACGTCACCATCACGAAACCAATGATGGCCAACCCAAACGTTAGCCACAGCAAGGTGCGATCGTAGAGTACGATCGGCGCATCGTCGCTTTCGCGCGCGCCCATTACCCAGTCTCTAAGCCGCAGCGATAAAAAATTGGCCAGCGTGGCGCCCGGGATCCGCATCAGCCTAACTCCCGCGCCAGTTGCGCGAAGACGTCGCCGCGCTGTTCAAAATTGCGAAACTGATCCAGGCTCGCACATGCAGGGGATAACAGCACCATATCGCCTGCCGAAACCTGGGACGCAATCTGNNCCATTGCCTGCTGTAAGGTCTCGGTGCGCGTGGCGATATCCGGGCGCAGCGCGGCCAGCGCATCCCCATCACGGCCNAAACAGTACAGCTTCACCCGATCGCCCTGTAAGTAGCGCGCCAGCGGCGTAAAGTCAGCCGCCTTGCCATCACCGCCGAGCAGGAGCCACAGCGTGCCTTTCACCTGCAGGCCATTCAGTGCGGCTTCGGTACTGCCCACGTTGGTGGCTTTTGAGTCATTGATCCAGCGCACGCCTTTGGCTTCATGCACCAATTGGAAACGGTGCGCCAGCCCGCCAAAGGTGGTGAGTGCTTTTAGACTGGAGGCGCGCGGGATATTCACCGCATCCGCCAGCGCCAGCGCAGCCAGTGCGTTGGTATAGTTGTGCTGTCCCACCAGTTTCATTTCGTCGGCGTTAAGCACTTTCTCGCCTCTCACGCGCAGCCAGGTACTGCCCTGCTGCTGATTGAGGTGATAATCGCCGAGATTAATACCAAAGCTAACGCAGCGCGCGTCGACCCCACGGACCGGCATGGTCATCCCATCATCCGCATTGACGACGCAAACGCTGGCATGTTCATAAATACGCAACTTCGCGGCGCGATACTGCTGCATGCCCAACGGATAGCGATCCATGTGATCTTCCGTCACGTTGAGGATGGTGGCCGCGGCAGCTTTAAGACTGTGGGTGGTTTCCAATTGGAAGCTCGAGAGCTCAAGCACGTATAGCTGAGCAGGCGATTTCAGTAAGGTCAGCGCGGGCAAACCAATGTTGCCGCCGACGCCTACCTGCCAGCCTGCGGCACGCGCCATTTCGCCCACCAGCGTGGTGACGGTGCTTTTGCCATTAGAACCGGTAATGGCGACGATAGGCGCTTGCGCTTCGCGACAGAAGAGTTCGATATCACCAATGATCTCAATGCCCGCATCGGCCGCTTCACTCAGCGCAGGATGCGCCAGCGCAATGCCAGGGCTGGCGATGATCAAATCCGCCGCCAATAGCCAGTCGCTGTTGATACCGCCAACGTAGCGCTCAACGGTATCCGGCAGTTTATCGACGCCCGGTGGCGATACGCGGGTGTCCATCACGCGCGGCGTTACGCCCTGCGCAAGAAAGAAATCAACACAGGACAGGCCGGTAAGACCCAATCCAATGATGACCACGTTTCTGCCCCGATAGTCAGCCATGATCAACGCACCTTCAGTGTTGCCAGGCCAATCAGCACCAGCATCAGCGAAATAATCCAGAAGCGCACGATGACGCGCGGCTCTGGCCAGCCTTTCAGTTCATAGTGGTGATGGATCGGCGCCATGCGAAAAATACGCTGACCACGCAGCTTGAATGAGCCTACTTGCAGGATCACCGACAACGTTTCGACCACAAACACGCCACCCATAATCACCAGCAAAAATTCCTGTCGTAACAGCACGGCCAGCGTGCCTAACGCGCCGCCCAGCGCCAGCGAACCGACGTCGCCCATAAAAACCTGGGCTGGATAGGTGTTGAACCATAAAAAGCCCAGTCCGGCACCGACGATCGCGGTGCAGACAATCACCAGTTCCCCCGCATGGCGCAGATAGGGAATGTGCAGATATTCGGCAAACTTAACGTTGCCGGTGGCCCACGCCACCAGCGCAAAACCGGCGGCCACGAAGACCGTAGGCATTATCGCCAGCCCGTCCAGGCCGTCGGTGAGGTTAACCGCGTTACCGGTGCCAACAATCACGAAGTAGGCCAGCACCACGTAGAACAGCCCCAGCTGCGGCATGATGTCTTTAAAGAACGGTACCACCAATTGTGTGGCGGGCGTGCCTTTTCCAGCAGCATAAAGCGCAAACGCGACGCCCAGTGAAATCACGGACATCCAGAAATATTTCCAGCGCGCAATCAGCCCTTTCGTGTCTTTGCGCACCACTTTGCGGTAATCATCGACAAATCCAATGATGCCGAACCCCACCAGCACCACCAGCACGCACCACACGTACGGATTAGAAGGATAAGCCCACATCAGCACGGAAATAGTGATGGACGTGAGGATCATGATCCCCCCCATGGTCGGGGTGCCGCGCTTGCTGAAATGCGACTCGGGACCGTCGTTGCGTACCACCTGGCCGATTTGCAGCTTTTGCAGCCAGGCAATCAGGCGCGGTCCCATCCACAGCGAAATAAATAAGGCGGTCAGCAGGCTGACAATGGCGCGAAACGTCAGGTAAGAAAAGACGTTAAAACCGGAATAAAGTGCGACCAGATGTTCGGCCAGCCAGACTAGCATGTTGCTTTCTCCTGTAAGCTCTGTACTACCTGCTCCATGGCGGCACTACGTGAACCTTTTATCAAAATAGTCATGTCCTGATGCTGGGACATCAGCGCGTGCAAACGTTCAATGAGCTGCGTCTTAGTGGCGAAATGTTCGCCTCTTCCGCTGCTTTCACCGATCAGTTGGCTCAACTCACCCACGCTCAGGACGCAATCTACGCTGGCGGCTTTGGCGGCTTCACCGACCTGACGGTGACAGGCTTCTGCCTCATCGCCCAGCTCAGCCATGTCACCCACCACCATCACGCGATAGCCCGGCATATCACCCAGCACCTGCGCCGCCGCCGTCATGGATCCCACGTTGGCGTTATAGCTGTCATCAAGCAGCAATTTGCTGGCAGATAAACGAATCGGGAAGAGACGCCCAGGAACAGGCTGTAATGTTTTAAGGCCAGCCTGAATCGCACTCAGGGGCGCGTCGATAGCGAGGGCCAGCGCCGCCGCCGCCAGCGCATTCGCGACGTTATGACGTCCCGGCAGCGGCAATTCAATCGCCACGTCACCGCGCGGGGTGTGCAGCGTAAACAGCGTGGCATCGGCGCGCAGCACGATCTCGCTGGCGCGAAATTCCGCATCAGCCATAGGGTGCGGTGAAAAGCGCCACAGCGTTTTATCGCCAAACTGATGCTGCCAGTTAGCCAGATCGTTGCTGTCAGCGTTGACAATCGCGGTGCCGTGAACCGGCAAGCCGCCAAAAATTTCGCCTTTGGCTTTTGCGACGCCCGCGAGTGAGCCGAAGCCTTCAAGGTGCGCAGCAGAGAGGTTGTTGACCAGCGCCGCTTCAGGACGCACCAGGCTGGTGGTATAGGCAATTTCACCCTGATGATTGGCACCCATTTCAATCACGGCATAGTCGTGATGGTCGGTCAGGCGCAGCAGCGTCATGGGCACGCCGATGTCGTTATTTAAGTTCCCTGCGGTGTAGAGCGTCTCTCCGCACTGGCGCAGAATGGCCGCGGTCATCTCTTTTACCGAGGTTTTTCCGGACGATCCGGTCAGGCCGACCACGCGCGCGTTTGATTGCTGACGCACCCAAGCCGCGATTTGACCAAAGGCGATGCGCGTGTCGGCGACCACCACTTGCGGCACGCCAACCGGCAACGGTTTGTTGACCAGTAGCGCCACTGCCCCGTTGGCAATGGCCTCATCGGCAAAGTTGTGGGCGTCAAAGCGTTCACCCACCAAGGCCACGAACAGGCTGCCCTTAACCACTTTACGGGTATCCGTAGTGACATCGTCAATAGAGCAGTCTTGTCCATGGAGCTCACCGGCACTGATTTCTGCCAGGGTTTTCAGGTAAAAAGGTATCATGCCATCACCCCTAACAGTCTTGCCACCGTATCGCGGTCAGAATAGTCCAGACGGCGATTGCCAATTATTTGATAATCTTCATGTCCTTTGCCCGCGACCAGCACAATGTCGTGTGCGTCAGCCTGCATGACGGCATGGGTCACCGCTTGGGCACGACCCGCTACCGCGCGCGCGCGGCCCGGATCGAGTAAACCGCTCAAAATGTCTTCAACGATGGCGGCGGGCTCCTCGCTGCGAGGATTGTCATCGGTAATCACCACGACATCGGCGAACTGCTCGGCGATGGCGCCCATCAATGGCCGCTTGCCTTTGTCACGATCGCCGCCGCAGCCAAATACGCACCACAGCTTGCCTTTACAGTGCAGACGAGCCGCCTCTAGCGCTTTTTCCAGCGCATCCGGCGTATGGGCATAATCCACTACCACCGTAGGCTTATCGGGTGCCGAAAACACTTCCATGCGCCCGCAAACCGGTTTCAGCTGCGGCGCGGTTGCCAGCAGCGCATCCAATGGATAATCGAGTGCCAACAGCGTGGCCAGTGCCAGCAGCAGGTTGCTGACGTTGAATGCGCCCATCAGACGGCTGTCTACTGCACCTTCCCCCCAGCTTGAGCGGAAATGAATGTGCGCCCCGCCATCGTGGTAGGCCACCTGCGTAGCGTGCAGCCAGCGGCCGTGCCACGCGGCAGAGAGATCCTCATGCAGCGTCACTGCCACCGCGTCCGGTAGCTTTTCGAGCCAGCGACGGCCGACCGCATCATCGGCGTTGATCACCGCGACGCCAACCTGATGTTCGGAGAAGAGCAGCCATTTCGCCGACTCATAGCCTTGCATATCACCATGGTAATCAAGGTGATCGCGGCTCAAATTCGTAAAGACCGCTGCGGCGAACGGCAGCGCGGCCACGCGGTGCTGTACCAGACCGTGGGAAGAGACCTCCATCGCGGCCAGCGTTGCGCCTTTGCCGACGAAGTCGTGTAACACATGCTGAACATCGACCGCCGAGCCCGTGGTGTTTTCACTGGGAGCCAGCTGACCATAAAGCCCATTACCGATCGTGCCCATAACGGCAGAGGTCTCACCCAGCAGGCTGGCCCACTGCGCAATTAATTGGGTTGTGGTGGTCTTCCCGTTGGTGCCGGTGACCCCGATCGCTTTCAGCTGCTCGGCCGGCTGTTGATAAAAACGTCCGGCCAGCGCTGAAAGCCGCTGCGGCAGCTGTGCCAGATAGATCACCGGGACACCGTGCATCTCACGGATATCCCCATCGCTGGCTTCGCCTTCGGCTTCGGCAATCACGGCCGTTACCCCTTGCGCGATAGCCTGCGGAATAAAACGACGACCATCAGCGTGATGGCCCGCCACGGCGACAAACAGATCGCCAGCAGCCGCAGCGCGGCTGTCCAGAGTCATGTCTCGGAGTGGACGCGCCGGCGCGCCGGGCACCCACGGTGCCAGCAGGTCGCGCAGGTTACGATCTGTCACTGGATTCCTCACTTCTGTTCTTCACAAGCTCATTCTTATCAATGGTTGGCAGTGCATCAGGCTCAATATTCATGGTGCGCAGTACGCCGCCCATGATGGCGCCAAACACCGGCGCGGAAACCGCACCGCCATAATATTTACCGGCCTGCGGATCGTTAATCACCACCACCAGCGCAAAGCGTGGGCGGCTCGCCGGCGCGACGCCTGCGGTATAGGCGATATATTTATTCACGTAACGCCCATCGGGCCCCACTTTTTTCGCGGTGCCGGTTTTAATCGCAATGCGGTATCCCTTGATCGCCGCTTTTACGCCGCCACCACCGGGCAAGGCCACACTTTCCATCATATGCATTACGGTTTTCACCAGATCTTCTGGGAATACCCGTTCCCCCGCGACAGGCGGGTCAACTTTGGTGATAGAGAGCGGGCGATTGATGCCATAGCTGCCTATGGTTGCGTAGACACGCGCTAACTGTAACGGCGTTACCATTAGCCCGTAGCCGAAAGAGAAGGTGGCCCTCTCTATGTCAGACCACCGTTGTTTTTGAGGGTATAA
>Ga0058691_1001426_pt1 | contig 12669 bp, 8 predicted proteins | sample AgamicAtPrz_FD_55051 | JGI IMG/M metagenome (GOLD analysis project Ga0058691, IMG submission 55051) | Agave microbial communities from Guanajuato, Mexico - At.P.rz | ecosystem: Host-associated > Plants > Phyllosphere > Phylloplane/Leaf | place: Guanajuato, Mexico | collected 2012-05-28
CGGGTCCGGCCTCGGTCGCGAGATCGCCCTGCGCTGGGCGCGCGAGGGCTGGCGCCTGGCGTTGGCCGACGTCAACGAAGGCGGCCTGCGCGACACCCTGGAAGGTGTGCGCGAGGCCGGCGGCGACGGCTTCGTCCAGCGCTGCGACGTGCGTGACTACAGCCAGCTCACCGCCCTGGCGCAGGCCTGCAGCGAGCAGTTCGGCGGCATCGATGTGATCGTCAACAACGCCGGTGTCGCCGCGGGCGGGTTCTTCGCCGAATTGTCGCTGGAAGACTGGGACTGGCAACTCGCGATCAACCTGATGGGGGTGGTCAAGGGCTGCAAGGCGTTTCTGCCGCTGCTGGAACGCAGCAAGGGGCGCATCATCAACATCGCCTCGATGGCAGCGCTGATGCAGGGCCCGGGCATGAGCAACTACAACGTGGCCAAGGCCGGCGTGCTGGCCTTGTCGGAGAGCCTGCTGGTGGAGCTGCGCCAGCTCGAGGTGGCGGTGCATGTGGTATGCCCGTCGTTCTTCCAGACCAACCTGCTGGATTCGTTCCGCGGGCCGAACCCGGCGATGAAGGCGCAGGTGGGCAAGCTGTTGGAGGGATCGCCGATCAATGCGGCGGAAATCGCCGACTACATCCACCGGCAGGTTGCCGCCGGCGAATTCCTGATCCTGCCCCACGAAGCCGGGCGCCAGGCCTGGCAACTGAAACGCCAGGCGCCCGAGCGGCTGTATGACGAGATGGCCGACATGGCAATGAAAATGCGTGCCAAGGCCCATTCACGATGATTGGTCTGTAAGACAAATTACTTCGATATGTAGGGGGCTTCTGAATCGCAGTGGAGCTATTGAGTAGCCAGATGTCCGCAAGGCAGGCTCCGGTTTTCCGTTTCGCTGGAGGACTGAAGCATGTTGGTAATAGGACGCGAGGTGGGGGAGGTCATCATGATCGGCGATGACATTCGGCTCATGGTGGTGGAAGCGCGCGATGGGGTGGTGCGCTTTGGCGTGGATGCACCGCGCGAGGTGCCGGTGCATCGGGCCGAGGTGCACAAGCGCATCAAGGAGGCCAGGCAAAGCAAGGCCTGATGGCGCCTGCCCTGGCCAGTTCGCCGGTAAACCCACCCCCACAAGCGGGCCCGGGGCAGCGCCACGTCGTGTAAGTGAGCTTGCCCGCGAACGGGCCAGGCCTGCTAGTCGAGCAGCTCGCGCGGCACATCATGCCTGGCCAGCAACTGGCACTGCTGGCTTTCCGGATCGAACAGGATGAACGCCTGGCCTTTGGCCAAGGCCTGACGCACCCGCAGCACGCGGGTTTCCAGCGGGGTATCGTCGCCGTTGTCGGTGCCATCGCGGGTGACGAAATCTTCGATCAGGCGGGTCAGGGTTTCGGCTTGCAGTTGGTCGTAAGGGATCAGCATGATGGGCGTTGCCTAGGGTGTGGGTGCGGGCATGCTACGCGAAACATTCGGCATTTTGGCGCCGCGATGGGCTGCAGGGCAGCCACGGGGCTCAACCCGGGGCTCAACTTTTGTGACCGACCAGGCTATCCACCGCCGGTACCCGTGTCTCGCTCTCCATCTGCGCATCATGTTCCAGCTGGTGGCTGAAGCGCTCCAGGGACGCATTGGCCGGCTGCGAATCGCTGGCAAATACCGGCGGGCTCAACAGGTACGCCGACAGCAACCGGCTCAGCGCCGCCAGGCTATCGATGTGGGTGCGTTCGTAGCCATGCGTGGCATCGCAACCGAACGCCACCAGTGCGGTGCGAATGTCGTGGCCGGCCGTGACCGCCGAATGGGCATCGCTGAAGTAATAACGGAACAGGTCGCGGCGCACCGGCAAGTCATGGTCGCCAGCCAGTTTCAGCAGGTGTCGCGACAGGTGGTAGTCGTAAGGCCCCGACGAGTCCTGCATGGCCACGCTCACCGCATGTTCGCTGGAGGCCTGGCCGGGCGCCACCGGGGCAATGTCGATACCGACGAATTCGCTGACATCCCAGGGCAGGGCACCGGCGGCGCCCGAACCAGTCTCCTCGGTAATGGTGAACAATGGATGGCAGTCGATCAGTGGCTGACGGCCGCTTTCCACCACGGCCTTCAGTGCCGCCAACAATGCCGCCACGCCGGCCTTGTCATCCAGGTGGCGGGCGCTGATATGGCCGCTTTCGGTGAATTCGGGCAACGGGTCGAAGGCGACGAAGTCACCGATGCTCACACCCAGCGCCTCGCAATCGGCGCGGGTGGCGCAGTAGGCGTCCAGGCGCACTTCCACATGCTCCCAGCTGATCGGCATCTGGTCGATGGCGGTGTTGAAGGCGTGCCCGCTGGCCATCAGCGGCAGCACGCTCCCACGGAACACGCCGGTGTCGGTGAACACGCTGACCCGGCTGCCTTCGGCGAAGCGGCTGGACCAGCAGCCCACCGGCGCCAGGGCCAGGCGGCCATTGTCGAGCAATTGCCGGACGCTGGCACCGATGGTGTCCAGGTGGGCGGACACGGCGCGGTCCGGCGAGCTTTGCCGGCCCTTGAGGGTGGCACGGATGGTGCCGCGGCGGGTCAGCTCGAAGGGAATACCCAGCTCCTCCAGGCGTTCGGCCACGTAGCGCACGATGGTGTCGGTGAAACCGGTGGGGCTGGGGATGGCGAGCATCTCCAGCAGCACGCGTTTGAGGTAGTCGAGATCGGGTTCGGGGAGTCGTTCGGACATGAGTACTCCTTGGAAATTGCATTGATTCTTCGCGGGCGTGCCCGCGAAGAGGCCATCAGTCGTTACGCCAAAGGCCGGCTATGCGGAAACAGCAGGTCGATGAAACGCTCGGCGGTCGGCTGCGGCTCGTGGTTGGCCAACCCGGCCCGCTCGTTGGCTTCGATGATCACGTACTCCGGCTGCCCGGCATCGCGCACCATGAAATCCAGCCCCACCACCGGGATCTCCAGCGCCCGCGCTGCCCGTACGGCGGCCTCGGCCAGCGCCGGGTGCAGGCGTTCGGTCACGTCTTCCAGGGTGCCGCCGGTGTGCAGGTTGGCGGTGCGCCGCACGTTCAAATGCTGCCCTGGTGGCAGCACATCGTCGTAGCCATGGCCCGCCGCGCCGAGGGTGCGTTCGGTCTCTTCATCGAGCGGAATCTTGCTTTCGCCGCCAGTGGCCGCCTGGCGACGGCGGCTCTGCGCCTCGATCAGCTGGCGAATACTGTGCTTGCCGTCACCCACCACCTGCGCCGGGTGGCGAATGGCGGCGGCCACCACTTCATAACCGATGACCACGATGCGCAGGTCATGCCCGGCATGGAAGCTTTCCAGCAATACGCGGCTGTCGTACTGGCGCGCATGCTCGACGGCGCGGGTGATGTCCTCGATTGTGGTGAGGTTGACCGCGACACCTTGGCCCTGCTCGCCATCGACCGGCTTGACCACCACCGCGGCGTGCTCGTCGAGAAACGCCAGGTTGTCGTCGGCGTTGCCGGCCAGCTGCTGTGCCGGCACCTTGAGCCCGGCGTTATGCAGGGCCTGCCGGGTCAGGCGCTTGTCCTGGCACAGGGTCATGGTGACGGCGCTGGTCAGGTCGCTCAGCGATTCCCGGCAGCGAATGCGGCGCCCGCCGAGGCTGAGGGTGAACAGCCCGGCAGCGGCGTCATCTACCTGCACCTCGATACCCCGGCGCAGCGCTTCGTCGACGATGATGCGGGCATAGGGGTTAAGGTCTGCCTGCGGTCCGGGGCCGAGAAACAACGGCTCGTTGATGCCGTTCTTGCGCTTGACCGCAAAGGTCGGCAGGTTGCGAAACCCTAGTTTCTGGTACAGGCGCTTGGCCTGGCGGTTGTCGTGCAGCACCGACAGGTCCAGGTAGGCCAGGCCGCGGCTCATGAAATGCTCGATCAGGTGGCGTACCAGCACTTCGCCGACACCGGGGCGGGTGCAGTGCGGATCCACCGCCAGGCACCACAGGCTGCTGCCGTGCTCGGGGTCGTCGAATGCCTTGGCGTGGTTCAGGCCCATGACGCTGCCGATGACCGCGCCGCTGTCTTCGTCCTCGGCCAGCCAGTAGACCGGGCCACCCTGGTCAAGGGGGGTGAGCAGCTCGGGGACGACCGGCAACATGCCGCGCGCCTGGTACAAGGTGTTGATGGCCTGCCAGTCGCCGGGGTTCTGCGCCCGGCGTACACGGAAGCCGCGGAATACACGCTGCGCCGGGCGGTAATCGGTGAACCACAGGCGCAGGGTGTCGGACGGGTCGAGAAACAGCTGCTGTGGCGCATGGGCCAGCACCTGCTGGGGCGCGGCCACATACAGCGCGATGTCGCGTTCGCCCGGGCACTCGCCGAGCAGGTCTTCGGCCAGCCGGGCCGGGTCGGCGTAGGTGTGGCCGATCAGCAGCCGGCCCCAGCCGCAATGTACGGCGCGCGGCTGGTCGTGGGGTTGGCTGCCATCGCCGGCCAGGCGTGCCTGCAAGCGCTCGTAGGAAGGCGCCTGGCCGCGCAGCAGGCGCTGGCCGTAAGCAGTTTCGTGGGCTTTCATCGATCAGAGTCCTTGTTCGGTCAGCCACAGGTTCAGTGCCGCCAGTTGCCACAGCTTGGAGCCGCGCAGCGGGGTCAACTGGCCGTGCGGGTTGCTCAGCAGGCGGTCGAGCATGGCCGGGTTGAACAGCCCCCGGTCCTGGCTGGGGTCGGTCAGCAGTTCACGTACCCAGCCAAGGGTGGCGCCTTCCAGGTGCTTCAGGCCTGGCACCGGGAAGTAGCCCTTCTTGCGGTCGATCACCTCATGCGGGATCACCCGCCGTGCGGCCTGCTTGAGTACCTGCTTGCCACCGTCGGGCAACTTGAAGCGCGCGGGAATGCGCGCCGACAGCTCCACCAGGCGGTAGTCGAGGAACGGCGTGCGCGCCTCCAGGCCCCAGGCCATGGTCATGTTGTCCACCCGTTTGACCGGGTCTTCCACCAGCATCACCGTGCTGTCCAGGCGCAGGGCCTTGTCCACCGCATCGGCGGCGCCGGGGCGGGCAAAGTGTTCGCGGACGAAGTCGCCCGCTGCATCGGTTTCCAGCAGCCAGGAGGGTTGCACGGTGTCGCGGTATTCGGCGTGGCTGCGGTCGAAGAACGCCGCACGGTAGGCACTGAAGGCGTCCTCGGCGCCGTCCACCTGCGGGTACCAGTGGTAGCCGGCGAACAGTTCGTCGGCGCCCTGGCCGCTTTGCACGCCCTTGCAATGTTTCGCCACTTCCCGCGACAGCAGGTAGAAGGCGATGCAGTCGTGGCTGACCATCGGTTCGCTCATGGCGCGGAACGCCGCCGGCAGTTGTTCGATGATTTCGTGTTCGGCAATGCGCAACTGGTGGTGGCGGGTGCCGTAGTGCCGGGCGATCAGGTCGGAGTACTGGAACTCGTCGCCGCGTTCGCCACCAGCGTCCTCGAAACCAATGGAGAAGGTCGACAGGTCGTCCACACCTGCTTCGCGCAGCAGGCCGACCAGCAAGCTGGAATCGACCCCGCCGGAGAGCAGCACGCCCACATCCACGGCGGCACGTTGGCGAATGGCCACGGCCTCGCGCGTGGCATCGAGGACGCGGGTGGTCCAGCCTTCGAGGTCCAGCTCGCGCTCGTCTGGCGTGGCGCCGTAGTGCAGCTGCCACCAGGTCTGGCGTTCCACTTCGCCGTGGCGGTCGACGCGCATCCAGGTGCCGGGCTCGAGCTTCTGCACGTTGGCCAGCAGGGTGCGTGGCGCCGGTACCACCGCGTGGAAGTTCAGGTAGTGGTTGAGTGCCACCGGGTCGAGCGCCGGGTCGATGTCACCGCCCTTGAGCAAGGCTGGCAGGGTCGAGGCGAAACGCAGGCGCTCGCCATTGCGCGACAGGTACAAGGGTTTGACACCCAGGCGGTCGCGGGCGAGGAACAGGCGCTGGTTGTCGCGCTCCCAGATGGCCAGGGCGAACATGCCGTTGAGCTTTGGCAGCAAGGCGGCGCCCCAGGCGTGGTAGCCCTTGAGCAGCACCTCGGTGTCGCCGTCGGACCAGAAGGTATAGCCCAGCGCCTGCAACTCCTGGCGCAGTTCGGGGAAGTTGTAGATGGCGCCGTTGAACGCCAGCGACAGGCCCAGGGTGTTGTCGACCATCGGCTGCGCCGAGCCGTCGGACAGGTCCATGATTTTCAGGCGCCGGTGGCCCAGGGCAATCGGGCCCTGGCTATGGAAGCCCCAGGCATCCGGGCCGCGCGGCGCCAAGTGATGGGTAATGCGCTCTACCGCAGCCAGGTCGGCTGGGCGAGGGGCTTGGTCGAGGGGGGTGAAACGCAACTCTCCTGCTAATCCGCACATAGGTCCTTACCGGTTTTTCCGTTGGGGAGGGAGTGCCCCGGATTAGGGCACTTGAAGGAACTGACCTGTGCGGTTTGTGAGAGTTTTAGATCGATCTGTTATATACGACCGCTTCCTTTGTGAGCGCTGGCTTGCCGGCGATGGGCTGCGCAGCAGCCCCGGTCCGCTCATTTGCCGCGAATCAACCTGCGCAAGGCAAACCGGTTCGGATGACAAGCCTCCGCCACTGCCCGCGGCAACGGCAGCGGCTCGCCGCATACCCAGGCGGCCACCAGCTCGCCGCTCAGCGGTGCGGTAACCAAGCCCCGCGAGCCATGCCCGCTGTTCACATACAGGCCACCCAGCCACGGGCAGGGCACCTCGGGCACCTGCCGCGCATCGCGGCCGAGCACCGCATAGGCTTCGCTGAACGCCAGGGCATCGGCCAGCGGGCCGACGATCGGCAGGTAGTCGGGGCTGGTGCAGCGGAACGCCGCGCGCCCGTGCAACTGTGCCGGGTCCAGGCCGGCGGTGCCCAGGCGCTGGGCCAGGTCGGGGGAAATTTCATCCAGCAACGCCAGGTTGCCTTGGTGCTCGGCCACCGTCGGCGCCAGGTCTTCGCTATGAAAGTCGAAGCTCGCGCCCAGGGTATGTTCATCGTCGCGCGGTGGCGCCACATAGCCCTCCGCACACACCACGGTGCGCAGCGCGCGGCTCCCGGCGGTGGCCGGCAGGCGGGTGATTTGCCCGCGGATGCGCTTGAGCGGCAGCTGTGCGCACGGCTCGAAGCGCCGTACTTCGGCAGCCCCAGCCAGCACCACCACGGGGGCGCTGGCCAGCAGCCGTTCGCCGGCCCAGGCTTGCCATTGCTCACCGACCTTGCGCAGGTCGAGCACTGTCTGGTGTGTCAGCAGGCGAATGCCAGGGTGCTGCAACTGCTGCTGACACAGCGCCGGCGGGTGGACCCAGCCACCCTCGGGATAGAACAGCCCACCGGCCGGCAACGCCACACCGGCCATGGCTTCGGCTTCATCACGCTGGAGTGGCTGCAAAAGGTCAGGGGCGAAGGCCGCTGCCAGTTTGCCCTGGCGCTCGGCTTCCTTGCTGTCGAAGGCCAGTTGCAGCACGCCACAGGCATCCCAGTCGCGGCCTCGCTGCAGGCGTTCCAGCTGGCGCCGGGTGTAGCCGAAACCGGACAGGATCATCTGCGACAACGCTGTGCCATGAGCAGACAGCTTGAGGTAGAGCACCCCTTGCGGGTTGCCTGACGCTTCCCGTGCCGGCCCGTCGTGGCGTTCCAGCACGGTCACCTGCCAGCCGCGCCGGGCCAGGCTGGCGGCGCTGCAACAGCCGGCCAGCCCGGCACCGATGACCAGCGCCTCGCGTGGCCCCGCTACGGCCTCCGGGCGGGCATACCAGGGCGGGCTGGCGCTGGGTGCAGCGCCGACATAGGCGCCGTTCATCACCTCCCACTTCTTGCCGATGCCCGGCACCTTCTTCATTGCAAAGCCGGCGTCGACCAGGCTGCGGCGTACCCAGCCGGTGGTGGTGAACGTACCCAGCACGGTGCCGGGGTGCGACAGCCGCGCCAGCTGTGCGAACAGCGCCGGCGTCCACATGTCCGGGTTCTTGGCCGGGGCGAAGCCGTCGAGGAACCACACGTCGACCTGCGCATCGAGTTGCGGCAACTGTTCCAGCACGTCACCAATCAACAAGGTGAGGGTGACCCGCCCATTGGCAAAGGTGAACTGTTGGTAACCTGGGTGCAGCGCCACGTACTGCGCCAGCAGCGGTTCGCTGTAGGCCGCCAGCTCTGGCCACAGGCGCACGGCGCGGGCCAGGTCGTCACGGCCGAGCGGGTACTTCTCGACGCTGACGAAATGCAGGCGGGCCTCGGCGCCGGCCTGTTGCTCGAACAACTGCCAGGCGCAGTAGAAATTCATGCCGGTGCCAAAACCGGTTTCACCTATCACCAGGCAGGCGTGCGGGGCGAGGGCGGCGAACCGTTCTGCCAGGCGGGTTTGCCCGAGGAAGACATGACGGGTTTCCTCGATGCCTTCATTGACCGCGAAATAGACGTCGTCATATTGCCGCGAATGAGGGCGGCCCTGGTCGTCCCAGTCGATCTGGGCGTGCTGGAGAAGGGTGGACATGGTTGGCTCGGTTGCAGCGGATGGGCGGATTTTAAGCTATCCGGGCAGTTTGCACAGGCTGTGCCGAGCGCTTCGCGGGCATAAATGAAATCCGCTAGTCTTGCTTATCCATTGAAGGAGCCAATGCATGTTCGAATCTGCCGAAATCGGCCACAGCATCGACAAGGAGGCTTACGAGGCCGAGGTGCCCGCTTTGCGCGAGGCCTTGCTCGAAGCCCAGTACGAACTCAAGCAGCAGGCGCGCTTCCCGGTGATCGTGCTGATCAACGGCGTCGAAGGCGCCGGCAAGGGCGAGACAGTCAAGCTGCTCAACGAGTGGATGGACCCGCGGCTGATCGATGTGCTCACCTTCGACCAGCAAACCGACGAGGAGCTGGCCCGGCCTCCGGCCTGGCGCTACTGGCGGGCGCTGCCGCCGAAGGGGCGGATGGGCGTGTTCTTCGGCAACTGGTACAGCCAGATGCTCCAGGGGCGGGTGCATGGCCTGTTCAAGGACGCGGTGCTGGACCAGGCCATCACTGGCGCCGAGCGGCTCGAGGAAATGCTCTGCGACGAGGGGGCGCTGATCATCAAGTTCTGGTTCCACCTGTCCAAGAAACAGATGAAGGCCCGCCTCAAGGCACTGAAGGACGACCCCTTGCACAGCTGGCGCATCAGCCCGCTGGACTGGCAGCAGTCAGAAACCTACGACCGCTTCGTGCGCTTCGGCGAGCGCGTGCTACGCCGCACCAGCCGCGATTATGCACCCTGGCATATCATCGAAGGTGTCGACCCCAACTACCGCAGCCTGGCGGTGGGGCGCATTCTCCTGGAAAGCCTGCAGGCAGCCCTGGCCAACGACCCCAAGGCCAAGCACCGTGGCAACGTCGCCCCGCTGGGCCGCAGCCTCGACCAGCGCAGCCTGCTCGGCGCGCTGGACATGACCCTGCGCCTGGACAAGGCCGACTATCAGGAGCAGTTGGTCACCGAGCAGGCGCGCCTGGCTGGCCTGCTGCGCGACAAGCGCATGCGCCGGCATGCCCTGGTGGCGGTGTTCGAAGGCAACGACGCTGCCGGCAAGGGCGGTGCCATTCGCCGCGTGGCAGCGGCGCTGGACCCACGCCAGTACCGCATCGTGCCCATTGCCGCACCCACTGAAGAAGAGCGCGCGCAGCCTTACTTGTGGCGGTTCTGGCGGCACATTCCGGCGCGTGGCAAGTTCACCATCTTCGACCGTTCCTGGTATGGCCGGGTACTGGTGGAGCGGGTGGAAGGCTTCTGCAGCCCGGCCGACTGGATGCGCGCCTACAGCGAAATCAACGATTTCGAGGAACAGCTGGTGAATGCCGGCGTGGTGGTGGTCAAGTTCTGGCTGGCGATCGACCAGCAGACGCAGCTGGCGCGCTTCGAAGAGCGCGAGCAGATCCCGTTCAAACGCTACAAGATCACCGAGGATGACTGGCGCAACCGCGAAAAGTGGGACGACTATGTGCAGGCGGTAGGTGACATGGTCGACCGGACCAGCACCGAGATCGCGCCGTGGACGCTGGTGGAGGCCAACGACAAGCGCTGGGCGCGGGTGAAAGTGTTGCGCACCCTCAACCAGGCAATTGAGGCGGCATTTGCCAAGGACAAGAAATAAGCGAAATCGTTGCTGCCTGTTCTGGCCCTTTCGCGGACCCGCCCGCGAACAGGCCAGAGCCGCTACCACGCCTTCCCAGCCATGCCACAAAAGAATGACCTGATGAATTCTTTTCTCGGCACTCGCGCCCGCCCCAGCCCTCCAAGCCTTTAGAATTCAACCACCCCCACCACGGGCTTGATCGAGGAATTTATGCACACCACTTCCGGCCGCTGGGGCTATGGCCTGTGCCTGGCACTTCTGACGGCGTTGCTCTGGGGCATCCTGCCGATCAAGCTCAAGCAGGTGCTGCAGGTGGTCGACCCGATAACGGTCACCTGGTACCGCCTGCTGGTTTCCGGTGGCCTGCTGTTCGCCTGGCTGACGGCCCAGCGCCGCCTGCCGTCCCTTCGCAAACTGACGCCCAGGCGCAAGGGGCTGGTGCTGGTGGCCGTGCTCGGCCTGATGGGCAACTATGTACTGTACCTGATCGGCCTGAACCTGTTGAGCCCGGGCACCGCGCAACTGGTGGTGCAGCTCGGCCCGGTGCTGTTGCTGGTGGCCAGCGTGTTCGTGTTCCGCGAACGTTTCAGCCTGGGGCAGGGCATGGGCTTGCTGATCCTGCTGGCGGGGTTTGCTCTGTTCTTCAACCAGCGCCTTGAAGAGCTGCTGACTTCGCTGGGTACCTATACCACGGGGGTGCTGACCATCCTGCTGGCCACCACGATCTGGGTGTTCTACGCGCTGAGCCAGAAACAGTTGCTGACCGTGTGGAATTCGCAGCAGGTCATGATGGTGATCTACCTCGGTTGCGCCGCGTTGCTCACGCCATGGGTACACCCACTGCAGGCGTTGCAGCTGAGCCCGGTGCAGGGCTGGCTGTTGCTGGCCTGCTGCCTGAACACCCTGGTGGCCTATGGCGCATTTGCCGAGGCGCTGGCGCACTGGGAGGCATCGCGGGTGAGTGCCACGCTGGCGCTGACACCGCTGGTCACCTTTGTCGCGGTGGCCTTGGCGGCCTTGCTGTGGCCTGACTACGTACAGGCGGAGGACATCAACGCCCTGGGTTACGTCGGGGCGGTCACGGTGGTGCTGGGGTCGGCGCTGGTGGCGCTGGGGCCTTCGCTGGTAGCGGGGTGGCGGGCGCGCAGGGCGCGGTTGGCCCAGGTTCATTGATCGCCTGTACCGGCCTCTTCGCGGGTAAACCCGCTCCCACAGGGATCCCACAATATTCAGCCTTGTGGTAATCCTGTGGGAGCGGGTTCACCCGCGAAAGGGCCGGTAAAGGCAATGCACGACTCAGCCCTTGCCCCCCGGTGCCAGCATGTTCTCCGGCCGTACCCACTGGTCGAACTGCTCATTGGTCAGGTACTTCAACTCCAGCGCCGCCTCGCGCAAGGTCTTGCCCTCGCCGTACGCCTTCTTGGCAATTTCCGCTGCCTTGTCATAGCCGATATGCGGGTTCAGTGCCGTTACCAGCATCAACCCGCGCTCCAGGTGTGCCGCCATCTGCTCGGCATCCGGCTCGATACCCGCCACGCAGTGCTGCTGGAAGTTACGGCAACCATCGGCCAGCAGTTCGATCGACTGCAACAGGTTGTGGATGATCACCGGCTTGAACACGTTCAGCTGCAAATGGCCCTGGCTGGCGGCAAAGCCGATCGCCGCGTCGTTGCCCAGCACCTGGCAGGCCAGCATCGACAATGCCTCGCACTGGGTCGGGTTGACCTTGCCCGGCATGATCGAGCTGCCGGGTTCGTTGGCCGGCAGGCGTACCTCAGCCAACCCGGCGCGTGGGCCGGAACCCAGCAGGCGCAGGTCGTTGGCAATCTTCATCAGCGCCACTGCCAGGGTCTTCAGGGCGCCGGCCAGGCTGGTCAGCGGCTCATGCCCGGCCAGGGCGGCGAACTTGTTCGGTGCGGTGACGAACGGCAGGCCGGACAGCGCCGCCAGCTCGGCCGCGATGGCTTCGGCGAACCCATGCGGGGCATTCAGCCCGGTGCCCACGGCAGTGCCGCCCTGGGCCAGTTCACAGACCGCCGGCAAGCTGGCGCGTATGGCGCGCTGGGCGTAGTCGAGCTGGGCGACGAACGCGGACACTTCCTGGCCGAAGGTGATCGGCGTGGCGTCCATCATGTGCGTGCGGCCGGTCTTTACCAGCTGGTGGTGACGCGCCGACAGCTCGGCCAGCCCCGAGGACAGTTCGGCAATGGCCGGCAGCAGCTTGTCGTGTACCGCCTGCGCCGCAGCAATGTGCATGGCGGTGGGGAAGCAGTCGTTGGAGCTCTGCGAGCGGTTGACGTGGTCGTTGGGGTGCACTGGCACCTTGCCGCCACGGCCCTTGCCGGCCAGTTCGTTGGCCCGCCCGGCGATCACCTCGTTGACGTTCATGTTGCTCTGGGTACCGCTGCCGGTCTGCCACACCACCAGCGGGAACTGGTCGTCGTGCTGGCCAGCCAGCACCTCGTCGGCAGCCTGTTCGATCAGCCGGGCGATATCGGCCGGCAAGTCGCCATTGCGGTCGTTGACGCGTGCGGCGGCCTTCTTGATCAGCGCCAGGGCGTGCAGCACCGCGATGGGCATGCGTTCCTTGCCAATGGCGAAGTTGATCAGCGAACGCTGGGTCTGCGCACCCCA
>Ga0058691_1001428_pt1 | contig 12658 bp, 9 predicted proteins | sample AgamicAtPrz_FD_55051 | JGI IMG/M metagenome (GOLD analysis project Ga0058691, IMG submission 55051) | Agave microbial communities from Guanajuato, Mexico - At.P.rz | ecosystem: Host-associated > Plants > Phyllosphere > Phylloplane/Leaf | place: Guanajuato, Mexico | collected 2012-05-28
AACGGCCTCGGCGTCGAGCACCAGTTCGACCATGCGGGTCAGGATCGCTGGGCCACAAGCGGGCGCGTCGCTGCCGACACCGCCACGCCCATCGGTGCCGCCGCCGCTGCCGCTGCCGCCGTCGGTTGGAGGCGGCGCGGGCGGCGGCGATCCAGGCGAGCAGGCGCGCGCGCAGGCGTCTCCCAGCGACTTCGCCTGCGAGTCGACCCGCAGGTCGAAGGCGCGCACGCGCAGCAGCGCCGGATCGGTCAGCGGCTGGTAGCGGCCCGCGACCAGCTGGTCGATGCGGCCCTCGCTCCAGCGGAATCCGGCGACCTCCCGCACGCCGGTCCCGCCGGCCGAGTTGCCGTCCCGGGAAAAGCTGTAGGTCACGTGGGTGCCGGCTTCTCCCACGTCCAGGTCGGCGTAGGGATTGCGAACCGGCGCGGGTGCATCGGCCTGCCAGAGGGCCTCCTGCGGTCGGTCCCAGAAGGCGGCACGGCGCAGGTCGCGCAGGATCAGCTCCGCGGTGGCGCGCAGCTCCTGCTGCACCTGCAGCTCCAGCAGCAACCGGTGATGGGCGCCGACTTGAAGGCCGGCCATGGTGAAGGCGCCCGCCATCAGCATCAGGCTGATGGCCAAGCCGACCAGCAGTTCGACGAGCGTGAAGCCGCGCGAGATCCGCCGCGCATTTCGCGACGCAAGGGGCTGCAGCGGAGGGTGACGATGAGCGGACATGCGTTTGCCCCCTTCAGCGCGGCCAGCAGGCGTCGGCCTGCTCCACGCCCCCCACGTCCACGCCCGAGGTGTGGATGGCGCCGGCCTCCAGCCGGAGTGTCAATACCTGGCACCGGCGGTCCCCCGTCTGGCTGCCCTGCGCGATGGCCTCGAGCGTGTAGCGCGTCGCGTCCGCCTGCGCGATGCGCAGCCGGTAGAGGCTGCTACGCGTCAACGGTGACTGCGCCAGGTCCTCCAGCCGGTCGGCATAACGAGGGTGGCCGGACCTGAAGCGCTCCTGCGCCAGCTGGAGCGCCAGCAAGGCCTCCCGCGCTTCGGCGCGCCGTCCTTTCAGGACGTGCTCGCGGAAACTCGGCAGCGTCAGCACGGCGAGGACGGCCAGGATCGCCATCACGATCACGATCTCGATCAACGAGAAGCCCCGCGTCCTCATGCGCACCTCGGCAGGCGGCTCGCGGTGCCCTCGGCCGCGCAACTGCGCACGCGACCGGTGAGGCTGACGATGTGGCGGATCGCGCCGATGCCTTCCATGCGGACCTCGACCGTGCCGCTCACCGACACGGTGCCCTGGCGGCCGCTGAAGAGCATCGACGGCACGTTGGACACCACCTCTGGCTGGCCGCGGCCACGAGTCCAGCGCATCTGCTTGATGGCCTGGGCGCCGGCATCGCAGACCGGCGGCGTGTCCATCCGGCAGCCACAGCCGCCGAGGGGGCCGGTGTGCAGCACGTAGCAGCGTCCGCTGCCGGTCACCGGGGATTCGTCGCCGCCAAAGCGCAGGATCACATTGCGCGCGCCTTGGATGGCCTCGCTGCGTGCCAGCTGAAGGTCGCCCAGGACGGCCTGCGCGCTGTTGGCGAGCCGCTGGCGCCAAAGCCAGTCGCGTAGATCGGGGCCGGCGAGCATCGCCGCGAGCGCGACGATCGCGATCGACACGAGCAACTCGATCAAGCTGAAGCCGCGACCGTCGCCCGGTGGCACGTTGCCTTCGCGGAAGGCGGGGACGGGAAGGGCGGGAAAGGGACGGGGAAGGGGAAGAGGAAGGGCAGTGGGCACGTCGGTCTCCGGAAGAGTTGCCAGGAACTCTAGGGAGACGCGCGTCGCGGCGCTTCGCCTTCAGGTGGGAAAAGCCGACCCGCTGAAGGGGGCCGGCTTTTGGGGGGGGGGGCTCAGATGTCCCGGATCAGCTGCCGGAACTCGTCGACGTCCTCGAACGAGCGGTACACCGATGCGAAGCGCACGTAGGCCACCTTGTCGATGCGCTTGAGCTCGCGCATCACATGCTCGCCGAGCTTGGTCGACGGGATCTCGCGGGCGCCGCTGCTCAGCAGCTTCTCCTGGATGCGTTCCAGCGCGGCGTCGATCTGCTCGATGCTGACGGGACGCTTGCGCAGCGCCAGCGTCATCGACGCGCGCAGCTTGCCCATGTCGAACTCGGCGCGCGTGCCGTCCTTCTTCACGACCATGGGCAGCGCGATCTCCGCGCGCTCGTAGGTCGTGAAGCGCTTGTCGCAGGACTGGCAGCGCCGGCGGCGACGCACCACGTCGCCTTCATCCGATTCCCGGGTCTCCGAGACTTGCGTGTCGCCGTGACCGCAGAAGGGGCAACGCATGCGCCGCGGGCTCCGCTCAGCGGTAGACCGGGAACTGACGGGTCAGTTCGGCCACCTTGTCGCGCACGCGGGCCAGGTTGGCCTCGTCATGCGGGTTGTCCAGCACGTCGGCGATCAGGTGGGCGGTCGCGCGGACCTGCTCNTCCTTGAAGCCGCGGGTGGTCATCGCCGGCGTGCCCAGGCGGATGCCGCTGGTNACCATNGGCTTCTGCGGGTCGTTGGGGATGCCGTTCTTGTTGCAGGTCATGTGGGCGGCGCCCAGGATGGCCTCGGCTTCCTTGCCGGTCAGGTTCTTCGGACGCAGGTCCACCAGCATCACGTGGCTCTCGGTGCCGCCGGAGACGATGCGCAGGCCGCGCTCGATCAGCGTCTGCGCCAGCACCTTGGCGTTGGCGACGACCTGCTGCTGGTAGGCCTTGAATTCCGGCGACAGCGCTTCCTTGAAGGCCACCGCCTTGCCGGCGATGACGTGCATCAGCGGACCGCCCTGGATGCCGGGGAAGATCGCCGAGTTGATCTTCTTGGCGATCGCTTCGTCGTTGGTCAGGATGATGCCGCCGCGCGGGCCGCGCAGGCTCTTGTGCGTCGTCGAGGTCACCACGTCCGCGTGCGGCAGCGGGTTCGGGTAGACGCCCGCGGCGATCAGGCCGGCGTAGTGCGCCATGTCGACCATGAAGTAGGCGCCGATCTCCTTGGCGATCCTGCCGAAGCGCTCGAAGTCGATGCGCAGCGAGTAGGCCGAGGCGCCCGCGATGATCAGCTTGGGCTTCTTCTCGCGCGCCAGCGCTTCCATCGCGTCATAGTCGATCTCCTCCTTGGCGTCCAGGCCGTAGGAGATGACGTTGAACCACTTGCCGCTCATGTTCAGCGCCATGCCGTGGGTCAGGTGGCCGCCTTCGGCCAGGCTCATGCCCATGATGGTGTCGCCGGGCTGCAGCAGCGCGAAGAACACGCCCTGGTTGGCCTGCGAGCCGCTGTTGGGCTGCACGTTGGCGAANTCNGCGCCGTAGAGCTGCTTGAGGCGGTCGATCGCCAGCTGCTCGACGACGTCGACATATTCGCAGCCGCCGTAGTAGCGCTTGCCGGGATAGCCCTCGGCGTACTTGTTGGTCAGCTGGCTACCCTGCGCGGCCATGACCGCCGGCGAGGTGTAGTTCTCCGAGGCGATCAGCTCGATGTGTTCTTCCTGCCGCTGGTTCTCCTGCTGGATGGCGGCGAAGACTTCGGCGTCGACGTTGGCGAGGGTCTGTTGGGTGCGGTCAAACATGATTTGATGTCGGCTCAAGGGTTGGCGCCGCCCGCCCGGCGGCGCATCGGCGCGATCGCGGGACGCGATGCGGCGACGGATGCCGGAACGACGGCGGCCCAGGCGAACGGCACGGACAGCCGGAGGAGGCCCCGGCCGTTCGCGCTTCCCGGTGGTGACCCACCTCGGGCGACGCCTGCGCGGTGAAGGAATCATCACCGGACAGGGCGCCCTGATCGCCAGTTGCGCGAAGCGTGCAGTGTAGCCGCACCGGAGCGGGGCACGGCGCGGGTCGTGACATTGTTCCTGGCTGGATTCCTGGCTGGAGGCACGCCGCCGCGCCAATGAAAAACGGGTTCCGAGGAACCCGTTCGATGGTGGCGCGAAGCAAGGATCAGCGCATCACGGCGGTCATCGCGACCTGCTCGCCGCCGGTGGCCGGCGCCGAGGCCGGCTCGCGGATCGGACGCGGCGCGGACGGGCTGACGTTGCGGCCCTGGACCACCGCCTTGAGCAGGTCCTGCTCGGCCAGCACGCGGGCGGCGTAGCCGGTGTCGTCGGGCAGGTTGGTGGCGCCGACGTAACGACGCAGGCCTTCCTCGAGGCTGCCGGCGCGCTGGATGCATTCCTTGAGCACCTGCACGCCGACGCGCAGGTTGGTGATCGGGTCGAACGCCGCCAGGTTGCCGCCGAAGGCCTCGTACTTGTCGTCGTGGACGCGCGTCATCACCTGCATCAGGCCCTGCGCGCCGACGGCGCTCTGGGCGAAGGGGTTGAAGCCCGATTCGATCGCCATGATCGACAGGATCAGCGTGGGATCGACGCGCGCGCGCTGGCCCACCTCCCAGGCTTCCTTGACCAGGCGGCTGACCGGCTCGGGCGCGACGCGGTAGCGGCGCGCCAGGTAGTTGGCGACCAGCGCCTGCTGGCGGGTCAGTTCCTTGGGATCGACCGCGGTGGCGCGGGTGATCGCCTCGGGCTCGGCCATCAGCGCGAGCACGTCGCCGGAAGCCTCGACGCGCGCCTCGTGGCGGGCGTTGAGCCAGCCCAGCACCTGGCCTTCCAGTTGCTGGCGCAGGTCGGCCTGGCTGGCGAAGACCAGCCCGACGGCGACGACGGCGAAGCCCACCAGGGCGAGCGTGTTGTGGCTGACGACCAGCAAACCCTGGCCGATGTCCTTGATGAACAGCACCAGGGCGGCACGCGCCTGGCGGGGGAGGGATAGCAGGTCCGAACGCGCTGTCATGCGACTCCTTTCTCCGACCACGCCCGGTGTGTGCGGGACGAGTCGCAGATCGCGTTCACTCGTCGGACGCACCCTTGGGGGTGGCGATAATGGGCCGGTTCGGGCGTTGTCGGCGGCTCGGAGGGCTCTCAGAGGGCTCCGGGCGCTTGGCGACAGACGGGCGATCCAGCGTCCATTGGCAGCGGACCGGTTTCGCCGTCCCAAGGCGAAGACCGGGATAACCCTGGGGGCCAGGGCAGGGCGCGATTCTATGGATCAACAATAACCCGTCAATAGTATGGGCCTTGTTCATCAAAACTTTTGGTTATGAAGTACCGAGATCTGCGTGACTTTGTGGGCGCTTTGGAAGGCATGGGGGAACTGCGTCGGGTGACCGATCCGGTGTCGCCGGTGCTGGAGATGACGGCCCTCAGCGACCTGGTGCTGAGGGCGGAAGGGCCGGCTCTGCTGTTCGAGCGGCCCACCGGCCATCGCATGCCGGTGCTGGCCAACCTGTTCGGCACGCCGCGCCGGGTGGCGCTGGGCATGGGCGCGGAGTCGACCACCCAATTGAGGGAGGTCGGCCAGTTGCTGGCGACGCTCAAGGAGCCGGAACCGCCGCGCGGCATGCGCGACCTGGGCAAGCTGGCCCAGATGGGCAAGGCGNTGTGGGACATGAAGCCGGCGCTGGTCAAGCGGCCGGTCTGCCAGGAACAGGTGGTCGAGGGCGCGGACGTCGACCTCAAGCAGCTGCCCATCCAGACCTGCTGGCCAGGCGACGTCGGCCCGCTGCTGACCTGGGGCCTCGTGGTGACGCGCGGACCGCAGCGGATCGCCAACCCCCGGTTGCGCCAGAACCTGGGTATCTATAGACAGCAGCTGATCGGCCGGCGGCAGCTGATCATGCGCTGGCTGGCGCATCGCGGCGGCGCCCTCGATTTCCGCGACTTCGCGATCGCGAATCCGGGACAGCCTTTCCCGATCGCGGTGGCGCTGGGCGCGGACCCGGCGACGACGCTGGGGGCGGTGACGCCGGTGCCGGACACCCTGTCCGAATACCAGTTCGCCGGGCTGCTGCGCGGCTCGCGGACGGAGGTCGCCGACACGCAGGTCGGCGAGGCCGGCCGGATGCTGCAGGTGCCCGCGACGTCGGAGATCGTGCTGGAGGGGCACATCCCGCCGGCGGCGCCCGGCTTCACCGGCCACAGCGAGGACGGCATCCCGCTCAAGGAGAAGGGCGGCTACCTGCACGCGCTGGAGGGGCCCTACGGCGACCACACCGGCTATTACAACGAGCAGGACTGGTTCCCCGTCTTCGAGGTGAACCGCATCACCCAGCGCGACGGCGCGATCTACCACTCGACCTACACCGGCAAGCCGCCCGACGAGCCGGCGGTGCTGGGCGTGGCGCTGAACGAGGTGTTCGTTCCGATCCTGCAGAAGCAGTTCCCGGAGATCGTCGACTTCTACCTGCCGCCGGAGGGCTGCAGCTACCGGATGGCGGTGATCTCGATCAAGAAGGCCTATCCGGGCCATGCGAAGCGCTTGATGTTCGGCCTGTGGAGCTACCTGCGCCAGTTCATGTACACCAAGTTCATCGTGATCGTGGACGAGGACGTGGACATCCGCAGCTGGCAGGACGTGATCTGGGCGATCACGACCCGCATGGATCCGGTGCGGGACACGACGCTGGTCGAGGGCACGCCGATCGACTACCTGGACTTCGCTTCGCCGGTCAGCGGACTGGGCGGGAAGATGGGCCTGGACGCGACCAACAAATGGCCGGGCGAAACCAGTCGCGAGTGGGGGCGCGTCATCGAGATGCCGGCCGAACACAGGGCCCGCGCGGCGGATCTCTATCAGCGTTTGTTCGGGGGCTAGGAATGTCCTGATTCCTAGGGGGCGCGGCTTGAATCGGCCGGATGGCCCACCTAAGGTTGTCAGGCCTTTCCGGCACTTCCTCTGGCGCAGTCTCTGCGCGCCAGGAGCCCTGCGGCAGATCGCCGCGGAGCCCCAAAGGCGGCTGGTCCGCCCACCCCCTCCCGTCCGGGATGCCCGGCGAGGAGGGGGTTTCTATTTGGAGCGGCTGCGCGATCCCGGCCCGGCGGATGGCCCGTTCAGTGGCCGGCCAGGTAGCCCAGCCATTCGTAGCCCAGGTAGCGCGCGCGGGCGGTGCCGTCCTGCGACGGCAGCAGGTCGCGCCATTCGAACCCGGACAGCGCCAGGCCCATCGGCGCCGGCACCAGTTCGACCCCGGGCGGCAGTTCCTCCCGGAAGGCGCGCAGCGCCCGGCGCATGTGGACGTCGTGCGTGACCAGCACGACGCGGCGCACGGGCTGGCCGCGGAGCAACTCGGCGGTGTAGCGCGCGTTCTCGCGGGTGTCGGTGGCGCGATCCTCCTTCGCGGCAAGCTTGAAACCGAACTCCTGCGCCGCGGTGCGCTCGGCCAGCGCGGCCTCGGTCATGCGGTCCCCGGGCGCGTCGCGCGGCGTGCCGCCGGTGAAGATCAACGGGATGCCGGTGCGGCGCGAGAGCCAGATGCCGTAGCGCAGCCGTTCGATCGACGCCGGCTTGAGCTGCGCGCTGCCGTACTCCGGCATCAGCCGGCGGGCGCCGCCGCCGAGCACGACGATGACGCTNTCCCGCGGCGGGANGTCCTGGAGCCGCTGGATCTGCACCGCCTGCTGCGGNCCGAGCAGNCGCTGCTGCAGCCACAGCGCGCCCAGTTCGGTGCTGCCGACCCAGACCGCGACCAGCCCGGCCGCGAAGAGCGCGCCCGACAACCACCGCCGGCGATGCCGCAGCCACCAGGCGAGCAGCAGCAGCGGAAAGGCGCCGGTGGGTGGCAGGAGGAAGGCAGCGACCGCGTGTATCAGGTCGTTCATCGGGAGCCGGGGATGGGTGTCAGGTGTTGAGGCCCGCCAGCATAATCAGCTTCCTTGACGATTCGACCGGTCCCTGCCGGCTGCGCCCGTGTTCTTCTCCGCTCTTCCCGTCTGGCCCCGGCGCGTCCTGCGCGCGCTCGTCGGCCTGGTGCTGTTCGTCGTGGCCCTGCTGCTGGTCGCGTGGGTGGCATTGCCGATGTGGATCGAGCGGGCGGGCGTGCGGATCGCGACGGAGCAACTCGGCCGGACGGTGACGCTCGGCCGCGCCAGCTTCACGCCGTGGCGGCTGGCGCTGACGCTGGAGGACCTGAAGATCGCCGGCCCCGCGGCGCAGGCGCCGCCGCTGCTGGAGGTGCGTCGCGTCCGGGCGGCCCTGTCGCCGCGCTCGCTCTGGCACCTGGCGCCGGTGCTGTCCTCGCTGACGGTGGAGGCGCCGCGCGGGCGCGTCGCGCTGCTGCCGGACGGCAAGACCGATCTGGACGACATCCTCGCCCGGCTGGCCGGGGCGCCGAAGACGCCGCCGTCGCCGGACGACGGCCCGGCCGAGGCGGCGCTCTACAACATCGAACTGACCGACGGCGAATTCCGCCTGGACGACCGGACCGCCGGCATGGTCCATGAGCTCAAGGCGCTGCACCTGGGCATCCCCTTCCTGTCGACGCTCGACGCGGACGTCGAGGTGCATGTGCAGCCGCGCCTGTCCGGGCANTTGAACGGCGTGGGNTTCCAGAGCGAAGGCCAGGCGCAGCCGTTCGCGGACACCCGCAGCGCGAGCATGACCGTCAAGCTCGACGCGCTGGACCTGTCGGCCTATCGCGCCTACTGGCCCAAGTCGCTGCCGATGCGCCTGGCGCAGGGGCGGCTCGACACGCAGCTGACGCTCGACTTCAAGCAGCCGCCCGGGCAGGCGCCCGAGGTCAAGATCAGCGGCCGCACCGCGCTGCGCGACCTGTCGCTGCAGCGTGGCGCCGGCGACGGCGTCTGGGCGGACTGGCTGCGCTGGCAGGCGCTGACCGTCGACCTGGCCGACGTCCAGCCGCTGAAGCGGCAGGTGATGCTGGGCGCGGTCACCTTGAAGCAGCCCGAGCTGCTGATGGGGCGCGACGCGCAAGGCCGGCTGTGGCTGCCGGACCTGCCGGCGGAGCCGAAGCCGCCGGCGCCCGCGCCGAAGCCGGAGGCGACCGCAGCCGCCGCCTCGGCGGCCAGCGCCTCGAGAACCGCCGCGGTGCCGTGGCGCGTCGGCGTCCAGCGCCTGGCGTTGGAAGGCGGCCGTGTCGGCTGGACCGATGAGACGCTGCGTCCGGCCGCCCGCTGGCGGGTGGACGCCCTGAGCGTGACCGGCAGCGGGCTGAACTGGCCGCTGGCGGCGAAGGCGGCGCCGGTCGAGATCACCGCCACCCTGGGCGCCGACGGCGCGGCGTCGCCCGCGACAGTCTCCGGCAAGGGACAGGTCGGCGCGGCCGGCATCGCGCTGGACTGGGCCGTGAAGGACCTGGCGCTGGACGGGCTCGCCCCTTACCTGAAGGCGGCGACGCCGCTGGCCGTGCGCGGCCGATTCGCGACGCAGGGCACCGTGCGCGCCGGTCCCGGGGGCGAGGACGTCAAGCTGTCGCTGAAGGGGCTCAGCCTGGACGGCGTGGAGATCGCTGACGGCAAACAGCCGGTGCTGGCGCTCAAGCAACTGAGCCTGGACCAGGCGGAACTGGCCCTGGACAGCCGCCGGCTCAGCGCCGGCAAGCTGGCGCTGGTGGCGCCGCAGGCGTATCTGGGGCGCGACAAGGCGGGTCGATGGAGCTGGGAGGCCTGGATGGGCGCGTCGGCGCCGTCCCAGGGCGCGGGTGCCGCGACGGCCTCGCACCAGCGCGCACCCGAAGCGCGGGGCGACCGCCTGACGCTGGACGCGCCCGAACACCGTGAGGTCGCGGCCGCACCGGTCCCCGCGCCGTGGACGGCGCAGGTGGCCGAGGTCACCGTCGAGGGCGGCAGCGCGACGCTGCTGGATCTGGCCACGCATGTGCTCGACGACGAACCGGCCCGGCCGATCGGCCTGCAGGAACTGGCGCTGAAGCTCTCCGGCCTCGAGTGGGACGGGCGGCAACTGCGCAAGCCGATGCCGGTCCAGCTGAGCGCCACCCTGCGCCGGCCCGACGCCACGCGGCGCAACCAGCGCGAGGTCCCGAAGTTCCGCTGGGACGGTCAGTTGGCGCTGGCGCCGCTGAAACTGTCCGGCAAGCTCAGCGCCGAGCACCTGCCGCTGCACTGGGCCGATCCCTACCTCGATCCGTCGATCGGCATCCACCTGCAGCGGGCCGAGGGCTCGATGCGCGGNAGCTTCGAGCTGGCCGAGACGCCCAAGGGGCCGTCGGTCACGGCTGGCGGCGACCTGCTGATCGCCGACCTGCGCNTGCGCCAGGCCCGTCTGCAGGACGGCCGGCGGCGCTCGGCCGAGGAACTGCTGAGCTGGCAGGGGCTGAAGCTAGGCGGTTTGCGCTTGGCGCTCGCCGCGGGCGGCACGCCGGACCTGAAGATCCAGCAGGCGGTGCTCGACGAGTTCTACGCCCGGCTGATCGTCAACGAGCAGGGGCGCCTCAACCTGCGCGACCTGAACCAGACCGAGCAGGGGCAGGCGGTGGCCGCCGTGGCCGGCACGGCGGCGGCCTCGGCCCCGGTGGCGGCGACGGTGGCGCAGGCCACCTCGGCGCCCGCGCCGGCAACCGCGGCCGCCTCGTCCGCCGCCGGGCAGCCGCCGCTGCGGCTCAGCATCGCCGAGACCCGGCTCAACGGCGGCAAGGTCGATTTCAACGATCGGTTCATCAAGCCCAACTACAGCGCCAACCTGAGCGAACTGACCGGCACGCTGGGCGCGTTCTCGGCGGGCTCGCAGGAGATGGCGCCGCTGCAGCTCAAGGGCAAGGTCGAGGGCACCGGGCTGCTGGACATCAGCGGCCGCCTGAACCCGAGCGGGGCGCCGCTCGCGCTGGACATCACCGCCAGCGCCACCGACATCGAGCTCGCGCCGCTGTCGCCCTATGCCGGCAAGTACGCCGGATATGCGATCGAGCGCGGCAAGCTCTCGACGCGCGTGCATTACGAGATCGAGCCGGGCGGCCGGCTGCAGGCCGACAACAAGATCGTGCTCAACCAGCTGACCTTCGGCGACCGCATCGACAGCCCGACCGCGACCAAGCTGCCGGTCAAGCTGGCGGTGGCGCTGCTCAAGGACCGGGACGGCGTGATCGACGTCAACCTGCCGGTCAGCGGCTCGCTCAACGATCCGGAGTTCAGCGTCGGCGGGCTGGTCGTCAAGCTCATCGTCAACCTGCTGACCAAGGCGCTGATGTCGCCGTTCTCGCTGCTGTCCGGCGGCGGCGGGGCGGAGATGAGCCAGCTCGAATTCCAGCCCGGCACGGCCGCGCTGCAGCCGGAGGCGGCGAAGAAGCTCGAGCCGCTGACCCGGGTGCTGGCGGACCGCCCGGCGCTGCAGCTGAGCATCACCGGCTGGGTGGATCCGGCCGGCGAGCGCCGCGCGGCCCAGGCGGCGCGGCTCGAGGACGCGCTGCTGGCGGAGCGGCGTCGCGAATTGCGGCGGGCCGCGGTCACACAGGCAGCAGGGCAGGCCGCGGGCCCGGCGCCGGCCGCCTCCGCCGCGAGCGACGCGCCGGTGGCGCTGGACGACGCCCAGCGCGCGCGCCTGCTCAAGGTCGTCTACGACAACGCCAAGCTGCCCAACAAGCCGCGCAACTTCGTCGGCCTGACCAAGGACATCCCGGCCGAGCAGATGCGCGAGCTGCTGATGGACAGCTACACCGTCACCGACGAGCAGCTGCGGGAGCTGGCGCTGCAGCGGGCGGTCGCGGTGCGGGATGCGCTGATCGAGCGCGGCGTGCCGAACGCGCGCATGTTCCTGGCCTCGCCGAAGCTGCATGCGAAGGACGACGAGCGCGGCGCCGACAAGGACAAGCCCTGGCAGCCACGCGTGGATCTGGCGCTCAGCGCACAGTGAGCGGGCGTCGCTCGCCTATGCTGGCGGGCTTGATTTCCGGGTCGCGCGCCCGATCTGAATCCGCCTGTCGCGGGAAGACTTCCCGCCAGCCTTGAGGACCTGCCATGACGACCACTCCGAATCCCGTTTCCCTGCCGGCCGGCGAGGACCTGATCACCCTCGGAGGCGGCTGCTTCTGGTGCACCGAGGCGGTGTTCCTGCGCGTCAAGGGCGTGCTGGGCGTCGAGTCCGGCTACACCAACGGCCAGGTCGCGCAGCCCAACTATGAGCAGGTCTGCTCCGGCAACACCGGTCATGCCGAGGTCGTGCGGGTGCGTTTCGACACCCGCGTCGTCAGCCTCGAGGACCTGCTGCAGGTGTTCTTCACCATCCACGATCCGACGACGCTGAACCGCCAGGGCGCGGACGTCGGCACGCAGTACCGCTCCGGCATCTACTACACGCGGCCCGAGCAGCTCGGCGTGATCCGGCAGGTGCTGGACGAGGCGCAGCGCGCCCATGGCGGCAAGGTCGTCACCGAGGTCCAGCCCGAGCAGAACTACTGGCCCGCCGAGGCCTATCACCAGGACTACTTCGCCAATCACCCGGAGCAGGGCTACTGCGCGTTCGTCGTCGCGCCCAAGGTCGACAAGTTCGCGAAGAAGTTCAAGGAGCTGCTGAAGGACGAGGCGGCTGGCTGATGGCGTCGACGGATGCCGCCGCACTGATCGCGAGCCACGAGCTGCGCTTCCGCTACGGGGCGTCCGCCGCGGCCGACCTGCACTTTCCCGACTTCGAGGTGCCGCGCGGCGGTCATCTGCTGCTGCGCGGCGCTTCGGGCAGCGGCAAAAGCACGCTGCTCGCCTTGATGGCCGGACTGCTGACGCCGACGGCGGGACGCCTGGCGATGGACGGGGTGGAGGTCGGCGCGCTCGCGCCGGCCGCGCGGGACGCCTGGCGCGGCGCCCATCTGGGCTTCGTGCCGCAGCG
>Ga0058691_1001430_pt1 | contig 12648 bp, 11 predicted proteins | sample AgamicAtPrz_FD_55051 | JGI IMG/M metagenome (GOLD analysis project Ga0058691, IMG submission 55051) | Agave microbial communities from Guanajuato, Mexico - At.P.rz | ecosystem: Host-associated > Plants > Phyllosphere > Phylloplane/Leaf | place: Guanajuato, Mexico | collected 2012-05-28
GTCACGCCCTTCGGGAACGACACCGGGGTCTGCCAGAACGGCTCGCCCGTCTGCAGGTTGATCGCGACCAGACCGCCGCCCGGGAAGCCCGCGAGCACGGCCGCGTCGCCCGCGAACGTCATGCCGGCCGACACGCGCAGGTTCAGCGGCACCGCACGGTTGCGGTAGTTCCACTTCTGCTCGCCCGTCTGCGCGTTGAACGCGATCACCTGGCCGTCGATCGTGCGGACGACCACGAGGCCGTTACCGACGAGCGGCGGCGAGAAGATCTCGCCCTGCACGCTGGTCTTCCACAATTGCTTGCCGTCCGGGCCGAGCACGAACACGCCGCCCTTCAGCGCACCGACCGCCGTCAGGTTGCCGTCGCTGCCGACGCCGGCCGACAGGTCCGAACCGACCTTCGAGCGCCACAGCGTCTGGCCCGTCTTCGCATCGATCTTCTCGACCGAACCGTTTTCGCCCGCCGCATAGACGGCGTCGCCCACGGCCACCGGCGAGAACAGGTAGCGTCCGCCCTTGCCGACGCTCGCCTTCCAGACCTGTTGCACGTCCATGACGGGCTTGAACTCGGTGAGCGGCGTCGGCACGCGGCGCGCGTCCTTCGACGACGAGCAAGCCGTCAAAGCGAGGACAGCCGCCGCGCAGGCAACGGGCACAGCGTAACGTTTCAGCAAATTCATCGGTTAGCGAAGCAGAGTTAAGAGGTTGAGGGGACCGGGATTCAGCCGCCGAGCGCGTCCAGCTTGAACTGCACGAGCTGGCGCGCGGACTGGTCGTCCTTCGACAGGCCGTCGAGCGCGAGCTTGTAAGCCGCGCGCGCATCGTCGGTCTTGCCTTGCGCGGCAAGCAGATCGCCGCGACGATCGGCGACGAGGCCCTTGAACGCATCGACCGGCGTACCCGACAGCAACGCGAGGCCCGCATCGTACGCCTTCTCGTCAAGCAGCAGCGACGCGAGACGCAGCTTCGCGATCTGCTTGTACTCTTCGTCCTTGGCGTGATCGGCGGCCCATTGCAACTGCGCCTTCGCGCCTGCCGCGTCGCCGGCCGCATACAGCGTCTTCGCGGCCGCGAGCGCCGTCATCTGCGCATACGGCGTGCTGCCGAACTTGTCTTCCATGTCGGCAGCCGCGCGGGCCATCGTCGCCTTGTCGTTCGCGGCGGCGGCCTTCTGGACCTGCTCGTACAGCCCGGACGCCTCGGCAGCCTGACGGCGCTGCCAGTAGTTCCAGCCGTTGAAACCGGCCGCGACGACGAGCGCCGCCAGCACGATCCACGTGGTGAGGTTACCCCAGCGGGCCCACCACGCCTTGAGACTTTCAATCGATTCTTGTTCGTCGTGATAACTCATCGGCGAGCGATTCCTTCTTCCTGTTCAGGCTTTTCTTGTCGAGCGGATGCCAGCGCGATCAGTCGTCGCCGTCTTCGGCGGATGCAACCATCGCATTGATTAGGAATTCGGTCAAGCTTTCGACCGGTACGGTCTGCTGAACGTTCTTTTCCCCTTCCGCACCCACGCCGCGCAACGCTTTCACGCCCACCGTGCCGTTCGCGACCTCTTCTTCGCCGAAGATCACCGCGAACGCGGCGCCGCTTGCATCGGCCCGCTTCATCTGCGACTTGAAGCTCGCCGGCGCGCCGTCGGCGCTGCAGTGGAAGATCACGTCGAGGCCCGTGTCGCGCAGGCGCTCAGCCGCGATGAACGCCTGTTCGCGTGCGGTGTCGCCCTGGTGCACGACATATACATCGACGCCTTCCTGCTCGGGCGCCAGATCCTCTTCCTTCAGCAGCTCGAGGATGCGCTCGATGCCCATCGCCCAGCCGCACGCGGCGGTCGGCTTGCCGCCGAGCTGCTCGATCAGCGGATCGTAGCGGCCGCCGGCCGCGACCGTGCCCTGCGCGCCGAGCTTGTCCGTCACCCACTCGAACACGGTGAGGTTGTAGTAATCGAGGCCGCGCACGAGACGCGGGTTGATCTTGAACGGAATGTTGTTCGCGAGCAGCAGGCGCTGCAGCCCTTCGAAGTGCGCGCGCGATTCGTCGCCGAGGAAGTCGATCAGCTTCGGCGCGTTCTGCGCAATTTCCTGCAGCGCGGGATTCTTCGTGTCGAGCACGCGCAGCGGGTTCGTATACAGGCGGCGCTTCGCGTCCTCGTCGAGCACGTCGGCGAACTGCTCGAGGTACTTGATCAGCTCGACGCGGTGCGCGGCGCGCTCCTCGGCGAGGCCGAGCGAGTTGATNTCGAGCTTGATGCCGGTCAGGCCGAGGTCGTCCCACAGGCGCTGGCACATCATGATGATCTCGGCATCCGCATCCGGGCCCGCGAAGCCGAGCGCCTCGACGCCGACCTGNTGGAACTGGCGATAGCGGCCGCGCTGCGGACGCTCGTGACGGAACATCGGGCCGATGTACCACAGGCGCTTCGGGCCGTCGTACAGCATGTTGTGCTCGATCGACGCACGCACGACGGCCGCGGTGTTTTCCGGGCGCATCGTCAGGTTCTCGCCGTTCAGCGCGTCGGTGAAGCTGTACATCTCCTTCTCGACGATGTCGGTGACTTCGCCGATGCCGCGCGTGAACAGCTGCGTGTGTTCGACGATCGGCGTGCGGATGTTCTGGTAGCCGTACGCGCGCAGCAGCGATTTCACGGTAGCTTCGAAGAACTCCCACAGGCCGGCATCCTGCGGAAGGATGTCGTTCATGCCTTTGACGCCGGTGAGCTTCTCGATCTTGCGTTTCTGTTCAGTCATCGTTCGTGTGTGTGGACGAATTAGTTCAGGGCCTCGGTGCGGCCGTAATTGCGTGCGACGTAGTCGCTGACGATCTGCTGGAATTCCTCGGCGATCCGCTCGCCGCGCAGCGTCTTGACCTTCTCGCCGTCGATGAAGACGGGCGCGGCCGGGTTCTCGCCCGAACCCGGCAGGCTGATGCCGATGTTCGCGTGCTTCGATTCGCCCGGGCCGTTGACGATGCAGCCCATCACCGCGACGTTCATCTTCTCGACGCCCGGATATTCCTTGCGCCANGCCGGCATCTGNTCGCGCAGATANGTCTGGATCTGCATCGCGAGTTCCTGGAACAGCGTGCTCGTCGTGCGGCCGCAGCCCGGGCACGCGATCACCATCGGCGCGAACGAGCGCAGGCCCATCGTCTGCAGGATTTCCTGGCCGACGATCACCTCGCCCGTGCGCGACGCGCCCGGTTCCGGCGTCAGCGAGATGCGGATCGTGTCGCCGATCCCTTCCTGCAGCAGCACGCCNAGCGCNGCCGTCGACGCGACGATNCCCTTCGAGCCCATGCCGGCCTCGGTCAGCCCGAGGTGCAGCGCGAAGCCGCAGCGGCGGCCGAGTTCGCGNTACACGGCGATCAGGTCCTGCACGCCGCTGACCTTGCACGACAGCACGATGCGGTCGCGGCCGAGGCCGAGCTCGACCGCGCGTTCGGCCGAGCCGATCGCCGACTGGATCAGCGCCTCGTACATCACGCTCTGCGCATCCCACGGCTGCGCGCGCGCGCCGTTCTCGTCCATCATGCGTGCGAGCAGGTCCTGGTCGAGGCTGCCCCAGTTCACGCCGATCCGCACCGGCTTGTCGTACTTCGCCGCGGCCTCGATCATCTGCGCGAACTGCGTGTCGCGCTTCGCGCCCTGNCCGACGTTACCGGGGTTGATCCGGTACTTCGACAGCGACTCCGCGCAGCCCGGGTAGTCGCGCAGCAGCAGGTGGCCGTTGTAGTGGAAATCGCCGACGAGCGGCACGGTCACGCCCATCCGGTCGAGCTGCTCGCGAATCGCCGGCACGGCGGCCGCGGCTTCGGGCGTGTTGACCGTGATGCGNACCAGNTCGGAGCCCGCGTTCGCGAGNTCCTTGATCTGGATCGCCGTGCCGATCGCATCGGCCGTNTCGGTATTCGTCATCGACTGCACGCGCACCGGCGCGTCGCCGCCGATCGTCACGAGTTGCCCGCCCCAGCGGACATCCACCGCATGCGATACGCGGCGCGGCTGATGCCCGCCGAACACCGGCTCGGTTGAACAAATCTGACTGCTGCGTGGGGATTGAGCTTCGGATTGCATCGATAGATCCATTTACGCGGAATGCGCCGCGACGCGGCGCATGAATTGAAAAAGCGCCGTGCCCTCACGGCCTGCCGGTATCGCAACGGCAAGCCTTCGCCACGGCGCTTGACGTCAGGGCAACGTGAACCGCGCCACGTTACCCCGCGCTGCCGAATATTTTGCCGGATCGACCGGTTTTCCGTCGAACGCAACCGCGTCGAGACCGGCCTTGTTGCCGATCGTGACCTTGAACGGCCCGTCACCGGCAACCTGCTTCGTTTCGCCGGCGCGCACCAGCGCCGAGAACAGCTCCTTGCCGTTCTTGTCGCGCACGCTGAACCAGCAATCCTGCTTGACCTTCAGTTCGACCATCGACTGGCCCGCCGCGACCACGACGCTCGCCGGCTGAGCCGGCGCGGCCGTGCTTGCCGCCGCCGTCGCCGCCACGGGCTGCGATGCAGCCGCCGTCGCGACCGGGGCCGCAGGCGCCGGAACAGCCGACGCGATCGCCTGCGCCGGGGCAGCCGATGCAGCAGCCGGGGCCGGAACCTCATTCGCAACCGCCGCCGACGCGCCGTTCGTCGCCGCTTCTTCGGCGGACGACGATGCCGCCGCCGCGCTTGCGGCCGACGCATGTTCGGCGTCGCCGCCCTTCAAGCGCGCGAGCAGGCTCGACGAATCGCCGCCAGTGTGCCACATCAGTACGGCGACCACCGCGACGATGACGATCCCCGTTCCCCACAGCCACGGATGATGGCGCGACGAGCCGCCCAGCGGAATCGACACGCGGCCGCGCGGCAGATCCGTGCCCGACGACGCNGGCATCGACAGGTCGACTTCCGGCACCCCGCGCTCGCGGCGCAGCGCCTGCGCGAACGGTTCCGGATCGACGCCGAGCATCTTCGCGTAGCTGCGCACGACGCCGAGCGCGAACGTCACGCCGGGCAAATGGCTGATGTCGCCGGCCTCGAGCGCCCGGAGCTTTTGCGGTGCGACCTTGAGTCGCGCCGACACGTCGTCGACCGACCAGCCCTTCGTCTCCCGAAGCTGCGCCAGCCGGCTGCCGACCGCCGCCAGCGATTCCAGTCCGGCCGGTGCCGGCTTCGCGGCATTCGTCTCTGCGCCGTTAGACGGCTGCGGCTCACTCATCCTTGTCCTCGCGTCGATTCTTCTTCACTGGCGGCTGCCGCCGGCTCCTGCCGGCCAGCACCCGCAACGGTTCATACCCTGCGCGGCGCAGAGGCGCCGCGACCGATCGCTATTCGCGTGTTGCACCGCCAAAGGGTTCGGGCGCCCCGGCCAGGTGCCCCCGTCAAATCGCCCGAACTTCGATGATCTTTCCTGCTGCGCCCGTCCGCTCCGCGAGGCGCGTGCGATCCTTCACCGCGCCGGCCAGTTGCCCGCACGCGGCGTCGATGTCGTCGCCGCGCGTCTTGCGCACCGTCGTGACGACACCCGCGTCGATGAGGACCTGCGCGAAACGCTTGATCTGCTCCGGCTTCGAGCGGATGAGGCCCGATTCGGGGAACGGATTGAACGGGATCAGGTTGAACTTGCACGGCACGTCGCGCGTGACGGCCAGCAGTTCGCGCGCATGCGCTTCGGTGTCGTTGACGCCGTCGAGCATGCAGTATTCGAACGTGATGAAGTCGCGCGGCGCGACTTTCAGATAGCGCTGGCATGCAGCCATCAGTTCGCGAAGCGGATACTTCTTGTTGAGCGGCACCAGCTCGTCGCGCAGCGCATCGTTCGGCGCATGCAGCGAAACGGCCAGCGCGACCGGCAACTCGGCGCCGAGGCGGTCCATCATCGGCACCACGCCCGATGTAGACAGCGTGACGCGACGGCGCGACAGGCCGTACGCGTTGTCGTCGAGCATCAGCCGCATTGCGGGGACGACCGCGCTGTAATTCAGCAGCGGCTCGCCCATGCCCATCATCACCACGTTGGTGACGACCCGTTCGGCCTTGCCGTTCGGGCCGGGCGCGCGGCCCAGCGACGCTCGCAATGCAAATTCGGCCATCCGGAGCTGGCCGATGATTTCGGCTGTCGACAGGTTGCGGGAGAAGCCCTGCTTGCCCGTCGAACAGAAGCGGCAGTTCACCGCGCACCCGGCCTGCGACGACACGCACAGCGTGCCGCGCGTCTCTTCCGGGATGAACACGGTTTCGACCGCATTGCCGTTTCCGACGTCGATCAGCCACTTGCGCGTGCCGTCGGTGGAAACGTGATCGCTGGCGATGTCGGGCATCACGATCGATGCGCGGCCCTTGAGCTTTTCTCTCAGGGACTTCGCGAGATCGGTCATGCCGTCGAAATCGCCGGCGTTGTACTGGTGGATCCAGCGCTGCAACTGCTTGGCGCGGAACGGCTTCTCGCCCAGGCTGCCGCAGTACGCGACAAGACCCTCGGCGTCGAAGTCGAGAAGATTGACGGAAGTTTCGCTCGTCATGATGTGCTGCCTTGCCGCGTGCGCTGAATCCTGCCTACTTGCTGTCAGCCAGGGCTTAACGCGAGTAAACGTTCATTTCCGGGAAGAAGAACGCGATTTCGACCGCTGCCGTTTCCGCAGCGTCCGAGCCGTGCACGGCGTTCGCGTCGATGCTGTCGGCGAAGTCGGCGCGGATCGTGCCCTTTTCCGCCTTCTTCGGATCCGTCGCGCCCATCAGGTCGCGGTTCTTCAGGATCGCGCCTTCACCTTCCAGAACCTGGATCATCACCGGGCCCGAGATCATGAAATCGACGAGGTCCTTGAAGAACGGACGCGCTGCGTGAACTGCATAGAACTTCTCTGCGTCAGCACGCGACAGATGTGCCATGCGCGATGCGACGATCTTCAGGCCGGCGCCTTCGAAACGGCTGTAGATCTGGCCGATCACGTTCTTTGCCACCGCATCCGGCTTGATGATCGACAGGGTGCGCTCGATTGCCATAAAAACTCCAAAAAATTAAGAAGTTACAGGTTCAAATGAATCCGCTATTGTAGCACGATCCCGTGTATCATTGCGATTGAACCCTTACACACGTGAAAGGTTCAGAATCCCCATGTTTTGTGCCGCCCGGCCATTGAAACCTCCGGGCACCGAACGTATCTTAGCCATAGCAGCTCCGGTTTGCTGCGCCGCACACCGCGTGTGCCGAACCGGCCCCGGACGCTCACGCGTTCAATGTTAGGAGAAACCATGAACGACTATCCGTACAATTTCGGCCGCGGCGGTTCCGTCAGCACCGCCGAGGTTCGCAACCGCGTGCTGCGGAACACGTACTGGCTGCTCGCGCTGTCGATGGTGCCGACNGTGCTGGGCGCCTGGGTCGGCGTCGCGACNGGCTTCTCNCTGTTCGCGGCCACGAGCCCGATGATGAGCCTGCTCGCGTTCTTCGCGATCGCGTTCGGCTTCATGTTCGCGATCGAGCGGACGAAAAACAGCGCGGCCGGCGTGTTCGTGCTGCTCGGCTTCACGTTCTTCATGGGCCTGATGCTGTCGCGGCTGCTGAGCTTCATCCTCGGCTTCTCGAACGGCCCGTCGCTGATCATGCTCGCGTTCGGCGGCACCGGCATCATCTTCGCCACGATGGCGACGATCGCCACCGTCAGCAAGCGCGACTTCTCCGGGCTCGGCAAGTGGCTGTTCATGGGCGTGATCGTGATTCTGCTCGCGTCGGTCGCGAACATCTTCCTGCAACTGCCGGCGCTGATGCTCACCGTGTCGGTGCTCGCGATCGCGATCTTCTCGGCCTACATGCTGTTCGACGTCCAGCGCGTCGTGAACGGCGGCGAGACGAACTACATCTCGGCCACGCTCGCGATCTACCTCGACCTGTACAACGTGTTCACGAACCTGCTCGCGCTGCTCGGCATTTTCGGCGGCAACCGCAACTGACGTTCGGCACGCACCATGAAAAACCGGCCCGCGGGCCGGTTTTTTTACGTCCGCCGCCCGGCTCAGTCGCGCTCGAACAGCGCGATCGATTCGACGTGCGACGTATTCGGGAACATGTTCACGACCCCGGCGCCCTTCAGCCGGTAGCCGGCCTCGTGCACGAGCAGGCCCGCATCGCGCGCGAGCGTCGACGGGTTGCACGACACGTAGACGATGCGCTTCGGCAGCGGGCCTTCACCGCTCTGCGCGATCTCGGCCAGCGCCTTCGACACCGCGAGCGCGCCTTCGCGCGGCGGGTCGATCAGGAACTTGTCGAATGCGCCGAGCGCGCGCAGATCGTCGCCCGTCACNTCGAACAGGTTNCGGCACGCGAACGTCGTNTGGCCGTCGACACCGTTCTCGCGNGCGTTCGCNAGCGCACGCGTGGTCAGCGTGTCGCTGCCCTCGATGCCCATCACTTCGCGCGACAGCCGCGCGAGCGGCAGCGTGAAGTTGCCGATCCCGCAGAACAGGTCGAGCACGCGATCGTCGCGCGACGGCGCGAGCAGACGCAGCGCACGGCCCACCAGCACGCGGTTGATCTGGTGATTGACCTGCGTGAAGTCGGTCGGCTTGAACGGCATGCGGATGCCGAATTCCGGCAGCGTGTAATCGAGCGATACGTCGAGCGGATAGAACGGCGTCACCGTGTCCGGCCCCTTCGGCTGCAGCCAGAACTGCACGTTGTGCTCGTCCGCGAACGCGCGCAGCAGCGCTTCGTCGTCCGCATTGATCGGCTCCAGCACGCGCAGCACGAGCGCGGTGACCGCCGAGCCGACCGCGAGTTCGATCTGCGGCATCCGGTCGCGAATCGACAGCCCCTCGACGAGCCGGCGCAGCGGCACGAGCATCGCCGACACGTGCGGCGGCAGCACTTCGCAGCTCGTCATGTCGGCCACGTAGCTGCTCTTCTTCTCGTGGAACCCGACCAGCACGCCACCCTTCTTCGCGACGTTGCGCACGGTCAGGCGGGCCCGGTAGCGATAGCCCCACGACGGGCCGTGGATCGGTGCGAACATCGTTTCCGCGCGCAGCTTCGCCAGGTGCCACAGGTTGTCTTCCAGCACGCGCTGCTTGACCGCCACCTGCGCGCGCATGTCGAGATGCTGCATCGAGCAGCCGCCGCAGGTGCCGAAGAACTTGCATTTCGGCTGCGTGCGCATCACGCTCGGGCGCAGAATGTCGACGACCGTCGCCTGCTCGTAGCTCGGCTTGCGGCGATAGCTCGAATAGGTCACGCGTTCGCCCGGCAGCGCGCCCTCGACGAAGATCACCTTGCCCGGCTGGCCGTCCTCGGTCATCGTGCGGCCGACACCGCGCGCTTCCATGTCGAGCGATTCGATCTCGAGAACCGGGGCAGGCCCGGGCGCGACGGGCGCGTTTTTCGATTTGCGCGCAGAAGTGGGGACGGCTTCGGACACCAGCTTTTCCTGACAAACGTTGAAGAAGGCGAGATTGTAGACGACGAAGGCCCCCGTCGCGTGCTTTCGTCGCGCAAGCGTCGATGCCGAAGCGCATGCCGCGTTGCGTGGTGGGTGAGCGGCCGACAATCGCGCGCACCCCGTTGCCCGCCGGCCGGCCGCGTGCGGTGCGCCGCGCGGCCCCACCGGCGGCACGGGTTCTGCTCGCAGCAGCAGACGAAGGAGACTCGACCATGCGATTGATCGACTGGAACATCCAATGGGGTCGGGACGCCGACGGCGTCGTCGATCTTTCCCGTACCGTCGCGGCCATCCGCCGGCTTGGCGATTTCGACGTGCTGTGTCTGCAGGAGGTCACGTGCGGCTTCGACGCCCTGCCCGGGCGGCCAGGCCCCGACCAGTTCGCCGAACTCGCGGCGCTGCTGCCCGGCTATACGATCGTCGGCGCCATCGGCGCCGACCTGCCGGCCATCCGGCCAGGCGCACCGCGCCGCCAGTTCGGCAACGCGATCGCGACGCGGCTGCCGGTCGGGCGCGTGCTGCGCCAATCGCTGCCGTGGCCGGCCGACGCCGGCGCGCCGTCGATGCCGCGCGTCGCGCTCGATATCGAGTTGCAGGCGCCCTTCGGGGCGTTGCGCGTGGTCACCACGCACCTGGAGTATTACTCGGCGCGCCAGCGGCTTGCGCAGGTCGACGCGCTACGCGACCGGCATCGGGAAGCCTGCGCGCACGCGGAACACCCCGCTCCCGCCGAAACCGCCGACGGGCCGTTCAGCGCGACCGGACAACCGCGCGATGCAATCGTCTGCGGCGATTTCAACAGTGCATTCGGCGCCGATGCGTACCGGCGCTTCCTGGAGCCGATTGCCGACGCACCGGGTTTCGTCGACGCGTGGGTCGCACGGCATCCCGGTCGTACGCCGCCGCCGACGGCCGGTGTCTACGATACGGTGCAATGGTCGGAGGGGCCGCTCGCGTGCGATTTCGTGTTCGTGACCGACACGCTGTCGCCGCGCGTCATCGGCTGCGAGATCGACGGCGACGTACGCGCGTCCGATCACCAGCCGGTGCTGCTCGAACTGGCCTGATCGCGCCGGTCGCGGCGCGAGCCGCCCGTGCTACGCGTCGAAGCCGGCGAGGTACTCGACCCAGTGCGGCGCCGGTTCCAGCGCGAGCGTGTTCTTCACGAGCAGGATCTCGTCCGCGTACTCGCTCGGCGTGAGGCCGCCGCGCATCAACTGGAACCGGCAGTACAGCAGGTAGGTGTTGACGACGTCGGTTTCGCAATAATTGCGGATTTCGTCGATCCGGCCGTCGCGGAACGCCGGCCATACCTGGCTGCCGTCCATCCCGAGCTTGCCCGGGAAACCGCACAGCTTCGCCAGCGCGTCGAGCGGCGCGTTCGCGCGTGCCTGATACATCGCGAGCACGTCCATCAGGTCGGTATGCCGCGAGTGATAGCGCGCGATGTAGTTGTTCCACTTGAATTCGCGGTCGTCCTCGCCGAGATCCCAGTAGCGGGTGGCGGGAATGCCGTGCACGAGCGCGCGGTAATGCAGCACCGGCAGATCGAAACCGCCGCCGTTCCACGACACGAGCTGCGGCGTGTATTTCTCGATCACGCGGTAGAACGACTGGATCAGCGTCGCTTCGTTGTCCTGCGGCGTCCCGAGCGAGCGCACGCGAAAACCGTTGTTGTCGCGGAACACGCACGAGATCGCCGCGATCCGCTGCAGATGGTGCGGCAGGAAATCGCCGCCGGTCTTCTCGCGGCGTGCGGCAAACGCGTGTTCGGCCACCGCGGCATCGTCCAGCGTCGCGGGCAGGTCTTCCAGACGGCGAATGCCGTCGACATCGGGAATCGTCTCGATGTCAAAAACAAGGATCGGGGTCATCAGTTACAGAACGGCGTCCTTGCGCACGCCGTTGGAGGCAAAGAACCGCTTGAGGCGCACCAGCGCTTCCTGCTGGATCTGCCGCACGCGCTCGCGCGTGAGCCCCATCTCGTCGGCAAGCTCCTCGAGCGTCGCCGGTTCGATGTGGTTCAGGCCGAAGCGGCGCTCGATCACGTGCCGGTGCTTGTCGGACAGCCGCGACAGCCACGCGCGCGTCAGCGTTTCGAGCTCGCGGTGCTGCACCTCGGCGTCGGGCGACTGGCTCTGGTCGTCGGGCAGCAGGTCGAGCAGGCTGCTCGCGGGATCGAGGTCGAGCGGCGCGTCGAGCGACGCCGTGTGTTCGTTGAGCGCGAGGATATCGGTGACTTCCTCGGCGGTCTTGCCGGTGAGATAGGCGATGTCGTCGATGCTGGCTTCGCGGCGCTCGGCCGCCTCGCCCGTCGACATCGAATTCTTTTCGAGNTGGCGCTTCGCGCGCAGCACCTGGTTCAGNTCNCGGATCACGTGCACGGGCAGGCGCACCGTGCGGGCCTGGTTCATGATCGCCCGCTCGATGCTNTGCCGGATCCACCACGTCGCGTAGGTCGAGAANCGGAAACCGCGCGTCGGGTCGAATTTCTCGATCGCGTGCATCAGGCCGAGATTGCCTTCCTCGATCAGGTCGAGCAGCGGCACGCCGCGGTTCAGGTACCCCTTCGCGATACTGACGACGAGACGCAGGTTGCGCTCGATCATTACCTGCCGCGCCTCGAATTCGCCGGCCTTCGCCAGGCGCGAATAGCGCTGCTCTTCCTCGACGGTCAGCAGCGGCTTCACGCTGATGCGGTTCAGGTAGTGCTGGATCGTGTCGGCCGTGAGTTCGGCCTGCAGCAGCGTGCGGAAATCGTCGACGTCGGGCGCGGCTTCCTGCCGGCCTTCGCGCTCGTCGTCGCCGTCCGCTTCGGCGTCGCGTGCCTCGAGATCACGTTCGTTTTCCGCGATGTCGTCCTCGTCGTCCGTCGAAGCACCTACTCGCCCCACCGATGCTTGCGTGGCGCGACTGATCTTCTCAGACTCGGCTTGCGGCTCGTGGCGCTTCGATTTCGGCATGGTCGTCTCGGTTATTGAGGCGGCAAATACTTCAGCGGATCGACAGGCTTACCCTGCCGGCGAACCTCGAAATGCAGCATCACGCGGTCGGCATCGCTGTTACCCATCTCGGCGATCTTCTGCCCCTTCGTTACCGCGTCCCCCTCTTTTACCATCAAAGCGCGATTGTGTGCATACGCCGTGAGGTAAGTTGCATCGTGTTTGATGATAATGAGGTTGCCGTAGCCACGCAGACCGTTGCCGGAGTAAACGACGCGGCCGTCCGC
>Ga0058691_1001436_pt1 | contig 12644 bp, 9 predicted proteins | sample AgamicAtPrz_FD_55051 | JGI IMG/M metagenome (GOLD analysis project Ga0058691, IMG submission 55051) | Agave microbial communities from Guanajuato, Mexico - At.P.rz | ecosystem: Host-associated > Plants > Phyllosphere > Phylloplane/Leaf | place: Guanajuato, Mexico | collected 2012-05-28
GCCGCTCCCGCCAAGAAGCGCACCCCCAACGCCGCCTTCATGAAGGCCCTGACCCCCAGCCCCGCGCTGGCCGCGATCGTCGGCGACAAGCCGCTGCCGCGTACCGACGTGGTGAAGAAGGTCTGGGAATACATCAAGAAGCACAACCTGCAGGACGCTGCGCAGAAGCGCGTCATCAACGCCGACGCCAAGCTGAAGGAAATCTTCGGCAAGGCCAAGGCCGACATGTTCGAGATGACCCGCCTGATCAACAGCCACCTGAAGGATTGAGCGCCGAGGCCGCAAGGCCTCTTCCGCGTTCAGGACAAGGCCCGCCTCGCGCGGGCTTTTTTGCGTCCGCGCCGGTCCGTGGGGAGGCGCGGCGCGATCGCCTCAGAGCCGCTCGAGCGCGGCGCGCAGCTGGCGCACGTCGATCGGCTTGAGCCAGTAATCCTGGAAGCCCGCGGCGCGAGCGCGCTGGCGCTGGTCGTCCATCACGTCCGCCGACAGCGCGATGCAGCGCAACTGAGCCAGGCGCGCGTCCGCGCGCACCAGCGCCATCAGTTCCAGGCCATTCATGTCCGGCAGGTTCATGTCCATCAGCACCAGCGAGGGCATGACGCGCGGCAGCATCTCCATCGCCTGGGCGCCGGTCTCGGCCACGTCCAGCGTCCAGCCGGGCATCAGGCGGAACACCTCCTCCATCAGCACGATGTTGATGCGGTCGTCCTCGACGTAGAGGACGTGGCGGGCGGCGGTGGGGGAGGACATGGCGAGGACAGGCAGGGGACAACGCACGATACCAGCGATTGGCTGGACGGCCCGTCTTGTCCATGCCGTCACCGCTTCTTCACCGCCCGTGCGATCTGCGGGAGCACCGTGACAAAAACCACGCGCGGCCATACCCCCGGCTGAGGGGGACGGCCCGATGCGGCGGGTCTTCGCTCCCTACACTCGCCGCAACTCCTGTCACATCCGGTGATGCAAAGCGACGGATGGAAACAGGAGCCACAAACGGCAAGGCTTGACCCCGACGAGATGTCTCGCGGAGGCGGCCGCCGAAAAAGAGAACTGTCATGTCGTTGGTGGCCGCATTCGCGTTGGCCGCGTCTACCGTGACGCTGCCCAACTGTTCCTGGGACAAGCCGGGCGTCAATCCCTTCATGGGCGACCTCGTCGCGGCCGTGGACCGTTACAAGGACATCCCGGCGGCGACCCGCGCCAAGCTCAAGGCGCGCATGGCCGCGCGCCAGTACGACGAGATCGTCGACATCCACCGCGACAGCATCGTCGGCCGCTACGAGTACGGCAGCGAGATCCGCGACATGCATTTCGGCGCCGGTTCGGTCTGCCGCACGGTCACGCGGACGAAGTGGACGGCGCAGACGCTGGAGCGCGGCCTGGTCTATTGCGAGGACGGCCAATGCATCCTCGTCCCGACCGTGTGCCGCAATGTCAGCCGCATCGCGCGCGGACCGCTGAAGCCGGCCGCGGCCGGCGGCCCGACCGCGAAGGCCGAGGACGAACCGCTGATGTTCGAGCCCCCGGCGGCCGGTGCGGCCGCCGACGGCGGCGCCGGCGATCCGGGCAGCTTCGCGCGCACCGCCGCGCTGCCACCCACGGCCACCTCGGACACCAGCCTGATTGCGCCCACGCCGGGCGGCAGCGGCGGCGGGGCGCCGGTGGCGCCGCCGCCCACCGGCGTCGGCGGACCGGGCGTCATCACGCTGCCGCAGCTGCCGGCGGGCAACGGTGGTGGCGGCAACCTGCCCGTCGTGCCGGGGGTGCCGGAACCGCAGACCTGGGTGCTCTTCGCGCTGGGCCTGGGCGCCCTGGCCATCGCGGCGAAGCGCCGCGCCGCCTGAACCGGCGCAGGCCTCAACCGCGCCCGCCTCAACCGCAGCCCCTCAACCGCGGCCCCGAGCCGCACGCCCTCAACCGCGCGCGAGCAGCGGCTTGAGGTAGCGGCCGGTGTGGCTCGCCTCGCAGGCGGCGACGTCCTCGGGCGTGCCCGCGACCAGCAGCCGTCCACCACCGGAGCCGCCCTCCGGACCCATGTCGATCAGCCAGTCCGCGGTTTTGATGACGTCCAGGTTGTGCTCGATGATCACGATCGTGTTGCCCGCGTCGCGCAGCTGGTGCACGACCTTGAGCAGCAGCGCGATGTCGGCGAAGTGCAGGCCGGTGGTTGGCTCGTCGAGGATGTACAGCGTCCGGCCGGTGTCGCGCTTGGAGAGCTCCAGCGCCAGCTTGACGCGCTGCGCCTCGCCGCCGGACAGCGTCGTCGCGCTCTGGCCGAGCTTCACGTAGCCCAGGCCCACGTCCATCAGCGTCTGCAGCTTGCGCGCCAGCGTCGGCACCGCGCTGAAGAAGGCGAGCGCGTCCTCCACCGTCAGCCCCAGCACCTCGGAGATGTTCTTGCCCTTGTAGAGCACCTCCAGCGTCTCGCGGTTGTAGCGCTTGCCGCCGCAGGTGTCGCAGGGGACGTAGACGTCGGGCAGGAAGTGCATCTCCACCTTCAGCACGCCGTCGCCCTGGCAGGACTCGCAGCGGCCGCCGGCCACGTTGAAGCTGAAGCGGCCCGCGCCGTAGCCGCGCTCGCGCGCGGTGGGCATCTCGGCGAAGAGCTCGCGGATCGGGGTGAACAGGCCGGTGTAGGTCGCCGGGTTGGAGCGCGGCGTGCGGCCGATCGGCGACTGGTCGACGTTGATCACCTTGTCGAAGGCGTCCATGCCCTCGATCTCGTCATGCTCGGCCGGTTCGGCATGGCTCTGGTAGAGCTTGCGCGAGACGGCGGCGTACAGCGTGTCGTTGACCAGCGTGCTCTTGCCCGAGCCGGACACGCCGGTCACGCAGGTCAGCAGGCCGACCGGGAATTCGGCGGTCACGCCCTTGAGGTTGTTGCCGCGCGCGTTGACGATCTTCAGCGTGCGCGGATCGGCGCTGTCGCTGAGCGCGTGACGCTGCTTGGGCACCTCGATGCGCTCCACGCCGCTCAGATAGCGGCCGGTCGAGGAATTCAGGTTAGCCGCCACTTCCTCCGGCGTGCCCTGCGCCATGATCCGGCCGCCATGTACGCCGGCGCCGGGGCCCAGGTCCAGCACATGGTCCGCGGCGCGGATCGCGTCCTCGTCGTGCTCGACGACCAGCACCGAGTTGCCCAGGTCGCGCAAGCGCCGCAGCGTCGCGATCAGCCGGTCGTTGTCGCGCTGGTGCAGGCCGATGCTGGGCTCGTCCAGCACGTACATCACGCCGGTCAGCCCGGAGCCGATCTGCGACGCCAGCCGGATGCGCTGCGCCTCACCGCCGGACAGCGTGTCGGCGCTGCGGTCCAGGCTCAGGTAGTTCAGCCCCACGTCGTTGAGGAAGTGCAGCCGCGAGGCGATCTCGCGGATCACCTTGTCGGCGATCTCCGCCTTCGCGCCCTTGAGCTTCAGCGATTCGAAATAGGCCAGCGCCTCGCGCAGCGTCGCGTGCTCGACCTCGTAGATCGGCTTGCCGCGCTCGCCCTCGGCGGCGTCGGCCGGCTGCAGCAGCACGTGGCGCGCTTCGCGTCTCAGGCGCGAGCCCTCGCAATGGGGGCAGGGCTTGGCGCTCTGGTAGCGCGCGAGTTCCTCGCGCACCGCGGCGGAATCGGTCTCGCGGAAGCGCCGCTGCAGGGTGGGGAGGATGCCCTCGAACGGGTGGGAGCGCCTGACGCTGCGCTTGCGGCCGTTGGCGCCTTCGGCCTGGTAGGTGAAGGTGATCTCGTCCTCGCCGGAGCCCTGCAGCAGCACCTGACGCGCCAGCTCGGGCAGTTCCTCGAAGGGCTGTTCGATGTCGAAGCCGTAATGCTTCGCGACCGATTCCAGCATCGAGAAGGTGTAGGCGTTGCGCCGGTCCCAGCCCTTGACCGCGCCGCTGGCCAGGCTCAGCGTCGGGAAGGCGACGACGCGTTCCGGATCGAAGACGGTCACCAGGCCCAGGCCCTCGCAGGAGGGGCAGGCGCCCACCGGTGAATTGAACGAGAACAGCCGGGGCTCGAGTTCCGGCAGCGAATAGCTGCAGATCGGGCACGCGAACTTGCTGGAGTAGATCGACTCGGTGCCGCGGTCCATGTCGAGCACCAGCGCGCGGCCGTCGGCCAGGCGCAGCGCGGCCTCGAAGCTTTCCGCCAGACGCTGGCGCAGCTGGTCGGCGCTGTCGTGGCGCAGCTTGATGCGGTCGACGACCACATCGATGTCGTGCTTCTCCGCCTTCTTCAGCGCCGGCAGGTCCGGCACCTCGACGGTCTGGCCGTCGACGCGGAAGCGCACATACCCCTGCGCCTGCAGGTCCTGGAAGAGCTCGATGAACTCGCCCTTGCGGTCGCGCACGACCGGCGCCAGCACCATCAGGCGCGAGTCGTCCGGCATGGCCAGCACCGCGTCGACCATCTGGCCGACGCTCGAGGCCTCCAGCGGCAGGTGGTGGTCGGGGCAGAAGGGCGTGCCGGCGCGCGCGTAGAGCAGGCGCAGGTAGTCGTGGATCTCGGTGACCGTGCCCACCGTCGAGCGCGGGTTGTGGCTGGTGGCCTTCTGCTCGATCGAGATCGCCGGCGACAGGCCCTCGATCACGTCGACCTCGGGCTTGTCCATCAGCTGCAGGAACTGGCGCGCGTAGGCCGACAGGCTCTCGACGTAGCGGCGCTGGCCCTCGGCGTACAGCGTGTCGAAGGCGAGCGAGGACTTGCCCGAGCCCGACAGCCCGGTGATGACGACCAGCTGGTTGCGCGGCAGGTCGACGTCGATGTTCTTGAGGTTGTGGGTGCGGGCGCCGCGGACGCGGATCATCGGTGGCTCGTCCCCCATCCGCCCGAGCACCTGGCCCAGATACCGGCCGCCCGGGCCCGGCTGCGGCGCGGCCGTGGGCTCGGACGGGGCGGGGACGGCGGGCGGGACTTTCGTGGACATGGGGCCGGACACAGCTGGAGGCGAACTCGCCATGATAGGGCCAGCCCCGTTCCCGCGCCGATCCCTGCTGACACCGCATGGCAGCGGGAGGAATGCCGAAATCCTTCCCCGCGACCCCGCCTTTGCGGGGGCCCTCCGGCCACATGGGGGTGCAGAATCGCCGCATCCCCCTCCTGTCCTTCCCCCCTCGATGAAGTTCAAAGCGCCGTCGCTGTCGCTGCGCAGTGTGATCCTGCTCGCGGTGGTGGTCGGGATCGCGGCGCCGGCCCTGGCGCTGCTCGCCTACAGCGATGCGTTCATCCGCCGCAGCCTCGAGCCGGTGCTGGAGGGCCAGCGCGCGGCCGTGCTGACGCTGGCCGCCAATGGCCTGGTCGAGCCGCTGTGGACGGTGGACAGCCCGGCGGTGCAGCGGGCGCTCGACCAGCTGCTGTCGGACGTCAACGTCTGCGCGGTGGAGCTCAACGAGGAGCGCGTCGACACCCGCGACATCGTGCGCGCCAAGTGCAGCCCCGGCTGGCCGACGGTCACGCTCGCCGCGACCATCCAGCGCGAGGGCCAGGTGCTGGGCAGCCTGCGGGTGCAGTTCGACGATGCCGCGCAGGAACGCATGCTCGAGGAGGGGCGCCGGCAGACGGCGCTGATCGTGGCCGCGCAGGTGGCGGTGGGCGTGGGCATCGTGCTGATGGTCTTCTATCTGAGGATGGTCCGCCCGATCGACCGGCTCAAGCGCCTGGCCAACGCCATCGCCGAGCGCCAGCCGGTGCCGCGGCTGCGCTGGAACCGCAAGGACGAGCTGGGCCAGCTGGGCGTGCACCTGGACCAGATGGGGCAGCAGATCGCCGGCCTGCTGGCGGACATGGAGAGCAAGAACGCGCAGCTGCATCAGCTCGCGATGTACGACCACCTCACCGGCCTGCCCAACCGGACGCTGTTCCGGGANGTCTTCCTGCACGAGGCGGCGGTCGCNCGGCGCGAGCAGAGCCACCTGGCNNTGCTGTTCGTCGACCTGGACCGGTTCAAGGCGATCAACGATTCGCTCGGNCATGCCGCCGGCGACCGCATGCTGCTGCAGGCCAGCGAGCGGNTGCGCCAGGCGGTGCGNGAGTCCGACCTGGCCTGCCGCGTCAGCGGCGACGAGTTCCTGCTGCTGATGCGCGATTCCAGCGAGCACGTCGCCTCCGCGGCGCAGCGCCTGATCGAGGCGCTGAACGCGCCGCTGCAGCTCGAGGGCGGCGTNGCCAGCGTGTCGGCCAGCGTCGGCATCGCGCTGTTCCCGCGCGATGGCGACGACTTCGACACCCTGGTCCGCCATGCCGACCTGGCGATGTACCGCGCCAAGCAGCTGGGGCGCTCGCGCTACAGCTTCTTCCAGCAGGACATGGANGCGGCGGCGGTNCAGCGGATGGAGCTNGAGCGCGAATTGAAGCTGGCGCTGGAACGCGACGAACTGCTGCTCCATTACCAGGCCGTCGTGGATGCCCGCACCGGCGCCTGGTCGGGGCTGGAGGCGCTGATGCGCTGGCAGCATCCGCAGCGCGGGCTGGTGATGCCGGGCCAGTTCATCGAGCTGGCCGAGGAGACCGGGCAGATCCTGGACCTGGGCTGGAGCACCATCGAGCAGGCCTGCGCGCAGTTGGCGCGCTGGAAGGCCTCGGGGCGGCATCCGGGGCCGATCTCGATCAACCTGTCGGCCCTGCAGTTCCGCGAGCCCCGGCTGGCCGAGCGGATCGCCGAGGCGATGGGCCGCCACGCGGTCGCGCCCGGCGAGCTGGCGATCGAACTGACCGAAAGCTCGCTGCTGACCGACACCGACACGGTGCTGCAGACCCTGGCGCGCCTGTCCGAGCTGGGGCTGAGCCTGTCGGTGGACGACTTCGGGACCGGGTATTCCTCGCTCGCCTATCTGAAGCTGCTGCGCCCGGCCCGGCTGAAGATCGACCGGGCCTTCGTCCGGGACCTGCCCAGCAGCGCCGACGACCGGGCGCTGGTGCGCGCCATGATGGGCATGGCCGAGGCGCTGGGCATCGACGTGGTGGCNGAGGGCGTCGAGACCGAGGCGCAGCGCGACGCGCTGCTGGCGCTGGGCTGCTGGCAGCANCAGGGCTATTTCTATTGCCGGCCGCAGCCGGCCACCGCGCTGGCGGCGCGCCTGGCCGTCTGGCCGCCCCAGGTTGGGGCAGCGCGGGCAGCGCGCGGCTGAAGCCCCGCCAGGATCGCCCCCCGGGACCCATTCGCCCGGCCGACCGGCATTTCGGCGCGCGATAGCGGCAATTCGTCGCGTCGTCGTGGTCTTGCCGCCGGTGGCGGCGCACAGTGCATCCTCGTTGAAATGCCAGGACAGGGATCGCACCGCAGGGGACCACCATGAACGACGCCGCCAAGACNTTCCTCACCGCCCTGGCCGCCGTGGCCAGCGCCGCNGTCATCGCCTTGTGGCTGGCGGACACGAACGAGGCCGCGCGTCCGTCCCATCCCCTGCCCCTGCACTGGGCCGAGCAGACCATGCCGGGACCTCAGGCCGACCAGGCCAGCAAGCCGCGCGGATGACCCCGCGGCCTGCGCTCCGATAGACGCCACGCTTCCCCCGGCATTTCGAAGCCCGCCTGACCAGCGGGCTTCTTTTTTTTCGGCTCGATCGCCGGGAACATCGATGGAATGGGGCATCTCGGCGATCGACCGTTTGGGCTCATCCATTCATCGCGGTTCCGCGCAGTTCACTCCGTCGCCGCGCGCATTCGTCGCTTGCGGCTCGCGGAACGGGGGCGCGATGACGACACTGACTTCACTGACACACGCAACCCCATCAAGGAGATCGACATGAGCACTACCTCTTTCAAGACCGCCCGCACCAGCTTCAAGGCCTTTGCCTTCGGCATCGGCGCCACGCTGGCGATCGCCGTCAGCCTGCTGCACGTGCAGGACCAGCGCGAGCAACGCGCGGCCGTCATCACGCTGGATCCGGTGGTCATCACTGCCAAGCGCGAACAGCTGCCCACCGTCTACATCACCGGCCGCCGCGACACCGCGGCCGACGGCCAGCAGCTGGCTTCGGCCGCGCCGGCCGGCTGCACGACCCAGCTCTGCTGAGCTCCGGCGGTTGCGCTGTCAAGGCGGCGACCGCGACGGTCCAGCTGTAGCGATCGCCCACGAGAACGCCCGGCAGTTGCCGGGCGTTCTTCTTTTGGTCGGTGAGTTTTGATGGTGACGATCGCGTGATGCGATCGAGGGCCCAAGCGGCTCAGTCCTCGGCCAGGACGCGCAGCAGCGCCTCGCCATAGGCCTCGAGCTTCTTCGCGCCGATGCCGCTGATGCCGGACATCTCGTCGAGCGAGCGCGGCTGCGCCCGCGCCAGTTCGGCCAGGGTCACGTTCTGGAAGATCACGTAGGCCGGCAGGCCGTGCTCGCGCGCCACCTCGGCGCGCCAGGCCTTGAGCGCGTCGAAGCGCGCCTGCGCCGCGGCGTCCAGGTCGGCCTCGGCCTCCGAGCGCCGGCTGGACGACGACCCGCCGCGGCTCGACTTGCTCTTGCGCGTCGGCACCGCGGGCTGGCGCAGCAGCATGCGCACCTCGCCGCGCAGCACGGCCTTGGCATCGCCGCCCAGCGACAGCGTGTTGTATTCGCCCTCGGTCACCGCNTAGCCCAGCGCGATCAGCTGGCGGATCACCGCGCGCCACTGCTGCTCGCTGAGCGCGGCGCCGACGCCCCAGGTCGACAGTTCGTGATGCCGGTACTGGGCAACCTTGTCGGTCTCCTTGCCGCGCAGCACGTCGATCAGGTGGCCGGAACCGAAGCTGAAGCCGGTGACCTGGTGGAAGCGGTAGATGCACGACAGCGCCATGCGCGCCGCCTCGGTCGCGTCCCAGGTCGCGGGCGGATTCAGGCAGTTGTCGCAGTTGCCGCAGGGCTGGCTGTCCTCGCCGAAGTAGGCCAGCAGCCGCACGCGGCGGCAGTCGATGGCCTCGGCCAGCGCGAGCAGCGCGTCGAGCTTGCCGCGCTGCACCTGCTTGAATTCGTCGGACGACGGGCTCTCGTCGATCATGCGGCGCTGCTGCACCACGTCCGCCAGGCCGTAGGCCATCCAGGCCTGGGCCGGTTCGCCGTCGCGGCCGGCGCGACCGGTCTCCTGGTAGTAGCCCTCGATGTTCTTGGGCAGGTCCAGGTGGGCGACGAAGCGCACGTCGGGCTTGTCGATGCCCATGCCGAAGGCGATGGTGGCGACCATCACGATGCCGTCCTCGCGCAGGAAGCGGTCCTGGTGACGCTTGCGCTGCTCCTGCTCCATGCCGGCGTGGTACGGCAGCGCGTTGATGCCCTTGGCGCGCAGCCACTCCGCCGTCTCGTCGACCTTCTTGCGGCTCTGGCAATAAACGACGCCCGCCTCATCCTCGTGCTCGTCCTGGATGAAGCGCAGCAGCTGCTCGCGCGGGCTGTCCTTCTCGACGATCAGGTAGCGGATGTTGGGCCGGTCGAACGAGGCGACGAAGATCCGCGCGCTGTCGAGCTGCAGCCGCTCGATGATGTCGGCGCGGGTGATGTCGTCGGCGGTGGCGGTCAGCGCGATGCGCGGGATGTCGGGGAAGCGCTCGTGCAGCAGGCTCAGCGACAGGTATTCGCTGCGGAAGTCGTGGCCCCACTGGCTCACGCAGTGCGCCTCGTCGATCGCGAACAGCGCGAGCAGGCCGCGCTCGTACAGCGATTGCATCTGCGCGATGAAGCGCGGCGTGTTGACCCGCTCCGGTGCCGCGTACAGCAGCGTCAGGCGCCCGGCGAGCATCTCGCGCTCGATGCGCTGGGTTTCCTCGAGCGTCTGCGTGGAGTTCAGGAAGGCGGCCTCGACGCCCGCTTCCTCGAGCGCGCCGACCTGGTCATGCATCAGGGCGATCAGCGGACTGACGACCACGGTGACGCCATGGCCGGCGCGCTGCCGGGCGATCGCGGGGATCTGGTAACAGAGCGACTTGCCGCCCCCGGTGGGCATCAGCACCAGCGCGTCGCCGCCGGCGNTCACGTGGTCGACGATCGCCGCCTGCTGGCCGCGAAAGGCGCTGTAACCGAACACCTCTTGCAGGATGGCTAGCGGGACGGGATGATGCTTGGACGAACTCATGGAGCCCTCGATTGTCCTGCACATCGACGGGCCCGCCGTTCACCCGGTCCCGATCCGTCGTGGACGGCGCTTTCCGAGCGCCTTGCTCCTCCGCACCGCACAGACCTGCCCATGATCGCTGCGCCGTTGCCCGACGACGAGAATGCTCGGCTGGCCACGCTGCGCGTGCTGCAGGTGCTGGACACCGACCCCGAGGAACGCTTCGACCGCCTGACGCGCATGGCGCGGCGCCTGTTCGAGGTGCCGATCGCGCTGGTCAGCCTGGTCGACGCCGACCGGCAGTGGTTCAAGTCGGCGCAGGGCCTGGACGTGCCGGAGACCCCGCGCGACGTCAGCTTCTGCGGCCACGCCATCCTGTCGGACGACATCCTGCTGATCCCCGACACCCATGCCGATCCGCGCTTCGTCGACAACCCGCTGGTGACCGGGGCGCCGCACATCCGCTTCTACGCCGGCTGCCCGGTGCGGGCGCCCAGCGGTCACCGGCTCGGCACGCTGTGCCTGATCGACCGCGTGCCGCGCGGCTTCGACGCGGACGACCAGGCGACGCTGCGCGACCTGGCCTTCATGGTCGAGCAGCAGTTCGCGGCGATGTACATGGCGATGGTGGACGAACTGACCGGGCTGGCGAACCGGCGCGGCTTCGAATCGCAGGCCGGGCATGTGCTGGCGCTGTGCCGGCGCAAGCAGTGGCCGGCGACGATGCTGTACTTCGACCTCGACCACTTCAAGCGTGTCAACGACCGCTATGGCCATGCGGAGGGCGACTGGGCGCTGAAGTCCTTTGCGGACATCCTGCGTTTCTGCCTGCGGGCCTCGGACGTGATCGCGCGCACCGGCGGCGACGAGTTCGTGGTGCTGCTCAGCGGCACGGCGACCGAGCAGATGTCGCCCGCGCTGGAGCGGGTGCGCACGCAGGTCGGGGCGCTCAACCTGAGGGCGCAGCGGGGTTACACGCTGGATTTCAGCGTCGGCGACGCCGCGATGGCCGCCCACCGGCCGCTGACGCTGGAGGAGCTGATGCAGCAGGCCGACGCGGCGATGTACGCGCACAAGCAGAGCCGGCGCCGCATGGGCTGACGGCCGGTCCGGGCGGGCGCGGCGGCCACGGCGGCCCTGAATCCGGTGATCGGCTGCCACGAAGCAGGCAGCGGATCGGCGTTTCCCGGGGATCGTCGGCGGAATGGGCGGGCGGCATAATCCGCCCCCTGCGCCGCTGTTTCCGACCCGATGTCCCGGGCGATGGGCGGCGCCGAGTTTCCCATTCCGAACATTCAACGACACGCAAGCGAAGGCAACCCTCATGGCCTCGGTCAACAAAGTCATCATCCTCGGCAACCTGGGCCGTGATCCCGAACTCCGCTACACGCCCAGCGGCAGCGCGGTGTGCAACGTCAGCATCGCGACGACGCGCAACTGGAAGAGCCGTGAAGGCGGCGAGCGCCAGGAAGAGACCGAATGGCACCGCGTGGTGTTCTACGACCGCCTGGCCGAGATCGCGGGCGAGTACCTGAAGAAGGGCCGCCCGGTCTATGTCGAGGGTCGCCTGAAGACCCGCAAGTGGCAGGACAAGGAAGGCAAGGACAACTACACGACGGAAATCATCGCCGAGCAGATGCAGCTGCTGGGCGGCCGTGAAGGCGGTGGCGACGACATGGGCGGTGGTGGCGGTGGCTACAGCCGTGAGCGCTCGTCGGAGCGCGGCGGTGGCGGCAGCGGCCGCGACAGCGGCGACTTCGACGCACCGCGCGCGCCGGCCCCGCGCGCCGCGGCGCCTCGCGCCCCGGCCCCCGCGCCGAAGCCGGCGACCGGCTTCGATGACATGGATGACGATATTCCGTTCTGATCGATAGCGATCCCGGCTGTGCCGGGGTCATCTGATCAAGATGAAGGAAGCCCGTTGGCGTTCACGCCGCGGGCTTTTTTTCCTTTTCGGGCCGGACGCCCACCTTCAGCCGAAATGGCCGCCGCTCAGGGCAGGTCCACGATCTCGATCCAATTCGCGGCCCGTCCCACGGGTTGACGGCCGATCAACCGGAGCGCGCCGCTGTCCGGATCGATGCGGTACACCGACAGCCGGTCCGATTTCTCGCCGGCCACGAGCAGGAACTTCCCGATCGGATCGATGCGGATGCCACGCGGCTGCGTTTCCGTCGGATAGGCATCCACCAGGCTCGGCTTGCCGGACGCCGCGGCAAGCGCCAGCAACGAGATCGTGCTGCTCGTCCGTTCGGACGTGTACATGAACCGGCCATCCGGCGTGATCGCGATATCGGAGGACCAGATGCGTCGCTGCTCGTCGCTCGCCGGCACCGTGAGCGTGCTCGAGAGCTCGGTGAGCGTCCCCCGATCGCGATCCCTCCCGAACTGGATGACGTTGCCGCTCAGCTCGCTGATCACGTAGAGGAATCGACCGTCGGGGGAGAACTCGATGTGCCGCGGGCCGTTGCCCGGCTTCGTCTTGACGAGCGGCGGATCGAGCGGCGTCAGCGTTCCGCTGGCGGCGTCGAATCCGAACTGCAGGATCTGATCGCTGCCGAGGTTGGTGACGTACAGGAAGCGATTGCCGGAGTCGATCCGGATGCTGTGTGCCTTCTCGCCGGTGGGCAGGACCTGGATGGCGCCCT
>Ga0058691_1001440_pt1 | contig 12629 bp, 10 predicted proteins | sample AgamicAtPrz_FD_55051 | JGI IMG/M metagenome (GOLD analysis project Ga0058691, IMG submission 55051) | Agave microbial communities from Guanajuato, Mexico - At.P.rz | ecosystem: Host-associated > Plants > Phyllosphere > Phylloplane/Leaf | place: Guanajuato, Mexico | collected 2012-05-28
GTCGAGACCAACGCCCAGGGCCGGGTGATGCGGGTGCTCAACCACAAGGACCCGACCCCCGGCCAGGACATCGTCCTGACCCTGGACGCGCACCTGCAACTGGCGGCGGAAAAAGCCCTGGGCGACCGNCGTGGCTCGGTGGTGGTNCTCGACCCGGCCAACGGCGATGTGCTGGCCATGGTCAGCAACCCCAGCTTCGACCCCAACCTGTTCGTCAAGGGCATCAGCTTCAAGCAGTACGCTGCGCTGCGCGACTCGATCGACCGACCCCTGTTCAACCGTGTCCTGCGTGGCCTCTATGCACCGGGCTCGACGGTCAAGCCGGAGGTCGCGATTGCCGGCCTCGACAGCGGCGTGATCACCCCGGGCAGCCGGGTATTCGACCCTGGCTACTACGAACTGCCCAACTATGACCACAAGTACCGCAACTGGAACCGTAGCGGCGATGGCTGGGTGGACATGTACACCGCCATCATGCGCTCCAACGACACCTACTTCTACGACCTGGCCCACAAGCTCGGCATCGACCGCCTGCACGACTACCTGGCCGAGTTCGGCCTGGGCCAGAAGGTGTCGCTGGACATGTTCGAGGAAGCCCCTGGGCTGATGCCATCGGCCGAGTGGAAACGTGCCACGCGGCGCCAGGCCTGGTTCCCGGGCGAGACGCTGATCCTTGGCATCGGCCAGGGCTACATGCAGGTCACCCCGCTGCAACTGGCCCAGGCCACCAGCCTGCTGGCGAGCAAGGGCGTCTGGCACCGCCCGCACCTGGCGCGGACCGTGGGCGGCACGGCCCCGGTCGACCCCCACCCGATGCCCGACATCGTGCTGCATGACAAGCATGCCTGGGACCAGGTCAGCCAGGGTATGCAGATGGTCATGCACGACCCGCGGGGAATCGCCCGTGCCGCAGCGGCTGGCGCGCAGTACCGGATTGCCGGCAAGAGCGGCACCGCGCAGGTGGTGGCGATCCGGCAGGGTGAACGCTACAACCGCGACAAGACCCAGGAGCGGCACCGCGACAACGCCTTGTTCGTCGGCTTTGCGCCCGCCGAGCACCCGAGCGTGGTGGTAGCCGTGATGATCGAGAACGGGGAAGCCGGCGGACGGGTGGCGGGCCCGGTGGTACGCGAGGTGATGGATGCCTATCTGCTGGACGACCAGGGGCACCTGAAGCCTGAATATGCCGGTGGCGCAGCCGCGCGTGCTGCGCCCCACAGCTAGGCGTGAGAACCACACGACAGCCGGGGCTCAGCCTGCCGTGGAACACCCATGGAACTCTGGCCACCTCCGTGCGCTCTTAAACACTGAGTGGTTTATTTCCCTGTGCTTCACGTTACTGGAGAACATGCCATGCGCCACCTACTCCTCGCCCCTGCCTTGCTGCTCCTGCTGCCTGCCGGTGCTGCCCTGGCTGACGTCGACGCGGGCGACGTCGCCACCTCGGCTGGTGTTTCCGCTTCGCTCTACTCGACCTTCAAGGACGACAAACGGATCATCCCGGCGCGTGACGAGCTCTCCGCCTATGTCGCCAGCGGCGGTGCAATCCGTGGCGCCTACGTCGAGGCGGCACTGGAACAAGCGCGCAAGGACCACCCTGGCCTGCAGGCCAGTGATGAAGAACTGGCCCAGGCCATCCTGTCGCAGGACGATAGCGTAGCCAACCACTGATCGGGCCGCCGACGCTGAACCCGCTTCCACAAGGCCACCGAGGCCGTTGCTGGAGCGGGTCCAGCCGCGAAAGGGCCGGCGTCGGTGAAGTGCACGTTGAAGTTCACCCCCAACCGTCCATGCGCATGGTCGCCCGCACCAGGCGCTGCTCCTCCTGCTCGATTTCGCGCAAGCTGTCGCGTATGCCGTTGATGTGCTCGCGTGCGGCCCTCTGCGCCTGTTCGGGCAACTGCTCCATCACCGCGTGATACAAGCGGGCATGCTGACGGTCGATCTGGCGCTTCTGCGCCGGGCGGCAATACAGGTTGTTGACCGACGCGAAGACCGTGCTCAAGGTCAGGTCGCTGAGCGATTGCAAGGTAAGCACCAGCACCGGGTTGTGCGACGCCTCGCTGATCGCGCGGTGGAAGGCATGGTCGCGGCGGGCATGTTCGCGGGCATCGAGCGTCTCGTGGCCGGCATGCGCGGCAAGCATCTCGTCATAGCGCCGGCGGATCAGCAGGCGGTCGATATCGGTGGCACGCAAGGCGGCCAGGCGCGCCGATTCGGCCTCCAGCAACGCGCGCACCTCCAGCAGGTCGAACAACGTGCGTGGCTGCGAGCTGAACAGGTGCATCAATGGTGTGCCCCCGGCCTGCCCGGTCAGGTCGGCGACGAACGAACCGCGGCCCTGCTCGGTGTCGATGATGCCGCGCCCACGCAGGATGCGCAGGCCTTCACGCAACGCCGAACGCGAGCAGCCGAGCTTTTCCACCAGGCGCCGCTCAGACGGCAGGGCCTGGCCGACCTTGAGCACACCCTCGACGATCAGCCGTTCGACCCGTTCGGCCACCTGGTCGGCGACCTTGGCCTTGCCTTCCGTACCCACGGTGCACCCTCCTGCTGGTAGGACCAGTTTGCCTACCGGCCTCAATCTAGCCGAGCCCTACCGCCAATGACCAGTGCTTCTGGCAAAAACTGGTAGGACCAGCTCGCCTGCTACTCGACCCCAACCGCGGTGACGCGCAGGCTGCAAAGGGTGAGCGATGTGCCAATAACGACAAGAACCGTTGCCGAGTGAGCCCATGAACATCCTGTACGACGAACGCGTCGATGGCGCACTGCCCGCCGTGGACCAGGCGGCCCTGCTGCAGGCGCTGCGCGATGCCCTGCCGGACCTCGAGGTGCTGCACCGCGAGGAAGACCTCAAACCCTACGAATGCGATGGCCTTTCCGCCTACCGCACGGTGCCGCTGCTGGTGGTGCTGCCCGAGCGCCTGGAGCAGGTGCAGGCATTGCTCAGGCTCTGCCACCAGCGCGGCGTGCCGGTGGTCGCGCGCGGCGCCGGTACCGGCCTGTCGGGCGGTGCCTTGCCGCTGGCCAAGGGCATCCTGCTGGTGATGGCGCGCTTCAACCGCATCCTCGAAGTCAACCCGCAGGGCCGCTTCGCCCGGGTGCAGCCCGGCGTGCGCAACCTGGCCATCTCCCAGGCCGCCGCCCCGCACGGCCTGTACTATGCGCCAGACCCGTCCTCGCAAATTGCCTGTTCCATCGGCGGCAACGTTGCCGAAAACGCCGGTGGCGTGCACTGCCTGAAATACGGCCTGACCGTGCACAACCTGCTCAAGGTCGAGATCCTGACCGTTGAAGGCGAACGCCTGACCCTGGGCAGCGATGCCCTGGACAGCCCCGGCTTCGACCTGCTGGCGCTGTTCACCGGTTCCGAAGGCATGCTCGGCATCGTCACCGAAGTCACCGTCAAGCTGTTGCCAAAGCCTCAGGTGGCAAAGGTGCTGCTGGCCAGCTTCGACAGCGTCGAGGATGCCGGCCGGGCGGTGGCCGAGATCATCGCCGCCGGGATCATCCCCGGCGGCCTGGAAATGATGGACAACCTGGCGATCCGCGCCGCCGAGGACTTCATCCACGCCGGCTACCCGGTGGACGCGGCGGCCATCCTGCTATGCGAGCTGGATGGTGTCGAAGCCGATGTGCACGACGACTGCGAAAGGGTCGCCACCGTGCTGGCCCGGGCCGGCGCACGCGAGGTGCGGCTGGCCAGCGACGAGGCCGAACGCGTGCGCTTCTGGGCCGGGCGCAAGAATGCCTTCCCGGCGGTGGGGCGCATTTCTCCGGACTACTACTGCATGGACGGCACCATCCCGCGCCGCGAGCTGCCGCGGGTGCTCAAGGGCATCAGCGAGCTGTCCCGCGAGTATGGCCTGCGCGTGGCCAACGTGTTCCACGCCGGCGACGGCAACATGCACCCGCTGATCCTGTTCGATGCCAACCTGCCCGGTGAACTGCGGCGCGCCGAGGCCATCGGCGGCAAGATCCTCGAGCTGTGCGTGGCGGTCGGCGGCAGCATCACTGGCGAGCATGGCGTCGGGCGCGAGAAGATCAACCAGATGTGCGCGCAGTTCAATGCTGACGAAATCACCCTGTTCCATGCGCTCAAGGCCGCCTTCGACCCGCAGGGCCTGCTCAACCCCGGCAAGAACATCCCCACCATGCACCGTTGCGCCGAATTCGGCGCGATGCACGTGCACCACGGGCAACTGCCCTTCCCCGAGCTGGAGCGCTTCTGATGAGCATGGACCGAGATATGAGCCAGGCCCTGCTGGAGCAGGTCAGCCAGGCCTTGAACCAGGCCACGGCGCTGCGTATCCAGGGCGGCAACAGCAAGGCCATGCTCGGCAACCCGGTTACCGCCGACGTGCTGGACACCCGCAGCCACCGCGGCATCGTCAGTTACGACCCGACCGAGCTGGTGCTCACCGCCCGGGCCGGTACGCCGCTGCGTGAAATCGAGGCGGTACTGCACGAAGCCGGCCAGATGCTGCCTTGCGAGCCGCCGCACCTGGGCCCCGAGGCCACCTTGGGGGGCATGGTCGCGGCCGGGCTGTCAGGGCCACGGCGGCCGTGGGCCGGGTCGGTGCGCGATTACGTGCTGGGCACACGGGTGATCACCGGCCATGGCAAGTTGCTGCGCTTTGGTGGCGAGGTGATGAAGAACGTCGCCGGTTACGACGTGTCACGGCTGATGGCGGGCAGCTTCGGTTGCCTGGGGCTGCTGACCGAGGTGTCGCTGAAAGTGCTGCCGCGTCCGCGCCAGTGCCTGAGCCTGCGCCTGCCGATGAACCGCCACGAGGCGTTGCTGGAACTCGCCGAATGGGGCCAGCAGCCGTTGCCGATCAGCGCTGCCTGCCATGACGGCGACGCGCTGTACCTGCGCCTGGAAGGCGGTGAAGGCTCGGTGCAGTCAGCCCGCCAGCGCCTGGGCGGCGAAACGCTCGACAGCCGCTTCTGGAGCGACCTGCGCGAGCAGCGCCTGGCGTTCTTTGCCGACCCTGCAGCGCTATGGCGCCTGTCGGTGCCGCTGGCCACCGGCGAACTGGAGTTGCCCGGCCGGCAACTGCTTGATTGGGGTGGTGCCCAGCGCTGGCTGAAATCCACCGCAGCAGCAGAGGACATCCGCGCGCAGGTTGCCAAGGTGGGTGGCCATGCCACCTGTTACGCCCCCGGCACGGCCAGCAGCCCACCGCTAACCCCTGCGCTGATGCGCTACCACCGCGCCCTCAAGCAGCAACTCGACCCCCAGGGCATATTCAACCCTGGCCGCCTGTACCCGGACCTGTGAGCCCAGACCATGCAAACCAACCTCAGCGAAAGCGCCCGGCGCCTGGCCCGCGCCGACGAAGCCGAAAGCATCCTGCGCTCCTGCGTGCATTGTGGTTTCTGCACCGCCACCTGCCCCACCTACCAGTTGCTGGGCGATGAACTGGATGGCCCACGCGGGCGCATCTACCTGATCAAGCAGGTGCTCGAAGGCGAACCAGTGAGCGCCAGTACCCAGACGCATCTGGACCGCTGCCTGAGTTGCCGCAATTGCGAAACCACCTGCCCTTCCGGGGTGAAGTACCACGATTTGCTGGACATCGGCCGCGCCGTGGTCGACCAGCAGGTACCGCGCCCACTCGGCCAGCGCCTGCTGCGCCAGGGCCTGCGTGCGGTGGTGCCGCGCCCGGCGCTGTTCAAGGCCCTGACCCGCAGCGGCCAGGCGCTACGCCCGCTGCTGCCGGCCGCGCTCAGGCACAAGCTGCCGGCCCGGGTTGCCGACCCTGGCGTGCGTCCAGCAGCCCGCCATGCGCGGCGGGTCCTGTTGCTGGAAGGCTGCGTGCAACCGGCCCTGTCGCCCAACACCAATGCCGCCGCCGCACGCCTGCTGGACCGCCTGGGCATCAGCGTGGAGCCGATCCGCCAAGCCGGTTGCTGTGGCGCGGTGGATTACCACCTCAATGCCCAGGAGCAAGGCCTGCAACGCGCGCGGCACAATATCGACGCCTGGTGGCCAGCCATCGAGGCCGGCGCCGAGGCCATCGTGCAGACCGCCAGCGGCTGTGGCGCATTCGTGCGCGATTATGGCCACCTGCTGGCAAACGACCCGCACTACGCGGCCAAGGCCGCGCGCGTCAGCGCGCTGTCGCGCGACCTGGTAGAGGTACTGCGCGACGAGCCGCTCGAACAACTGGGCCTGTGCGCCGAACAGCGCCTGGCCTTCCATTGCCCCTGCACCCTGCAACACGCGCTGAAACTGGGCGGGGCGGTGGAAGCCTTGCTCACACGCCTGGGCTTCACCCTGACCGCGGTCGCCGACAGCCACCTGTGCTGCGGCTCGGCCGGCACCTACTCGCTGACCCAGCCCGAACTGTCGCGGCAACTGCGCGACAATCGCCTCAACGCCCTGGAAAGCGGCAAACCGCAAGTCATCGCCACCGCCAACATCGGCTGCCAGGCCCACCTCGACGGGGCCGGGCGTACACCGGTGCGGCACTGGATCGAAATCGTCGAAGCAGCCTTGAACCCGGAGAACCACCATGCATAGCAAGCCCGTAATCGGCCAGGCCGAAGTCGCCCGAGTGCTGAGCGCCGCCCGCCAGGAAGCCCTGGCGCACCACTGGAGCGTGACCATCGCCGTGGTCGACGACGGCGGTCACCCGCTGGGCCTGGAGCGCCTGGACGGCTGCGCCCCGGCCAGCGCCTACATCGCCGTGGAAAAGGCGCGCAGCGCAGCGCTTGGGCGCAGAGAGACGCGCGATTACGAGGAAATGGTCAATGCAGGCCGCACGGCATTCGTCACCGCACCCTTGCTGACCAGCCTGGAGGGCGGCGTGCCACTGCGGGTGGAGGGCCAGGTGGTAGGCGCCGTTGGCGTTTCCGGGGTAAAGCCCGGGCAGGATGCCCAGGTGGCCATGGCCGGGGCTGCAGCCCTCTGAATCCTGTGCAGTCACTTTCCGCAGACCGACTATCGAGCGAACAGACCATGCCAACCCCTCCACTGCACATCGCCCCCACCCTGCAGCGCTTCATCGAAGACGAAGTGCTGCCCGGCACCGGCATCGAGGCCCGCGCCTTCTGGCAAGGCTTCAGCACCCTGGTGCACGACCTCGCCCCGCAAAACCGCGCCCTGCTCGCCGAACGCGAGCGCCTGCAGGGCGAACTGGACCACTGGCACCGCCAGCACCCCGGCCCGATCAGCGACATGGCCGCCTACCAACAATTCCTGCAAGGCATCGGCTACCTCGTGCAAGCGCCCGCCAGCGTGCAGGTCAGTACCCGCAACGTCGACCGCGAAATTGCCGTGCAGGCCGGCCCGCAGCTGGTGGTACCGCTGAGCAACGCCCGCTATGCCCTGAATGCCGCCAACGCCCGTTGGGGCTCGCTGTACGATGCGCTGTATGGCACCGATGCCATCGCCGCAACCGAGGGTGCCGAACGGGGCCACGGCTACAACCCGGTGCGCGGTGCCAAGGTGATTGCCTTCGGCCGCCAGTTCCTCGATGCCAGTGCGCCACTGCAAGGGGCATCACATGACGATGCCAGGGCCTACACGGTCAACCAGGGCAGGCTGCAAGTCACCTTGGCCGATGGCCGCCAGGTCGGTCTTGAACACCCTGGGCAATGGCGCGGCTACCAAGGTGAGCCGAACAGGCCGAGCGCGATCCTGTTGCACCATCACCACCTGCATTTCGAAATCCAGATCGACCCCAGCCACGCGATCGGCCAGCAGGACCCGGCCGGGGTCAAGGACATTCTCCTGGAGGCGGCGCTTACCACCATCATCGATTGCGAAGACTCGGTGGCCGCGGTGAATGCCGACGACAAGGTCAACGTGTACCGCAACTGGCTCGGCCTGATGAAGGGCGACCTCAGCGAGCAGGTCAGCAAAGGCGGCAAGACCTTTGTCCGCAGCCTGGCGGCAGACCGCGACTACCACGGCCCGGACGGCCAGCCTTTGACCCTGCCGGGCCGCTCGCTGCTGTTCATCCGCAACGTCGGCCACCTGATGACCAACCCGGCCATTCTCGACCGTGACGGCCAGGAGGTTCCGGAAGGCATCCTCGATGCCGTGGTCACCAGCCTGATCGGCCTGCACGACCTCAAGCGCCGCCGCAACTCCCGCGAGGGCAGCCTGTACATCGTCAAGCCGAAGATGCACGGGCCCGCCGAAGTGGCCTTCGCCGACCAGCTGTTCAGCCGCGTCGAAGCGCTGCTGGGCCTGCCTGCGCACACGCTGAAGATGGGCATCATGGACGAGGAGCGGCGGACCAGCGTCAACCTCAAGGCCTGCATCGCCAACGCCGCATCACGGCTGGTGTTCATCAACACCGGCTTCCTCGACCGCACCGGCGACGAGATGCACACGGCCATGGAAGCCGGGGCCATGCTGCGCAAGGGCGACATGAAGGGCAGCGCCTGGATCCAGGCCTACGAGCGCAGCAACGTGCTGGTCGGGCTGGCCTGCGGCCTGCGTGGCAAGGCGCAGATCGGCAAGGGCATGTGGGCAATGCCCGACCTGATGGCGGCCATGCTCGAACAGAAAGTCGCCCAGCCCAGGGCGGGCGCCAACACCGCCTGGGTGCCCTCGCCCACTGCCGCGACGCTGCATGCGCTGCATTATCACCAGGTGGATGTGGCCGCCGTGCAGCAGGCGCTGGAACAGGTTGACCCGGATGCCCAGCGCGCCGAGCTGCTGCATGACCTGCTCAGTGTCCCGGTGAGCGCCGAGCGCCCCTGGACGGCCAGCGAGATCCAGGCCGAGCTCGACAACAACTGCCAGGGCATCCTCGGCTACGTGGTGCGCTGGGTCGAGCAAGGCATCGGCTGTTCCAAGGTGCCAGATATCCACGACGTGGGCCTGATGGAAGATCGCGCGACCTTGCGGATTTCGGCACAGCACATTGCCAACTGGCTGCACCACGGCGTGGTGGATGTCGAACAGGTCGAGGCGACCTTGCAGCGCATGGCCGCCGTGGTCGACCAGCAGAATGGCGCCGACCCGGCGTACCGGCCGATGGCGGCCGATTTCGCTGCCTCACATGCCTTCCGCGCCGCGCGCGCGCTGGTGTTCGAGGGGCGCAAGCAGCCGAGCGGTTACACCGAGCCATTGCTGCATGGCTGGCGGTTGCGCTTCAAACAGGAGGTGCGGCGCTAGAGGCCGCCGCCACCCTAGCCACTGGCCAGTCTGGGCGGGCATTGCCCCGCTCAGTCTTTTCCTACAGGGCGTTCGGAAACGCCCTACTTGTTGCCCCCGGCCGTTGAAAACATGATCGGCACTGGATGACGCAAGGTAGCGATCCAGAGGAGGCTCCGCATGCACCAGTACGCCCGCTCCACCGCCGAATTGCGCAGCAGCCTGCGCGAATTGCTGGCCCATGACATGGACAACCCCGATGAAGACCCCCACCTGTCGGGGGTGATGTTCTTCTGCGCCACGGATGAACGCTCCCGGCAGCTGATCGAGCGTATCGAATTGCTGGCCAGCGAGGTGTTCTTCGACGCGCACGGGCGGGCCATTGCGCAGCATATGAAGGCGGCAGCAGTGGAAGGCGTGCGCATCAGGCGCACCCGCACGGCGCCAGCGGATGAAACGGTGATCCGCATAGCCTTGGCGAACAAAGGCTATATCACGGTGAGTACGGCCCGCATCTGACCACCCGCATGCCATCCCCCCCTTGCACAACACAAGGCCGCGGGTACCCGCTATCCTGAGCGCTCCCCCCACTGCGGACCCGCCCATGGAACTGCATATTCGCCTGCACGGCCGCAAAGGCCTGGCCGACCAGCTCTACCAGCAATTGCGTGCCGGCATCGACAGCGGCCACCTGGCTGCCGGCACCCAACTGCCGCCAAGCCGCCTGCTGGCCGAGCAACTCGGCGTGTCACGCAAGACCGTGGCCGAAGCCTACTCGCGCCTGACCTATGACAACCTGTTGAGCGCTGTGGTCGGTCGCGGCACCTTCATCACCCCGCGTCAGCCGCTGCGCAGCAGTGCCTCCACCACCCTGCCGCTGGCCAGCGCCGCTTCGCTCGAACGCTGGCAGCAACGCGCCACCGTGCTCGGCCGTCGCCAGCTGGAATCCCCCTCACGCTATGACTTCGTCGGCGGGGCCTCGAACAAGGCGCAGTTCCCGTTCGACCAGTGGCGCAGTTGCCTGAACTACGCCCTGCGCCGCAGCCAGCGCCACCCCGAGCGGCACTTCCCGGCCCAGGGCCTGGCCGAGCTGCGCGAGGCCATTGCCCACCACATCGCCTACGCCCGGGGTGTGCATTGCAGTGCTGCCGACCTGCTGGTGTGCAACGGCGCCCAGCAGGCACTGGACCTGATCGCCCGGGTGCTGATCGAGCCGGGTTGCCAGGTGGCCATGGAGGACCCCGGCTATCCGCCCGCACGGCAACTGTTCCTGGCGCTGGGTGCGCGCCTGCAATGCGTGCCGGTGGATGACCAAGGCCTGTGCGTGGAGCAGATCGCCGACGGTACCCGGCTGATCTATGTGACGCCTTCGCACCAGTTCCCGCTGGGCATGCCGATGAGCGAGCCACGCCGGCACGCCCTGCTGGCGCGGGCCGCCGAGCTGGGGGCGTTGATCATCGAAGACGATTACGACTGCGAGTTCCGCTACCACGGGCCGGCTGCGGATGCGCTGCAGCGCCTCGACCGCCATGGCCTGGTGGCCTACGTGGGGACGTTTTCCAAGACCCTGCTGCCGGAACTGCGCCTGGGTTATGCCGTGCTTCCACCCGCCGTGCTGCAAGCCGCCTGCGTGGCCAAGCACCTCAGTGACTGGCACAGCCCGACCCTGTTGCAGTGGGCGCTGGCGCGCTTTCTGGCCGAAGGCCACCTGAACAGACACATCCGCCGTTGCCACGACATATACAGCGCCCGCCGCGAACGCATCCTGGCACGCCTGGGCGGCGACCTGGCGCCATGGTTCAGCGCCATTCCCGCCAGCGCCGGCTTCCATCTCAGTGCGCTGGCCAAGCCTGGGGTAGATGTCGAACTGCTGGCCAACCTGGCACGCAAGGTGGAGGTCGGCCTTTACTCGCTGGCACCGTTCTTCAGCGAGGCCCCGGTGCGCCCCGGGCTGCTGCTGGGCTTCGGCGCCATAGAACTGCTGGACATCGACCCGGCGCTGGACCGCGTGCGCGATACCTTGCAGCGCCTCAGTTGACTGCCGCGGCCTTGCCTGCCGGCAGCGGCCGGGCCATCGCAGCGGCGTAGCCGCGCGGGTTGAAGCAGACCGTCACCAGCAGCATGGCCAGCACGGTCACGCTCAGCAGCGTCCATGACGCCTGGAAGTCGCCGCTCACATCGCGCAACCAGCCAGCGATGTACGGCACGATGCCGGTGATGATGAAACCGATACCCTGCACGAACGCCGCCAGGCTGCCCGCTTCGGCCGGGGTCTTGAGATGCTCGAGGGTCAACGTCAGGCTCTGGCTGAAACAGGCGCCCAGGCCGAAGCCGATCAACGCCACCCACAGCCCTGGTGCCAGTGTGGGCGCCAGCAGCAGGCCGAGGAAACCCGCCAGCTGGATCGCCAGCGCCAGCCACAGGCCGGGGCGGCGGTCTGCCCAGCGCCGCAACAGCAGCGGCAGGCCCAGTGCACCAGCCACCTGGAACAGGGTCATCAGGCCAACCAGGTCTGCGCCGCCCTGGGCGCTGCCGCCGTGCTCCATGTGATAGGCCGGCAACCAGGCGACCATGCTGGTGTAGCCGCCATTGATCAGGCCGAAGTACAGCGCCAGCAACCAGGCCCGGCGCGTCCCGAACCAGTGCCCGCGCGCAACACCGGCCTGCGTCGGTAGGTGCCGGCGAGGCCGCAGCATGGCCCAGGCAAGCAGCGCCAGCAGCGCAGGGGCGGCCCACAGGCCCAGGCCGACCTGCCAGTGGCCAAAGTAGTCACTGACGTGCGGCCCGAGCACGGCGGCCAGGCCGCCGCCGCTCATCAGCGCCGCCGAATACAGGCCCATCGCGGCGGCCAGGCGCCCGGGGAACCAGCGGTTGACCAACCCTGGCATCATGCCCTGGACCAGCGCTACCCCCAGGCCGGCCAGCAGCGCACTGGCGATCAGCGCCCAGGCACTGTGCAGTTGCAGGCGCCACAGGCAGGCCAGGGCGATCGCCGTCAGGCCCGCGAGCATGCCGCGATGTTCGCTGAGCCAGCGCTGCAAGCATGGCTGCAGCAGCGGCACCAGGCCCATGCACAGCACCGGCAGTGCCGTCAGCAAGGCCGCTTGCTGGTAGCCCAGGCCGGTGCTGGCGCGCATGGCCTCGAGCAACGGGCCGATACTGGTCAGGATCGGCCGCAGGTTCAGTGCCAGCAAGACCACCAGCAACAGGTTCAACGCCGCTCTCATTGCTGGTTGGCCTGCTGCCATTCCTGGTACAGGCCGGCTTCGCCGCTGGGCTTCAGCGCACGCAGCGGCAGGCTCTGCTGTTGCGGCGGGCGGGCCATCTGCGCGTAGACCGCCGCGGTGGACAAGCCGAAGGGTTCGCCCTCGGTGTTGTCGTAGGCAAACCAGGCGCGCTCGATACCGCACAGGTGCATGGCCGCCAGGCACATCGGGCATGGATGGCCGCTGGCGTAGATTTCGGCACCCGCCAGGCGCGCCTGGCCCAGCGCATGGCTGGCTTTGCG
>Ga0058691_1001445_pt1 | contig 12598 bp, 5 predicted proteins | sample AgamicAtPrz_FD_55051 | JGI IMG/M metagenome (GOLD analysis project Ga0058691, IMG submission 55051) | Agave microbial communities from Guanajuato, Mexico - At.P.rz | ecosystem: Host-associated > Plants > Phyllosphere > Phylloplane/Leaf | place: Guanajuato, Mexico | collected 2012-05-28
TGTCCTTGCTTCGGTAGCCGCACGGGGCGAAAGAGCGCAGGACTTAATTATTGTGGTCTTACCGGTTTGTTCAGCGCGAAGCCATGAAAGCGCGAAAAATCCGACATTGCAAGGATTTTTGGCCTTACCGGTCTGACCAGTTGTGGGGCAATCCAGCCAGCCTCGCTCTAATTCGGTGCGTCTGGTTGATCGGGCCGCAGTGCGGCCGTTCGCAGGTGAATCACAGCGGCGAACCGCGTGCGCACATGAATCAGATCAGGCTTTGGCCAGTGCCTCGGGCACCATTGCAATCAGCTTGCCAAGCGCCATGCCGACTTCAATATTTTCGATAACGCCATGATTCACAAAGGTTATTTGCATTATGCAGGTGACCTCGTAGAGTCCGCGCCCGGCGTAATGGCGCGACTCTTGATAGCGCGTCAGCGAGCCATTGGCTTGACCTCGGCCAGCACCGGGTGCGCGACCAGCTTGTCGATGTGCAGGGTGTCGTCGTTCATCCAGCTTTCGCTGAGCAGCCGGTAGTGTTCCATGTCGCGGCAGCGCAGGCGCAGGCTGTAGTCGAAGTGGCCGCTGATCAGCTGGCACTCGTGCACTTCCAGGCAGTTGCGCAGGGTGGCTTCGAAGGCCTTCTGCGCGGCCCGCCCGCTTTGGTTGGACAGGGCGACCAGCACCAGCAGCGACACCCCGGCAGGTCGATGATCGCCCCGTAGCCGCGGATCACGCCACGGCGCTCCAGCTTGCGTACACGCTCCAGGCAGGGGCGGGGGGTGAGGTGGACGAGACTGGAGAGCTTCTCGAAGGTGATGCGGCCGTCATGGCGCAGGATGTCGATGATCGCTTCGTCGATGCGGTCGAGGGGGTGGGCGTTGGCGTCCTTGGTGTCCATGCGCTTGGGCTTCGTTCGGAAGAGGGCATGGGACAGGTTAGGCGGTAAAGGGCTGCGCCAAAGCCCCAAGTTCTATCAGGCGCAGACGGAGTTAGCCTTGTAATCGCGGCGGAGCATTACCCTCTGCTGACCAGACTCGCTCATGCACAGCCATATTCCAGCCAAGCCGAACTGGCGCAGGAATTTCATGCTGAAACGGGTATCACCGCTCATCCCGACACCTTTGCAAAAGCGCTGAAGCTGGCCGGGATCGTTCGTGTCAAGGAGCGAGCCAAAGGCAGTTTTCAGACACCCAAGCCTCGTAAATCTTATGGTTACACCGAGGCGCACCGACGTCAGTTGCCGGAGCAGCGTTACCCCAGTTGCCTGACGGACGCAGAGTGGGCGCTGGTTGCTGACTTATTTGAAGTCTCGGGAGGCCGTGGCGGACCGCCTCGTCACTCCCGGAGGACGCTTTTGGAAGCTTGCTGTTATGTGGTGCGAACGGGATGCTCCTGGCGAATGTTGCCTCATGAGTTTCTGCATTGGGAGGACATGGTGCACCAGACCCGATTCGGCCTCTGCACCGATATGCGCCTTCATGTCAAAGAAATATTGGTTACCTTTCTTCGTCTGATGCATCTCGGGATCACGTTTGCCTTCCTTCTTCTTGGTCGACTGGGTGCGTGGATGATGGTGGCGCCGACAATGGTGCGCTGGCGCAACGACAGGACCTTGTCTCGCAGGTAATGGTTGATGGTTTCCAGAATGCCCGCCTCCAGTTGGTTGCGATGAGGTCAAAGGTGCTGGTGCTGGATGAACCTGTGCCGGCTCTTTCGCGGATAGCGCCGCGATGAGGCCGGTACAGGCGCCAGAACAAGAAAAGCTATGAACACTAGTTCGGAGGGCTTCTGAAAATGAGTCCTTTCTTCAAGTTATCAGCCTCTTGTGCACCTGAGAACACGGCACCTCCCATGTTGAAAACCGCGCCGACCACCCGGTCAGGGATCGACGAAGTCGTATCGCCTACCCATCCAGTGGCCGACTCAAAGAATGCTGTAGTGTTACTGATTTTTCCAGCCTCTACGTCCTGCGTTAATCGTACGTACTGTCCTAGCTTCGCTGTCGAAATATCGGCAGCTCCGTTGGAAGCCAGGTTTGAGTTCACCATATTGACTGCCTGGCTGAAAGGTTTGTTGCTGTCGGCATTCATCAGGTGTTCGGCAAGCGTAGTACGGTTTGGGATCGCCTCCACCAGCGGTTTTTGAGTGCCGGGCATGAGTGATTTTCTGGCGGTAGTAAATGCACTGGAGAGCCAAGATGAATCGTTCGATGGTGGAGGTGAAACAGGGGGAACTTGGCTGGGGCCACCGGGTAGGGGGGTTCCAGTTCCCCCCGCAGGATAGCCAATCTTGCCGTTGACTCTTTGGGGCATGCGCATTCCCAGCTTTTTCATCAGGGATGCTCCTAGTCTTTGGTTAAGGCTAGGGCGAGCCACAACACCCGGCGTGTACATCCAGCTATGCGAGCGCCCTAATATTCTACTCATGCTATTGGAATGTATTGAAAGGCGCAGGGAGCGTAAGGCGGTCAACGCGTTTGAACCCAATTTCCCAAGTACGCGTCCCAGGTATCTGGCTCCGCTATGAGCCAAGCCTAGCAGGCCTGCAGCCATCGCTGCCCATCCCAGCTTCTCTGCCAGCTCAGGATTGCTCTGTTGCACCGACACCTGCGCGATGGTCAAACCTGCATACGCCAGCGTCGATCCATACATCACCGCCTTCGCCACCCCGGCCATCTGTGAACCTATCGCGGGCGCACTGGCCAGTGCCATCATCACCTGCCCCACAGGTTCCAACGTCCGCGACAACTCCGGGTTCGACTGCCTCAATGCCATCCCCGTCGCCGTGACGGCGGCACCCGCTGTATAGACGATCATCAGGCCGGCGATCACCGGCGCACTGAGGGTGCCCGCCGAACCTATGATCATCAGTGCGCCAAAAATCGTCAGGCCAGCGAACAACAGCCAATCTCCGACGCTGGCAGCCTGGGGCGGCGCCGTCTCCGTGCTGGGCGTCAGCGCCGCAAGAATGGTATCGAGCCTTGCCAGGCTGGCTGCCTGGGCCTGGCGGTTGAGCATGATGTGGCCACTGGGGTCCTCGAAGTTGACCGGATCGGCTTTCGGGCAGTAGGCACGGTCATTCGGGCCGGCCGCACCCAGGGGGCTCCAGTCGTCGGGCTGGCAGAACACTTTGTGCTGGGGGTCGTAGAAGCGGTAGCCGTCGCCCAGATGGAAACCCCCCGTCACCCGATCCACCCGCTGGCGGTTGTAACCGACGCCCACCGATTGAGTGCTGAGGGTGGCCAGATCGGTTACGCCCCAAGGCGTGAACGTGACCGAATCGCGAACCCAAGCGCCATCCTTGAAGTGGTATTCGTCACCCCCGCCGGTCTGCGGGTCGCCGAGCACGAACAGCCATTGATCGTTCAAGGCAACCGCAAGGCCTGCCTGGTCATCCAGCGTCAGGCGCTTGAGCACCTCGCCTGCATCATCCAGCCAGGTTTCCCCACTCAGGCCATTGGCACCATAGTTGAGGATGCGCCGCTGTTTCCTGACGACATCACACTGAGCAATCAACCGGTCATGTTCGTCATACTCGTAATAGGTCAGCGGCGTCGTGCTACCCTTGGCAGTCACTGACCTCAGGCGGCCGCTCTCGGTGTATGCCAGGGACTGTTCCCGCTCGTTGGTCGCGAGGTTGCCGTTGGCGTCGTACGTCAGGGTGACCGTGCGGGTATTGGCCTTGCCGGCAAGGGTCGAGGTGCAGGTCATCGCGGTACGCCGAGTCGGATGCATCGCATCCTCGTAGGCATAGTTGCGTACCAGCGTGTCGTTGTTGCTCCGGGTAGTAGAGCATTGGGTCATGCTGCCCAGCTCGTCGTATTTGTAAGTCTCTTTCTTGATGGCATGTCCTTCGTCATCCTTGACCTCCTCGCCCGTCACTGCGTCCACCGTCCATTCCTGCAATTCATCGCTGGTACCGGTCACGCTCGTGTAATAGACGAATGTCTCGGTTCTTGCCCGCTTGCCGTCACGGTACAGCGTCTTGCTTAGCAGCTGGCTGGCCGGTGACCAGGCTTGCTCGTAGCGCACCTTTTCCTGGCCGTTCAGTGAATAGCTGAGCGTGGTTTCGCGGCCAAAGGCATCGTAGTCGTGCAGCACCTGCAAGTGCTGGCCGCTGCGCATGTCCTGCACCGTCAGGCAGGCCAACTGGCCCAGTGCGGTGTAGGTGTAATGGTATTCGAGTGATCCGCGGCGTAACCGGCTGCGGTAGCCTTGGGCATTCTCCCAGGCCTGCAGGGACAGGCCGTTGCTGTTCAATGTGCCGGCCAGGACACCGCGCAGGGAGGCCGAACCCTCATCGCGCTGCTGTTGCCCGTGCACCGTCCGGTTGAAGCGCCAGGTGCCCAGCAGCAGCGGCTGCAAGGTTTCGCTGATGACCAGGCTTTGATGATCGCCCCGCACCGGGCGTTCGGCCTTCAAGGCCTGTGTGACGGGGTTCAGCTTGAAGGTTACCAAAGGCGTCCGGATCGCTGTGCTGCTGCCTTTTTGAGCATACCAGGACAGGCTGCCATCATCGTTGCGTGCATGGTAAAGGCTGGTGCCATCTGGCTTCACGTAACCGTCTGGTCGGGCGCTCAGCGTTTGGCTGGTATCGCTGCCCCTGACCAGCGTCGACACGGCGCCCTCCTTGAACGTGCGGCTGGCCAGTATCCGTTCCGGCGCCTTCGCCGACTTCTTCACGCTCATGCGGGTCGGGGCGTCGTTCAAGCCTTCATAGGCCCAGGCGATGATCGATTTGTCCGGTTGGGTTAGCGTCTCTGGGCGCCCCAGGCCGTCGTAGGTAATAGCCCAGGTTCTGGCTTGCTTCGCATAGCCGGGAATGTCCTCGGTCACCCGGGTGCGCTGGCCTTTCTGGTTGAGGGTCTGGGTGGTCGTGATGGCAGCACCAGCGGTAGGCTTCTCCAGGCCTTTCCAGGTTTCGTGCGTCAGGGTGACCGACCCGTCCCGGAGGTTGCACTGGGTGGATTGCTGGGTGGTCAGTGCGCCTTGCGAGATCAGCCCCAGGGTGGAGCGGGTGGTCAGCGACACATTCTGGTTTGCATCGGTAACCACCGGGTCATGCCCGCGGGCCTGCCAGAACCAGTCCTTGCTCTGCTCGGGCAGCGCTTTGACGTTGTCGATGCGCAGGCCACCCGGCAAGTAGTCGAACAGCACTTGGCCGGCCATTTGCCCATCGCTTTCCCAGTATGTTTCCTCCACTGCGCAATAGTTGTCGGCACTGTGGTCAGGCCCTGGCACGCGTTGCAGCTCACGGCGCACGAGGCGTTGCTGGCCATCGTAATAGCACTGCTGGTGACGCCCCAGGGCGACGCAACTCCTGACCAGCCTGCCCTTGCCGTCCTGCGCGTAGTGGATGGATTGCGAGTGGGTGGGGCTTAGCGTAGTCACCACGCCGGTAGTAAAGGCACTTTCTTCGAACGCATAGGTGTCACTGCCCACGCCCCGGCCCAGGCTATCGTACCGATGGCAGATGAACGCTATGGCCTTGCCCTGGTTGTCTTGCTGGGTTTCACGCAGCAGGCGGCCGGTGCGCGCTGACACGATCTGGCGCTGCAGGATGGCCGTTGCCGTAGAGTAGGGCGTGGTGCGCAACAGTTCGTATGTGGCGGCTTGTTTGCCGGTGGTCACCACCTCGGTCACGGTCTGGGTGCTGCGAGCGTTGTTGTCCTGGTACCACTGGGTGGCGATGCGTTCGCTGCTGCGGACCGCGCCGGCCTGGTGCTGGTAGTTGGCCTGCACCAGGGAGACGGACAGCTCAGTCGGTTTGGCCAGCTTCACGTCCTTCAAGGCCAGGGTGTCGCTGTCGGCAAAGGCTTCGAAGCCTTCGAAGGTCAGCACGGTGTTGGGCAGCAGGGTGCCGTGCTCGTCGCGCTGGTTCAGGGCGTAGCCGAACAGGGTCAGGACCGGGGCCTGGCGGGTACCGTCGGGCAGCAGCAGGTACTGGTATTGCGCGCACAGTGGCAGCAGGCCTTTAACAGCCTCCGGGCGCTGGGGGCAGCTGAGCTGGGTGGCATCGGCCAGTATCCTGCCGGTGGTGCCCTGCGTGGCGTTGGTACCGGTGGTGACCTTGGCCAGTGTCAGCCCTGCTACCAGCTCGCTGATATCCAGTGGATGGGCGTCGGTTTCGTAGTACCAGAGCCGTGTGTGCAAGCCGTCGTCAGTGATGAACTCTATAGGTTCCAGGCCGCCGGGGCGGTAGCGGGTACGCGCGGTTTCCGTGAGCGAAGTCGCTGGAAGGGTGGGCGATGGACTGGGGGTGGTCTGATCCGTGCTGGTCATGGCTGCTGTTCCTCGGCAGTGGCGGCGACGCGGAGATCTTCGACGGTGATGTACTGCTCCGTTTGCCGCGGCTGGCGCAGCGGCTTGGGCACGGCGTTGTCGGTTTTATAGACATAGCGCGTGATGCGCTGCTGCTCGCCGGGGACCTTCTCGATCAGGCGCGCAAGCTGGGTCGCACCGTCAGCGCTGCGAGACCACTCCCAGCGGGTGGATGGGATCTGTTCCAGGTCGCTGCCGACTGGCGCGTGTGTGTAGCGGGTGGCTGCGGTGATTCGCTCTTCACCTTCCCAGGCCCAGGCGTGGTGGGTATTCGGTTGTTGGCCACCAGGGACCAAGGTTTGCAGAACGACGCGAGGTAATGAATAGCGAGACCGCCAATCGTAGGCGACTACTTCCCGTGAACCATCGTCCTCGGTAACGCCGCACAATATATTGTCGAGCACTGGCGTCGCCGCGTACTGGAAGTGCAGGCGTTGGTCGGGCTTGTCGGGCTGGGAGCCGCTGGATCGAGTCAAACGCCTGAGCAGGCAGTCCTTGATGTCCAGGGTGATACAGCAGCTCTCTTCAGTCTCTGGCCAGAGGGTGTAAACGCTCTGTTGGCAACCTTTCAGCATCGGTTCGGCGGAGTGTTCGGCCTTGAGCAGAACATTGACGCCGTCCATTATGCTATTCAGGCGGACATGGCCCTTCACGCCTTGCCAGTCCAGTTGCAGCGCTCGGTTGTCGGCCTTGAGTTGCAGGGGCGCCAGGATCAAGGCATTGCGCTCGACATCGGCGAGTGCCAACGCCATTTCGGTTTTCAGTTTGTTCAGCTCTGTTCTATTCGCGGTGACCTGTTGGAGTTGTTCCCGGTCCTTACCTAACAGATCGGCGCCCCACGCGGTGCTGATAAAGGTGGCAACAACGGAAGAGATATGTATGCATCGGGTTTTTTCGTAATCATCAATTTTTGAACCAGCCGCAAGACCCATGCCTCCGGCAAGCAAACCGCCCAGAATGCTCCCTATCGGCGTTGCATCTTTTGATGGGGTTTTCAGATCCTCCAGTGCTATATCGATTTGCGCAATAATCCAATTGATCTTGCTTTTAAGGCCTTCTTTATAGGCCCCGCCACTTTCCAAGTTATCATGAGTCTGGGGGAGGCCAAGTACTTCCTCGTGGCCGTTGAGGAGTTCGATCGTGAGAGTGCTCAGGTGATAGACCTTTCGGGTGCCACCTCCAGCGCTCAACTCTTCGGTAGTCCCTTCGCCTGCTTTGAGGGTATAGCCCGGGCGTACTATCGGCTCGCCATTGATCAGTTGCTTGATGTCATCAATGCTGAACTCATGTACGGTGCCGTTGCTCAGTACCAGGCGCCGGTTTCGATTGTCGTAAGAAGAAAAACCGGAGAACGCTAAGCCATCGCCGAGGGCGCTTTCGTTGGCACGTAACGGCGAGTAGTTGAACGCCAGTGGGATCGCAGGCGTGTTGCCGTAGAGGCTGGACAGCGTTGCAATTATGTGATGGAAGTGGAACAGGCCTGTCTGGGGCGAGACGCCATGGGGGGGCGAATCGCTAGAAGCAAAGAGTTCGGACGCTACAGTATTGGCCATATCGGCACACAGTGTGTCCTGCGCAGGCAGCTCCAATACTTCTTTATTTGTGGTGCAACTTTGAATTTTCTTCCAAAGAGAACGTGGCGATACGATGCCGATCAAGATGCCTGCTGTAGCGCTCTCTTCATCTGGTTCGAAAGGGAAGTTTAAATCGAGTGTGAGTTCGCCGTCATTTTGGTTGCATGAGACTAGAGAAAATCCTTTATCGATGGCTTGAGTGTCGAGTGCAATGCAGAGTTGCTCCCGTGGTGAGGAGGTGCGGATCTCGATAGTCGCGAAGTGGCTTTGGGTGGTTGCTACATCTGAGAGGGTCTCTTCGATGAGTTCTCTGTTACAAAAAGCCAGCGCAAGAGGTGCAAGGCGCTCGAGAGTGGAGGAGATTTCAGGGCCAATGAAGTTTTCGTACGCTTTCCTAATATAATAGTAGGGGTGAGGAGTGGTCTGAGGGATGGGGCTGATAGGCATCCAGGATGTATTGCTATGCCCCTGTATTTCATAGTGTCCAGGGTCGGGTGATTCAAGTAATATGTCTACATCGAATTCAATTGTGGCTCGCGGAATGAGTATATTGATTCGAGCTGCATTTTTTTTGAGGTCATCACGGGCATTACGTCCTTTTAGAAAGATTTTTAAGTATGAATAGTATAGGGGGTCTAGGTAATATTTGTCTGGTTGCAGCTTGGCTTTGTCGGTCTTGAAAATGTGATTGTTAAGTTCTTGGATTGGTCCATTTGTAATGAGTTTGTCGATGTGAAATGGCAAGGGGAGGGTGTCGTGATTGTAAGTCGCTATGGGCGCTGGAGTTGTTTTTTGCAGTGTTGTTTGTAAATGAAGAACAGTTGCTTCGCACCATTTCCAATGGTTCAGGGAGGTGCCTGAAACATTGGAATCGATGCTGAGTCGAAGCCAAACAACCCCGTTTTTTTTCAAGTGCTCTTCAAGTGTTTTCGCAAGCTTGGCCCGCTTTGCTGCCTGCTCGGGTGAAGACTCCATCGCTGGCAAAGTAATGGATGAAGCGTGGCAGAGGTATCCCGTGCGCGTGTCGCGGCTCTCAATGAGCAACTGGCTGCTGTCGTCGTCAAGACAGGCGTCAAGCACGTCATCGATCTCCTTGCCGGAGCGGCTTGACCAGGCAGGTGTTGCCAAGGGCTCGCTCATCCAGATACGAAGTGGCACCGCTGCGCGTAGGCAACGCCATGTCGAAGCAGGGGCCGTGCCGTCGCTGCTTGCCTGTTCCAGTTTGATGTAGGGTGCCAAGAGGCTGCCCGCCAACTGGCTGGCCAACGCGCTCGGCCACTGGTCCTGCGCTTGTGTTGCAACACTTGGGCAGAATGTGAACGGCGATCCCGGCAGCGGCGCGCCGGTTACATGATCGTGTACCGCAATCACCACCTCGTTTTCCAAGGCCTGGCCCGAGTTCACGGTGAATGATGCGTGCTCAAGCCAATTGACGGATTCAAGTTGAACAGAAAGGTCGGACAGTTGCGGTATCCAGAGCTGATTACCCTGCTCCGCGGGCGTGATGCTGATGCCATCGTCCTGGAGTTTGCCGGCCCTTAGCATCGGACTGTCCTGGTTGAGAAATTCGCACAGCTGTTTGCTCCAGCTGCCGCGGGTGCTATTCGCTTCGGGCTGGCAGAAATGAGATTCGTACAGGTGCTGGCTGGTCCTGTGGCGTACTTGTATGCAAACACGTTCTCCCGAACGCGGCTCTGCATCTGGAAGCAGGAGAGCACAGACCTGATTGGCCTTGAACGGAAGGTTGCTGAGCAGCTTGCAATGCGAATCAAATGCCCACAAACGATCGACCCGGCTTTTCTCGATGTTGTTGTAACCCGTGAAGGTTCGCGAGGTGGGGGCATCGGTGTTTTCGGTAAATTCGGCGTCGTCCGAGAGATGCCCGGCCTGGAGCAGCACGGAACCCTCGACCAGCGTGCGGTCGGCCTGGATCGCCTTGACCAACGCAGCCGGCCACGCCACGCGGGCCTTGTTGGCTTCGGTCGCTTTCATCGAGACGGTTTTCAGCACGCGCCCGTCGATGGGGTCGACGGCCCAGACGTGAACGCTTTCGCCCAGCTGCAGGTCCCGGTCCGCCAGCACATGGCAAGGGCTTGCCCAAACGCAATCACCTGTGCCCAATTCACTGTGCTCGAAGCCTGTCATGTTGGGCAACATGTCGTTATTTAATGCGCTGGCGGAAAGACCCCCTTGTGCAGCCGGGTACAACGCTTCAGTTGTCTGCGCGTCTGAAGGCACGGGCTCTGCAGTGAGCTCAATGTCGGGCAGGGTGTAGATGGCTGCGATTTCCGATTTATTGATCTCCACGCTTTCGTGTGCAGCAAATTTTGCTATTAACGCGTGTTGCTGGCACAACGCGTCATAGGTTTTTCTGGAGGAGATGCTGCAACTGACAGTAATACTGCCTGAGTAAACGTCATGTGCAGTGATAAGGCCGAAATAGCCATAGTGGCTGTTGATCTCGCCCGCATCGTTTTCCAGAAATACCAATATTGGTCCGGTTTCAGTGGTCAAGTCATCGTGATTGGAATTAGACCTAACAGGTTTTGCCCCAGTCTCGAGCAAAGCAGCAATCAGGCTTTTTCTTGTTGTACGCGCTTCCGTTACTGATTTGAAGTTCTCTACGCCAGCGAGCGAATAAACTGTACGGATGTCTTGAGTAGATATGACGATGTCGTTGTCAGGTGCAGTAAAGTAATTCAGTAGGGAATATTGTTCCGCTAGCTGTGTTTTTACGTCTCGGAGCACTTTGTCTGCCGATACAGTGATGTATTGTGCGCTTGACAGGAAAGGGGCGTTGTTATCAAGATAACCTAGTAAGCTATAGTTTTTCAGCTTTCGAGCAATAGGATCGGAAAATTTGCTGTGTGCATAATGCTCCCTGGAAGTTTCGATGCTGTCAGGGTATTCGGCAAGGTATTCGACAGGATGTTTAAGTTCAATTAGTACGGGTGTGTGGTTGAGGGAAAGCGGCATTAGGTCTGCAGTTGTTATTGTTGAAGCTCCCGCTTCAATAATTCCCGATACGAGTTCGTCGTAAGCGTCTTCACAATCTTTGTAAAATTCAGGGTTGCTGCTATACAACGTGATGACTTCGGGTGCAACGCCATCGATGCCCTTCAGAAGCTCCGTATACTCTGGGCCCAATGCGAATTCATCAAAAACAAAACGTTTGGGGCATTTTCGCTGGGAATCCTGAGCGGCTGTAATTCCGTCGCTCTCTAAGCTCAAAAAAGTACTGGCGTTTATATGGAAAGCATGAATTGTTATGTTGTCGCCATTTTTTAGTTTTGCTTTCTCGATGACTTCTTTGTTGTAGCCTGTTTTGAATGTTTCTGAAAAGCGTCCCATAGAAGTGTCCTTGGTGATCACCGTTAATAATGAGAATGCGCTTGGCACTTCTATGAAATGCCCTGGCGCTCGGTGGTGCTACGTTGAAGGCCACCTCGGCATGTTCATTTCCAATTCGTAAACTCCGTTTCCTCGGCTGTTTTCGCCTTGCCTGACCTTCGTCTCAAGACTTTTCATACAGACCCTAGATTCATTCAGCATTGAGCGTATGTCACCTGGCAAAAATGTCAGTTGCTGTGCTTCGGAGTTGATCCTCCCATGCGCGCCACCACGGCGATCTCCACTTTCTTTAGCTGTGAATGCTGCCAGCCGCCGTTGTTTAGCCAAGGGGACCTGTCGTGGCTTGTTGTTGGGTAATGACCATGGGCTGGATTAGGCCAAGGCGGTGGTAGGGGCGTTGCTGGATAGTGTGGAAAGGCAGCAGTTGGCCGGGCGGGGTAAGACTTCTTAAGAGGGTGTAGATAAAATAAAGTAAGCTGCTTGTCGCGACATAAGAGGTCGCTCCTACAAGGGATATGCGGTCCTTGTGTAGGAGCGGCCTTGTGTCGCGATGGGCTGCGCAGCAGCCCCAGGATCCATCAGGCGCAGACAGAACCAGCCTTGGGCACCGCCCGCAACTCCACCACCCGCGGCTGCAACAACCCATACAAATCCTTCGGATCCTCCAGCACCGGCACCAGCCCGATGTCCGTGCCGATACCCAGCGCCTGCGCCGTATCCAGCACATAGCGCAACGCCGAATAATCCTCCAGGGCAAACCCCACCGAGTCGAACAGCGTCACCTGTTCGGCGCGCTCACGCCCCTTGGCTTCCCCGGCAACCACACGCCAGAACTCGGTCACTGGCGAGTCCGCCGGCATCTGCTGGATCTCGCCTTCCACCCGGCTCTGCGGCTCGTACTCGACGATCACCCGGGCCCGCTCGACAATCGCCCGGTGCAGCTCGGTCTTGCCTGGGCAGTCACCGCCCACGGCGTTCAGGTGCATGCCCGGCTCGATCATCTCCGGGGTGAGAATGGTGGCGCAGGCCTTGTCGGCGGTCACCGTGGTGACGATATCGGCCCCGCGTACCGCTTCGGCCACGGAGCTGGCGATGCTCAGCTTGAGGCCGGGTCGGTTGGCCAGGTTGGCGACCAATTTGGCCGAGGCGGCCGGGTCGATGTCGTACAGGCGGATTTCATCGATGCCCAGCAGGGCATTGAAGGCGATGGCCTGGAACTCGCTTTGCGAACCATTGCCGATCAACGCCATGCTGCGGCTTTCTTCGCGCGCCAGGTAGCGGGCGGCCAGGGCCGAGGTGGCCGCAGTGCGGATGGCGGTGGTCAGGGTCATTTCGCTGAGCAGCAACGGTGCACCGGTATCGACG
>Ga0058691_1001446_pt1 | contig 12594 bp, 9 predicted proteins | sample AgamicAtPrz_FD_55051 | JGI IMG/M metagenome (GOLD analysis project Ga0058691, IMG submission 55051) | Agave microbial communities from Guanajuato, Mexico - At.P.rz | ecosystem: Host-associated > Plants > Phyllosphere > Phylloplane/Leaf | place: Guanajuato, Mexico | collected 2012-05-28
GTGTCGCGTTCGTCGGCGCTCGCGTCGAAGGCCACCGGCTTCCCGATCGCGAAGGTCGCCGCGAAGCTGGCGGTCGGCTACACGCTCGACGAGCTGAAGAACGAAATCACCGGCGGCCAGACGCCGGCGTCGTTCGAGCCGACGATCGACTACGTCGTCACGAAGATCCCGCGNTTCGCGTTCGAGAAGTTCCGCGAAGCCGATTCGCGCCTGACCACGCAGATGAAGTCGGTCGGNGAAGTGATGGCGATCGGCCGCACGTTCCAGGAATCGTTCCAGAAGGCGCTGCGCGGCCTCGAAGTCGGTGTCGACGGCCTCGACGAGAAGTCGACCAACCGCGACGAGATCGCGATCGAGATCCACGAGCCGGGCCCGGACCGCATCTGGTACGTCGGCGATGCGTTCCGCATCGGCATGACGGCCGAGGAAATCTTCGCGGAAACCGCGATCGACCCGTGGTTCCTCGAGCAGATCGAGCAGATCATCCTGAAGGAAAAGGCGCTGTCGGGCCGCACGCTCGCGTCGCTGACGTTCGACGAGCTGCGCTACCTGAAGCAGAGCGGCTTCTCCGACCGCCGCCTCGCGAAGCTGCTCGGCGCGACGCCGGAACACGTCCGCCGCCGCCGTGTCGAGCTGAACGTGCGCCCGGTCTATAAGCGCGTCGACACGTGCGCGGCCGAGTTCGCGACGAAAACGGCCTACATGTACTCGACCTATGAGGAAGAGTGCGAGGCGCAGCCGACCACGAACAAGAAGATCATGGTGCTGGGCGGCGGCCCGAACCGGATCGGCCAGGGTATCGAGTTCGACTACTGCTGCGTGCACGCGGCGCTCGCGATGCGCGAGGACGGNTANGAAACGATCATGGTCAACTGCAACCCGGAAACGGTGTCGACCGACTACGACACGTCCGANCGCCTGTACTTCGAGCCGCTGACGCTCGAAGACGTNCTCGAGATCGTCGACAAGGAAAAGCCGGTCGGCGTGATCGTCCAGTACGGCGGCCAGACGCCGCTGAAGCTCGCGCTCGACCTCGAGGCGCACGGCGTGCCGATCGTCGGCACGTCGCCGGACATGATCGATGCGGCCGAAGATCGCGAACGCTTCCAGAAGCTGCTGCAGGACCTCGGCCTGCGCCAGCCGCCGAACCGCACCGCGCGCGCCGAAGACGAAGCGCTCGCGCTGGCCGACGAAATCGGCTATCCGCTGGTCGTGCGTCCGTCGTACGTGCTCGGCGGCCGCGCGATGGAAATCGTCCACGAGCCGCGCGACCTCGAGCGCTACATGCGCGAGGCCGTGAAGGTGTCGAACGATTCGCCGGTGCTGCTCGACCGCTTCCTGAACGACGCGATCGAGTGCGACGTCGACTGCATCTGCGACGGCGAAGCNGTGTTCATCGGCGGCGTGATGGAGCACATCGANCAGGCGGGCGTCCACTCGGGCGACTCGGCATGCTCGCTGCCGCCGTACTCGCTGTCGAAGGAAACCGTGGCCGAGCTGAAGCGCCAGACGGGCGCGATGGCGAAGGCGCTGAACGTGGTCGGCCTGATGAACGTGCAGTTCGCGATCCAGCAGGTGCCGCAGGCGGACGGTTCGAAGCAGGACATCATCTACGTGCTCGAAGTGAACCCGCGCGCGTCGCGCACGGTGCCGTACGTGTCGAAGGCGACCAGCCTGCCGCTCGCGAAGATCGCGGCGCGTGCGATGGTTGGCCAGAAGCTCGCGCAGCAGGGCGTGACGAAGGAAGTCGAGCCGCCGTACTTCAGCGTGAAGGAAGCGGTGTTCCCGTTCGTGAAGTTCCCGACCGTCGATCCGGTCCTCGGGCCTGAAATGCGTTCGACCGGCGAAGTGATGGGCGTCGGCCAGACGTTCGGCGAAGCGCTGTTCAAGTCGCAGCTCGCGGCCGGTTCGCGCCTGCCGGAGTCGGGCACGGTGCTGCTGACCGTGATGGACGCGGATAAACCGAAGGCCGTCGAAGTCGCGCGCATGCTGCACGACCTCGGCTACCCGATCGTCGCGACCAAGGGCACGGCTGCCGCGATCGAAGCGGCCGGCGTGCCGGTGAAGGTCGTGAACAAGGTGAAGGACGGCCGTCCGCACATCGTTGACATGATCAAGAACGGCGAGATCGCCCTCGTGTTCACGACGGTCGACGAGACGCGCCAGGCGATCGCCGATTCGCGTTCGATCCGCATGAGCGCGCAGGCGCACAAGGTCACGTACTACACGACGATGTCGGGCGCGCGCGCGGCCGTCGAAGGCTTGCGCTACCTGAAGGATCTGGAAGTCTATGATTTACAAGGTCTTCACGCTCGCCTAAACTAAGCGTTCAGTTACCTGTCGAAGCAACACGTGCCGCGATTAGGCGGTGTTTCCAGTGCATCGGAAGCGCGCTTAATCGCGGTGATTTTTTTTATAGCCGTTTTTAGCGATTGAGCCGTTTATGAGCACCATTCCGTTGACAAAGCGTGGCGCAGAGCAACTGCGCGATGAATTGCAGCGCCTCAAGTCCGTCGAGCGGCCGGCCGTGATCAACGCGATCGCGGAGGCCCGCGCACAGGGCGATCTGTCCGAAAACGCCGAATACGACGCCGCGAAGGAAAAGCAGGGCTTTATCGAGGGNCGCATCGCGGAACTCGAATCCAAGCTGTCCGCCGCGCAAATCATCGATCCNACGGTGCTCGACGCCGATGGCCGCGTGGTGTTCGCCGCGACGGTCGAACTCGAGGATCTCGAATCGGGCGACACCGTCAAGTANCAGATCGTCGGCGACGACGAAGCCGATATCGATCACGGCCTGATCTCGGTCAGCTCGCCGATCGCGCGCGCGCTGATCGGCAAGTCCGAAGGCGACGTCGCGGCCGTGCAGGCGCCGAGCGGCGTGCGCGAATACGAAATCATCTCGGTCAGCTACATCTGAAGCGGGGCGACGTGATGCCGCATCGCGTGTTCCGTCTGCTGTCGGCCGTGTGGGTCGGCAGCCTGCTGACGATCGGGTATGCGGTCGCGCCCGTGTTGTTCAAGACGCTGGAGCGGATGACGGCCGGTTCGGTCGCCGCCCAGCTGTTCCGCATCGAGGCGATCGTTGGCGTCGTGTGCGGCGTGCTGCTGCTCGCGTTGTCGAATCAGCAGGTGCGGCGCGGCGGCAACGAATATCGCCGCGTGCGCTGGATCGTCGCCGCGATGGTCGTGTGCGTGCTGGTCGGGTATTTTGCGCTGCAGCCGTTCATGAATGCGCTGCGGGTGGCCGCGATGGATGCGGGCACCGATATCGCGAATTCGCCGTATGCGAGCCGCTTCGGGATGCTGCACGGCGTGTCGAGCGTGTTCTATCTCGTCGAGAGCGTGCTGGGGCTGATGCTGATCTGGCGTTTGCCGGCGCGCGACGCCTGAGTGCTCGTCGTTGCGCGTTGCGCAACGACGGGGCGGGGCGGCACGGGAATCCGTGCCGCGCAGGCGTTTTACTTGTCCTGGAACGGCCGCTTGGTGCTGGCCTGGCGCTTTTTCGCGCGCTTCACGGTACCGCCTGCCGTCACGCGTTCGTTGCCGCGCACCGTGACCTTGACCGGCTTCGGGCGGCGCACGGGGCTCGCGTTCGGCGACACCTTGACGACCTTGACGGTGCGCGGCGCACGGCCTTTGCGGTCGTCGACGGCTTCGGCCGCGCTCGGCAGCGCACCGGCACGGCGGCCTCGGGTCGGGGCCGCCACCGCGGCCTCGGGCTTCCAGATCACGAGCAGCTTGCCGATGTGCTGGATCGGCGCCGCGCTCAGGCGGTCGCAGATCTCGTCGTAGATCGCGATGCGCGTGTCGCGTTCGTCGCCGAACACGCGGATCTTGATCAGCTGGTGCGCGTCGAGGTGCACCTTGATTTCCTTCAGCACGGCGTCGGTGAGCCCTTCGGCGCCGATCAGCACGACGGGCTTGAGCGCATGGGCCTGGGAGCGCAGCGCGGAGCGCTCGGCGGGAGAAAGCGAAAGGGCGGGCATGGNAATGTCGAAATCTAAATAAGGGCGCGCTGACTGAAAAGCGGATCGCGGGACGTTNCCGCGTCAGCCGTGCGCCGAAACCACGTAAAATCGCGGCTTGGGCCTGAAAAGGGGCCGCAGCCGCGCGAAGAAGACGCGTATTATCCGCTAAAAGCGCGGCTTCACGAAGCAATNGGCAGCAATCTCTCTCTCGAATGGCAAAAAACCGCTTCAACCAGCACTGGCTGCACGACCACATCAACGACCCGTACGTCAAAATGGCGCAGCGGGAGGGCTATCGCGCGCGCGCCGCGTACAAGCTGAAGGAAATCGACGAGCAGGACAAGCTGATCCGTCCGGGCCAGGTGATCGTCGATCTCGGCGCGACGCCGGGCAGCTGGAGCCAGTATGCCCGCAACAAGCTCGCGCAGGGCAGGAAGCGCGACGCGGAGCGCGAAGGCGGCATCGACGGCACGATCGTTGCGCTCGACATCCTGCCGATGGAGCCGATCGCCGACGTTCATTTCCTGCAGGGCGACTTCCGCGAGGACGACGTCCTCCACCAGCTCGAAGAAGTGCTCGAAGGCCGCGCGGTGGACCTTGTTATTTCCGACATGGCCCCCAACCTCTCAGGCGTGGCCTCGGCGGACGCGGCGCGCATCGAGCATCTCTGCGATCTGGCGCTCGAATTCGCGCAGAACCATCTGAAGCCGGACGGTGCGCTGCTCGTGAAGTGTTTTCACGGCAGCGGCTACAGCCAGATCGTCGAGAAGTTCAAACAGCAGTTTAAGGTTGTCGCGCCGCGCAAGCCCAAGGCATCCCGCGACAAATCGTCCGAAACGTTCATTTTGGGTCGGCAGCTGAAGCATCCGCGCTGATGCGGAGCAGGATGCCGCAAACGGGCTCCGGCCCTTGTCGGACAAGCGAAGCGCTATCGCGGCGGTTGTCAATGCTTATGGCAGGGGTGGTCGGACTGGATTAGAATGACCGAGGGGCGCCGCAAGGAAAATGTAGGCGCTCGTCTACGAGTGAAGGAGTGGTGCTTTGAACAACAATATGTTTTCGAAGGCAGCAGTGTGGCTGGTGATCGCACTGGTGCTGTTTACGGTGTTCAAGCAGTTCGACAAGCCCCGCGTCCAGGAAGGCGTGTCCTATTCGCAGTTCATGGACGACGCCAAGAACGGCAAGGTCAAGAACGTCATCGTTCAGGGGCGCAACCTCACCGTCACTCCGGCTGATGGCCAGAAATACCAGATCGTGTCGCCCGGCGACATCTGGATGGTCGGCGATCTGATGAAGTACGGCGTGCAGGTCAGCGGCAAGGCCGACGACGAGCCGAACGCGCTGATGTCCGCGCTGTACTACCTCGGGCCGACGATCCTGATCATCGTGTTCTGGTTCTACATGATGAGGCAGATGCAGGGAGGCGGCAAAGGCGGCGCATTCTCGTTCGGGAAATCGCGNGCGCGGCTGATCGACGAGAACAACAACGCNGTGAACTTCTCCGACGTCGCGGGCTGCGACGAAGCGAAGGAAGAAGTGTCCGAGCTCGTCGACTTCCTGCGCGATCCGCAGAAATTCCAGAAACTGGGCGGCCGCATTCCGCGCGGCGTGCTGCTNGTCGGCCCGCCGGGTACCGGCAAGACGCTGCTNGCCCGCGCGATCGCGGGTGAAGCGAAGGTGCCGTTCTTCAGCATCTCGGGTTCGGACTTCGTCGAAATGTTCGTCGGCGTCGGCGCGGCCCGTGTGCGCGACATGTTCGAGCAGGCNAAGAAGCATGCGCCGTGCATCGTGTTCATCGACGAAATCGACGCGGTCGGCCGTCATCGCGGCGCCGGCATGGGCGGCGGCAACGACGAGCGCGAACAGACGCTGAACCAGATGCTGGTCGAGATGGACGGCTTCGAGGCGAACTCGGGCGTGATCGTGATCGCCGCGACCAACCGTTCCGACGTGCTCGACAAGGCGCTGCTGCGTCCGGGCCGTTTCGACCGCCAGGTCTATGTCGGCCTGCCGGACATCCGCGGCCGCGAGCAGATCATGCGCGTGCACCTGCGCAAGGTGCCGATCGCGAACGACGTCGACGCGGCGGTCATCGCACGCGGNACGCCGGGCTTCTCGGGCGCCGATCTCGCGAACCTCGTGAACGANGCTGCGCTGTTCGCCGCCCGTCGCGGCAAGCGCATCGTCGAGATGCAGGATTTCGAGGANGCGAAGGACAAGATCTTCATGGGTCCGGAGCGCAAGTCGGCNGTGATCCGCGAGGAAGCGAAGCGNGCCACCGCATATCACGAGTCGGGCCACGCGGTGATCGCGAAGCTGCTGCCGAAGGCCGACCCGGTGCACAAGGTCACGATCATCCCGCGCGGTCGCGCGCTGGGCGTCACGTGGCAGTTGCCGGAGCATGACAACGAGACGTATTCGAAGGATTACCTGCTNGACCGCCTCGCGATCCTGTTCGGTGGCCGGGTGGCCGAAGAGNTGTTCATGAACCTGGTCAGCACCGGCGCATCGGACGACTTCAACAAGGCCACGCAGACNGCGCGTGCGATGGTTGCGCGGTTCGGCATGACCGANGCGCTCGGGCCGATGGTNTACGTCGACGACGAGAACGATGCGTCGCCGTTCGGCCGCGGCTTCACGCGNACGATCTCGGAAGCGACGCAGCAGAAGGTCGACTCGGAAATCCGCCGCGTGCTGGACGATCAGTACAACCTCGCGCGCCGCCTGCTCGAGGAGAACCGCGACAAGGTCGAGGCGATGACGGCCGCGCTGATGGAGTGGGAGACGATCGACGCCGATCAGATCAACGACATCATGGAAGGCCGTCCGCCGCGCTCNCCGAAGAGCTCGCCGGCTGTCGGCGGCGATTCGTCGGGCGGCGGCAGNGCCGAGGTCAAGCCCGGCAGCGCGCCGGCGCCGGCNACGCCGGCGGCATAATCTCCGCTTTAGCACCGTTCACGGGCTGGTGTGGCTTCACACCGGCCCGTTTTGCATTCATCCACGCCCGTTGCTCGTGTCCGATTCCGCAGTGTCCCCGTTCATTCCCGCGCCGCTCCGGTGCGGCCGTTTCGAACTGACGTTCGAACGCCCGCTCGTGATGGGTATCCTCAACGCCACGCCCGATTCGTTCTCCGACGGCGGCCGCTTTCTCGCACGCGACGATGCGCTGCGCCAGGCCGAGCGGATGATCGCCGACGGCGCGGACCTGCTCGACATCGGCGGCGAATCGACGCGCCCCGGCGCGCCGCCGGTGCCGCTCGACGAGGAGCTCGCGCGCGTGATCCCGCTCGTCGAGGCGCTGCGGCCGCTGAACGTGCCGCTGTCGATCGATACCTACAAGCCTGCCGTGATGCGCGCGGCGCTGGCCGCCGGCGCGGACCTGATCAACGACATCTGGGGGTTCCGCCAGCCGGGGGCGATCGACGCGGTGCGCGACGGCAATAGCGGCCTGTGCGCGATGCACATGCTCGGCGAGCCGCAGACGATGCAGGTCGGCGAGCCCGACTACGGCGACGTCGTGACCGACGTGCGCGATTTCCTCGCCGCGCGTGCACAGGCGCTGCGCGACGCGGGGGTGGCGGCGGAGCGCATCTGCGTCGATCCCGGCTTCGGGTTTGGCAAGGCGGTGGTCGACGACAACTATGCGCTGCTGGCCGCGTTGCCGGACACGGCGCCCGCGCGGCCCGACGGGCGCGCCTATCCGATTCTCGCGGGCATGTCGCGCAAGTCGATGCTCGGCGCGGTGATCGGCGGCAAGCCGCCGATGGAGCGCGTCGCGGCGAGCGTGGCGGCCGCGTTGTGCGCGGTCGAGCGCGGTGCCGCGATCGTGCGCGTGCACGATGTCGCGGCGACGGTCGATGCGCTGAAAGTATGGAATGCCGTGCGCGCAGCCGCGCGGCAACGATAAGCAAGTCAGAAAGACGAAAGACGAAGGAGGAAGGACCCCATGGGACGTCGATATTTCGGCACGGACGGCATTCGCGGCACGGTGGGCGAGGCGCCCATCACGCCGGATTTCGTATTGCGCCTCGGCTATGCGGCCGGCAAGGTACTGGCCGGCTCGGCCGACGTCGCGGCAGGCTCGCGTCCGACCGTGCTGATCGGCAAGGACACGCGCGTATCGGGCTACATGCTCGAAGCCGCGCTCGAGGCCGGATTCTCGGCGGCCGGCGTCGACGTGATGCTGGCCGGCCCGATGCCGACGCCCGGCGTCGCGTACCTGACGCGTGCGCTGCGTCTGTCGGCCGGTGTCGTGATCAGCGCGTCGCACAACCCGTACCACGACAACGGGATCAAGTTTTTCTCGGCCGACGGCAACAAGCTTCCCGACGACACCGAAGCGGCGATCGAAGCGTGGCTCGACAAGCCGCTCGAATGCGCGCCGTCGGACGGTCTCGGCAAAGCGCGCCGCCTCGACGACGCAGCCGGCCGCTACATCGAGTTCTGCAAGAGCACGTTCCCGGCCGCGTTCGACCTGCGCGGGCTGAAGCTCGTGATCGATTGCGCGCACGGCGCCGCGTACCAGATTGCGCCGCACGTGTTCCACGAACTCGGCGCGGACGTCATTCCGATCGGCGTCGCGCCGAACGGCTTCAACATCAACGACGGCGTCGGCGCGACCGCGCCGGACGCGCTGGTGCGCGCGGTGCGGGCGAACCACGCCGATCTCGGCATCGCGCTCGACGGCGACGCCGATCGTCTGCAGGTCGTGGACGCGACCGGCCGCCTGTACAACGGCGACGAACTGCTCTACGTGCTCGTGAAGGACCGGATCGCGACCGACGGCAAGGTCGAAGGCGCGGTCGGCACGCTGATGACGAACCTCGCCGTCGAAGTCGCGCTGCAGCGCGAGGGCGTGAAGTTCGTCCGGGCGGCGGTCGGCGACCGTTACGTGCTCGAGCAGTTGCGTGAGCACGGCTGGCAGCTCGGCGCGGAAGGGTCGGGCCACATCCTGTCGCTCGACCGGCACTCGACCGGCGACGGTATCGTGTCGGCGCTGCTCGTGCTGGCCGCGCTGAAGCGCAGCGGCCGCACCCTCGCGCAGGTGCTCGACGGCGTCACGCTGTTCCCGCAGAAGCTGATCAACGTGCGGATGAAGCCGGGCGCCGACTGGAAGGGCAGCGCGTCGATTCGCGCCGCGATCGATGCCGCCGAAGCCGCGCTCGCCGGCAGCGGCCGCGTGCTGATCCGCGCATCGGGCACGGAGCCCGTGCTGCGGGTGATGGTCGAAGCGCAGCAGGCGGCCGATGCGGTGCGCCATGCGGAGACGATCGCCGACGCGGTGCGCGCGGCGACGACCTGATCCGGGCAGGCGCGCGCGGCGGTCCGGCCGCCCGCGCGCCGGCTCCCGACGAATGTGCGTGCGGCGCCCCCGGGCGCCGTCGTTTCGTCAGACGCAAAGGTTTGCCGTACCTGATAAAAGCAAGCTTCGGCAAACGCATCCCTCCGAGCGAATCAGGCATCCGACCCCGTCACCCTGCGTGCCGCCGGACCGGACTTCCCGTTCGGCCCACGCGACGCTACGATGCGTCAGCCCGCCGTTGAAAACGGGCGTTCATTCCCTCCCTCCGAGGCAGGCAATTCTTGCCGCCAGCGCGGCTCCCGCGCCCGGACGCGCCACCCGATTCTCCCTTTCAACCAGTCATGTTACTGTCACGCCAGTTTCATCGATTGTCACATTACCGTCATGAGCAGCCCCTAACCTTCGCGGTGCCGTAGTCATCCGCTCACACACTGGAGGTCTCATGAAATTGATGCAAACCGCGATTGCCGGCCTGGCTGGCGCGCTTTTCGCCGTCGCCGCCCACGCTGCCGACATCACGGGCGCAGGCAGCACGTTCGCGATGCCGATCTATACGAAATGGGCTGCCGACTACCAGCAGTCCGGCGGTGCGAAGGTCAACTACCAGGGCATCGGCTCGTCGGGCGGCCTGAAGCAGATCAACGCGAAGACGGTCGATTTTGCCGGTTCGGACGCTCCGCTGAAGGATGAAGAACTCGCGAAGGAAGGCCTGTTCCAGTTCCCGACGGTGGTCGGCGGCGTGGTGCCGGTCGTCAACGTGCCGGGTGTGAAGGCCGGCGAACTGACGCTGTCGGGCCCGGTGCTCGGCGACATCTACCTCGGCAAGATCAAGAAGTGGAACGACCCGGCGATCGTCGCGCTGAACCCGAAGGTCAAGCTGCCGGATACGGACGTCGCCGTGGTCCGCCGCGCTGACGGTTCGGGCACGAGCTTCATCTGGACGAACTACCTGTCGAAGGTCAACGACGAGTGGAAGTCGAAGATCGGCGAAGGCACGACGGTCAACTGGCCGACGGGNACGGGCGGCAAGGGCAACGACGGCGTCGCGGCCTTCGTGCAGCGNCTGCCGGGCGCGATCGGCTACGTCGAGTGGGCGTACGCGAAGAAGAACAACATGACCTACACTGCNCTGAAGAATTCGACGGGCACGGTGGTCGAGCCGAAGACGGAAACGTTCAAGGCCGCTGCAGCCGGCGCGAACTGGTCGAAGTCGTTCTACCAGATCCTGACGAACCAACCGGGCAAGGATGCGTGGCCGGTCGTCGGCGCGACGTTCGTGCTGCTGCACGCGAAGCAGGACAAGCCGGAGCAGGGCGCGGAAACGCTGAAGTTCTTCAGCTGGGCGTTCAAGAACGGCGAGAAGGCTGCCGACAGCCTCGACTACATCTCGCTGCCGNCGNCGGTCGAGACGGAAATCCGCAAGCAGTGGAAGACGAAGGTGACGGACGCTTCGGGCAAGCCGGTCGCCGCCGAGTAAGCCATCCAGCGGTTCGCTGCCCGGCCGTGCCGGTCGGGCAGTGTGTGCGGTAAAGCCGGGCGTTACGGCGCCCGGCGATCAAAAGCAGGCACCCATGTCTGATATTTCATACCCGTCCTCCCGATCGCCCGACAGTGCGCAGCAGCGCGCGCCGAGCCGCCTCGGGGACGTCCTGTTCGGCGGCCTTGCGCGGCTCGCCGCGATCGTGACCCTGCTGCTGCTCGGCGGGATCATCGTTTCCCTGATCATTGCGTCGATGCCGACCATCCAGAAGTTCGGCCTCGGCTTCCTGTGGCAATCCGAGTGGGACCCCAATTCGGACATCTACGGCGCACTCGTGCCGATCTACGGCACGATCGTGACGTCGCTGATCGCACTCGTCATCGCGGTGCCGGTCAGTTTCGGCATCGCACTGTTCCTCACCGAATTGGCGCCCGTGTGGCTGCGCCGTCCGCTCGGCATCGCGATCGAGCTGCTCGCCGCGATTCCGTCGATCGTGTACGGCATGTGGGGGCTGCTCGTGTTCGCGCCGATCTTCGCCGAATACTTCCAGAAGCCGATCGGCCGGCTGCTCAAGGACGTGTGGGTGCTCGGCCCGCTGACGTCCGGCGCGCCGATCGGCATCGGCATCCTCGCCGCCGGCGTGATCCTCGCGATCATGATCATCCCGTACATCGCGTCGGTGATGCGCGACGTGTTCGAGGTCACGCCGGTGCTGCTGAAGGAATCGGCGTACGGCATCGGCTGCACGACCTGGGAAGTGATGTGGAAGGTCGTGCTGCCCTATACGAAGACCGGCGTGATCGGCGGCGTGATGCTCGGCCTCGGCCGCGCGCTCGGCGAAACGATGGCCGTGACCTTCGTGATCGGCAACACCAACCTGCTCGACAGCGTGTCGCTGTTCGCGCCGGGCAACAGCATCACGTCGGCGCTCGCGAACGAATTCGCGGAGGCGCAGCCGGGCCTGCATACGTCCGCGCTGATGGAACTCGGCCTGATCCTGTTCGTGATCACGTTCATCGTGCTGTCCATCTCCAAACTGCTGCTGCTTCGTCTCGAGAAGGGAGAGGGCAAGAAATGAGCGAGCCCATCATGAATTTCCCGGGGCCGAACGGCGCCGCGCTCGACGCGATGCGCAACCGCCTGCAGCGCAAGCGCAAGGCCATCAACGCGATCGCGCTCACCGCATCGCTCGGCGCGATGGCCTTCGGCCTGCTATGGCTCGTGTGGATTCTCTACACGACGGTGCACCTCGGCGTCGGCGGCCTGTCGCTGCAACTGTTCACCGAATCGACGCCGGCGCCGAACACGGAAGGCGGCGGTCTCGCGAACGCGATCGTCGGCAGCCTGCTGCTGTGCGGCTTCGGCACGCTGGTCGGTACGCCGATCGGCATCCTCGCGGGCGTCTATCTCGCCGAATACGGCCAGAAGAACCTGCTGGCGAGCACGATCCGCTTCATCAACGACATCCTGCTGTCCGCGCCGTCGATCGTCATCGGCCTGTTCGTGTACGCGATCGTCGTCGCGAAGTCGGGGCGCTTCTCCGGTTGGGCCGGCGTGATCGCGCTGGCGCTGCTGCAGATTCCGATCGTGATCCGCACGACCGAGAACATGCTGAAGCTCGTGCCGAACGCGCTGCGCGAAGCGGCCGTCGCGCTCGGCACGCCGAAGTGGAGGATGGTGCTGAAGATCACGCTGCGTGCGTCGGTCGGCGGGATCGTGACGGGCGTGCTGCTCGCGGTCGCGCGGATCGCCGGCGAAACGGCGCCGCTGCTGTTTACCGCGCTGTCGAACCAGTTCTTCTCGGTCGACATGAGCCAGCCGATGGCGAACCTGCCGGTCAC
>Ga0058691_1001447_pt1 | contig 12586 bp, 7 predicted proteins | sample AgamicAtPrz_FD_55051 | JGI IMG/M metagenome (GOLD analysis project Ga0058691, IMG submission 55051) | Agave microbial communities from Guanajuato, Mexico - At.P.rz | ecosystem: Host-associated > Plants > Phyllosphere > Phylloplane/Leaf | place: Guanajuato, Mexico | collected 2012-05-28
GGTAAACAACCAGTACTTTCAAAAATATTACTTTGATACACTGGCGCGGGTTTTAGCCAAGGAGATGACCAAAATGAAATACCACAAGGCAGTCCTGATGGNCGCGGCGCTGTGCGCGTTCGCAAGCGGCGCGCANGCTCAGGAGACTGGCACGCTGAAGAAGATCAAGGANACGGGCGTGATCGCGCTGGGCCACCGCGAATCGTCGATTCCGTTCTCCTACTACGACCAGAACCAGCAGGTGGTCGGCTATTCGCGCGAGTTCCAGCTGAAGATCGTGGACGCGGTGAAGAAGAAGCTGAGCCTGCCGAACCTGCAGGTGAAGAACATCCCCGTCACGTCGCAGAACCGCATCCCGCTCGTGCAGAACGGCACGGTCGACATCGAGTGCGGCTCGACGACCAACAACCTCGAGCGTCAGCAGCAAGCCGCGTTCTCCGACACGATTTTCGTGATCGGCACGCGCCTGATGACGAAGAAGGATTCGGGCGTCAAGGATTTCGCCGACCTGAAGGGCAAGACGGTCGTGACGACCGCCGGCACGACGTCGGAGCGCCTGCTGCGCAAGATGAACAACGACAAGCAGCTCGGCATGAACATCATCAGCGCGAAGGATCACGGCGATTCGTTCAACACGCTGGAATCGGGCCGCGCGGTCGCGTTCATGATGGANGACGCGCTGCTCGCGGGCGAGCGCGCGAAGGCGAAGCAGCCGGGCGANTGGGTGATCGTCGGCACGCCGCAATCGGAAGAGGCTTACGGCTGCATGATGCGCAAGGGCGANGCNGACTTCAAGAAGGTCGTCGACGACGCGATCTCGCAAGTCGAGAAGTCGGGCGAAGCCGCGAAGATCTACGCGAAGTGGTTCGAGAACCCGATCCCGCCGAAGGGGCTGAACCTGAACTTCCCGCTGTCCGAGTCGATGAAGAAGCTGTACGCGAACCCGAACGACAAGGCGCTCGACTGACCACACGGCCGTTGATGCAGAAATGACGCTAATGAGACGGAAGAGGCCACGCTTCTTCCGTTTCTTTTTGCTGGAGTCTTGCCCATGTCTTACCACTGGAACTGGGGCATCTTTCTGAGCCCCGTGTCGACCGGCGAGCCGACGACTTATTTTGGATGGCTGATGTCCGGCTTCTGGGTGACGATCGAAGTGTCGCTCGTCGCCTGGGTCATCGCGCTGATCGTCGGGTCGCTGTTCGGCGTGCTGCGCACCGTGCCGAACAAGTGGCTCGCCGCGATCGGCACCGTGTACGTGTCGATCTTCCGGAACATCCCGCTGATCGTGCAATTCTTCGTCTGGTATCTCGTGATACCCGAGTTGCTGCCTGCGTCGATCGGCACCTGGATCAAGCAGTTGCCGCCCGGCACGCAGTTCTTTACCGCGTCGATCGTCTGTCTCGGCCTGTTCACCGGCGCGCGCGTGTGCGAACAGGTGCGCTCGGGGATCAACGCGCTGCCGAAGGGCCAGCGCGCGGCCGGCCTCGCGATGGGCTTCACGCAATGGCAGACGTACCGCTACGTGCTGCTGCCCGTCGCGTACCGGATCATCGTGCCGCCGCTCACGTCGGAATTCCTGAACATCTTCAAGAACTCCGCCGTCGCGTCGACGATCGGCCTGCTCGACTTGTCCGCGCAGGCGCGCCAGCTGGTCGACTACACCGCGCAGACCTACGAGTCGTTCATCGCGGTCACGCTCGCGTACGTGGTCATCAACCTCGTCGTGATGGCGTTCATGCGCTGGATCGAAGGCCGTACGCGGCTGCCCGGCTACATCGGAGGCAAGTGATGCATCAGTTCGACTGGAGTAGTATTCCCGGCGCGCTGCCGACGCTGTGGTCCGGTGCGATCGTCACGTTCAAGATCACGCTGATCGCGATCGTGGTCGGCATCGTCTGGGGCACGCTGCTGGCGCTGCTGCGGCTGTCCGGCGTGAAGCCGCTCGCGTGGTTCGCGAAAGCGTACGTGACGGTGTTCCGCTCGATCCCGCTCGTGATGGTGCTGCTGTGGTTCTTCCTGATCGTGCCGCAGTTGCTGCAGGGCGTGCTCGGGCTGTCGCCGACGATCGACATCCGCCTTGCGTCGGCGATGGTCGCGTTCTCGCTGTTCGAAGCCGCGTATTATTCCGAGATCATCCGCGCCGGCATCCAGGCGGTGCCGCGCGGGCAGGTGAACGCCGCGTTCGCGCTCGGCATGAACTACGCGCAGGCGATGCGCCTCGTGATCCTGCCGCAGGCGTTCCGCGCAATGGTGCCGCTGCTGCTCACGCAGGCGATCGTCCTGTTCCAGGATACGTCGCTCGTGTACGTGATCAGTCTCGCGGACTTCTTCCGCACGGCCGCCAACATCGGCGATCGCGACGGCACGACCGTCGAGATGGTCCTGTTCGCCGGCGCATGCTATTTCGTGATTTGCTCGTTGGCGTCTGCTCTCGTCAAGGGTCTCCAGAAAAAGGTCACAAGATGATTTCCATCAAGAACGTTTCGAAGTGGTACGGCCAGTTTCAGGTCCTCGCCGAATGCACGACCGAGGTCAAGAAAGGCGAAGTGGTCGTCGTGTGCGGCCCGTCGGGCTCCGGCAAGTCGACGCTGATCAAGACCGTGAACGGCCTGGAGCCGTTCCAGCAGGGCGAGATCCTCGTGAACGGCCAGTCGGTCGGCGACAAGAAGACGAACCTGTCGAAGCTGCGCTCGAAGGTCGGGATGGTGTTCCAGCATTTCGANCTGTTCCCGCACCTGTCGATCACCGAGAACCTGACGCTCGCGCAGNTCAAGGTGCTCGGCCGCGGCAAGGACGANGCGAACGAGAAGGGCATGAAGCTGCTCGATCGCGTCGGCCTGAAGGCGCATGCGCACAAGTTTCCNGGCCAGNTGTCGGGCGGCCAGCANCAGCGNGTCGCGATCGCGCGCGCGCTGTCGATGGACCCGATCGCGATGCTGTTCGACGAGCCGACGTCCGCGCTCGATCCNGAGATGATCAACGAAGTGCTCGACGTGATGGTCGAACTCGCGCAGGAAGGGATGACGATGATGGTCGTCACGCACGAGATGGGCTTCGCGAAGAAGGTCGCGCANCGCGTGATCTTCATGGACAAGGGCGCGATCGTCGAGGACGACCGCAAGGACGATTTCTTCTCGAATCCGAAATCGGAACGCGCGAAGGACTTNCTCGCGAAGATCCTGCACTGAGCGTTCGCGCGTTTTCGCGCGCACCCATGCGAAAACCGCCCGGCANGNNGCCGGGCGGTTTTTTTTTCGTCCGCCGCCGGGCGTTACCAGCTGTACCGGTAGCCGACCTGCCCGACGATCCCGCGCCGGTAATCGCCGCCGATGTTGCGNGCGATCTTCGCNTTCGCGTACAGCTCGCCCGACTTGCCGAAGCCGGCGGTCACGCCGACGCCGAGNTCGTACCAGGTGCGNCCGAGATGCGTCGCGAACGGCGTGCCGCCGACGACGGTCTGCCCCGGCGACAGGAAGTCGTGCAGCACGTCGGCCGTGAAGTACGGCGTCGCGGCGCCGCCGCCCGCGTCCGACTGGAGGTTCGGCCGGAAGATGCGCACGCCGACGCGGCCGCGCAGCGCATTCGACGTCGTGCCCGATACGGCCGACACGTTGTCGTTGAACCCGTTCAGCTTCAGGTACTGAACCATCAATTGCGCCTGCGGCTCGACCGCGACCGGCAACGCGCCGATCGCGAACGGCTTGCCGACTTCCTGCGACAGCGCGACGCCGAAGCCGTTCTGNGACGCTTCGTTGCCGTAGCTGTCGCGATAGCGGTTGCCGTAGTGCGTGACCTGCCCGACGCTGTCGAAGTAGGTGCCGTCCGGCAGGTAGCGCGTCCAGTAGCCGCCGACGCTCTGCGCGTGCATCTCGACCGAGCCGGTCGACGTCGACAGGTTGGGCGAGCCCGCGCGCGCCATGTCGCTGAAGCTCGCGTTCGACACGCCGATGCTGGCCGTCACGCCCGCATGCGTGCTGCCGGCGCCGTTCGGCGCCTGGTCGANNGTCCAGTCCTTGCCGAACTGCGCGAAGAACGTGCGTTCGTCGGCCGAGAAACGGCCCGCGTTCGCATCGAGGCTCTGGCCGCCGATGCGCCCCCACACGCCGTCGCGATTGCCGGCCTGCTGCTTCTCGACGTTGTAGATGTCGCCGACGCGCTCGTGCAGCCTGCCGAGCGTCGAAAAGCCGTAGTCGGCGTTCAGCAGCGGCGTCATCGCGTAGCCGGAGACGCCCGGACGATACGCGAGCGTGCCGCCGTTGCCATTCCCGTTTCCGTTGGTGCCGCCGTCGCCGCCGCCGGACGGGTGGATCGGGTCGCCGGGGTCGGTCGGGTCGAGCTGCGAACGCAGGTACCAGCCGTTCGCATCGCCTTGCCCGCCGCGATAGAGCCGGTACTCGTACGCGCCGGCTTGCACCGGGCCCGCGAGATGGAACGCCGAAGCGGCGGTCGTGCCGCCGTTGGCCGTGATGACCACGGGAATCCCGTCGCCGGTCGTCTGCGCGCCGGTGCCGGCCGTGTTGGCGATCTTCAGGCCGGTCGTGCCGCTCGCCGCGCCGCCGTTCACGATCAGCCGGTCGGTCGGCGACCCGTCGGCGCCGAGATACGTGTTCAGCGCGATCGTGCCGCCGCTGCCGACGTAGCCGCCGGTCGTCAGCGTCTTGTAGCTGCCGGTCAGCGTCGGCGAGCCGGTCGGCGCGGCGAACGCGACGAGGCCCGCGTTGTTCAGGCTGCTCAGCACCGAGCTGCCGGTCATGCGCCACGTGCTCGTGCCGTCGACGGTCAGCGCGACCGGGTCGATCTTCCCGGTCAGCGTCGTGCCGTTCGCGAGGAACACGTTGCCGGTGCTCGACGCGTCGGAAACGATGTCGCCCGCGAGGTTCACCGCCGATGCNTNGAACGTCACGTTGCTGCCGTTCGCGAGGTTCAGCAGCGTGCCGTTGCCGGCCGTCACGACCGTNCCGTTGCGCACCGCGATGTCGGCCNTGCCGCCGNGCGCGGCGAAGGCCGGCCCGGTGGCGGACGTCACGCTGCCGCCGTCGACGAGCACCGAGCTGGTCGCGCCGTTCGCGAGCGTGTCCGACGTCAGTACGCCGGCCGTCGCGCCCGTGAGCGTCGTGCCGGTCAACGCGAGCACGCCGCCGCTATTCGCGGTTGCGCCGTTGCCGGCCGCGCTGGCGAGCGACGAACCCGTATCGGCGATGCGGCCGCCGTTTTGCGCGACGACGCCGTCGGCCGCGGCACCCGATGCGGAAATTTTCGCGCCCGACAGCAGGGCCGTCGCGCCGCCGTCGATGACGATTGCGTGGGCGTTCGTGCCGGTCGTCGCGACGGTCGTTCCGTTGGCCGCGAGCGTGGAATCGGCGCCTGTCACGGACAGGCCGCGCGCGTCGGCGCTGGTCGTGCGGATGACCGTGGCCGCATCGGTCGCGATGCGCGCGCCGGCGCCGGTCGACGTGAGGCCGGCGGCGCCGTTGCCGGTCGTGGCGACCTGCGTGCCGGACAGCGCGATCGTTGCATTCGCACCGAGGTTGCGGATCCCGCTGCCCGATCCGCCGACCGCGATCGACGTCGCGCCGGCCGCGATGCCGCCGCCCGTGACGGTCGAGTCGATCAGCACGCCGTCGGCGCTGCCGTTCGCGGTGACGGTGCCGGCGCCGGACAGCGCGACCGATGCACCGGCCCCCGTGAGGCGCACGCCCGCGACGCCGTCGTCGGCTTCGATCGAACCTGCATTGGCGAGCGTGGCCGACGCGCCTTGCACGAGCGCGCCGGTGCCGTTGGCGACGCGGATCGTCGACGCGTTGTTCACCGTGCCGAGCGTGCCGGCCACGACGCCCGTCGAGCCCGCGCCGGTCAGCGATATCGTGCCGCGATTCTCGAGCGTGCCGAGGTTCTGCGCGATGAAACCGGTCACGCCGGCGGTCGACGACGTGACGGCGGCGTGGTTGGTCAGCGTCGTCGCGACCGGCGCGCCGGCATTCGCGCCGGCGAGGTCGTGCGCCTGGCCGTCCACCACGCCCGCGCTCGCACCGGCCGCGTTCAGGCCGATCGTCGCACCGGCGTCGATCGTGCCCTTCGCGCCGCCTTCGACCGCGATCGCGATGCCGTTCGCGCCGTTGACGTTGTAGACCGCGCTGCCGGTCGACAGCGTGGTGCCGGCGTCGGTCGCGAGTACGCCGCGCGCCCGCTGGCCGTTGACGTCGGTCGTCAGCGTGCCGGCCGTCGATGCGCCGGTGTAGGTCGCGCCGCCCGCGACGCGGAACAGCGTCGAATCGTCGGTGTCGACGCTCAGATGCTGCGCGGCGACGTTGATCTTCGAGCCCGCGCCGTACGCATAGAAGCCGATCTGGTTCGTGCCCGACATGAAGGCCGGCACCGCGTCGGCGCCGACGTTGATCGTCGCGCCCGAGCGTGCATGCACGCCGATCGCGCCGGTGCCCGTCAGGTCGAGCGCGCCGTCGAGCGTGGCCGTGGCGCGCGGCCCTTCGGCCCAGACGCCGTAATTGCGCGTGCCCGAAGCGGGATCGAGGCCGCCGGCGACGTCGATCGTGCCGGTCGACGTCGCGGCCGTCGCGTTCGCGCCGGTCCCGACGACCATGATGCCGATGCCGTTCACGCCATTCAGCGTGATCGTGCCCGTGTTGGTCACGGTCGCGGCGGTGTCGGCTGCCAGCATGCCGACGTTGGCGAGCGGCGTGCCTGGCGCGGCGCCGTTGACGACGATCGCGCCCGCGTTGGTCAGCGTGCCGGCGGTCGAGCCGATGCTCGCCAGCGCGGCGCCGTTCTGCGTCTGTGTGCCGATCACGATCGTGCCGAGATTGCTCGCGGTGCCCGACGCGCCGAGCAGGATGCCGTACGCGTGCGCGGCGAGCGCGACGTCGTTCGCCGCTTGGCCGGGCGCGTACTGCGCGGCGCGGCCGAGATAGATCGTGCCGCCGGCTTCGTTGGTGAAGCTGCCGCCGGCGACGAGGCCGCCGATCACCTGGCTGTCGAGCGTCGTTGCGTTGACGCCGACGTTGATCGTGCCGGCATTCGACGCGCGCGCGCCGTCCGTCGCGGCCACCGCGTAGTTCTGCAGGTCGAGCCGGTTGCGGGTGAGATCCCACGCGCCGACGTTCATCACGCCGTTGTTGACGAACGTGGTGCCCGCGCCGTTGGCGTATACGCCGCTGCCTTCGACGTACGTGTCGAGCCCGAAGTTGTCGGGCCGGGCGGTGCCCGTGTTGACGTTGTCGCCGGCCGTATAGCCGGATGAGATCGTGCCGTTGTTGACGCCGCTCGCGCCGCTCAGCAGGCGCACCAGCGTGAAGTCGCCCGACAGGCGCCCGTCGTTGACGAAGTGCGCGCCGTTCTCCGCGACGACCGCCGCGCTCGCGTCGATCGTGTTGGCGCCGCGGAAGTCGATCTGGCCGTCCTTGCCGATGTGCAGCGTCGCGTTTGCGCCCGTGCCGTGCATCGCGGACGGGTAGTTTCGGGGCAGCGCGTTCTTGTCGCCGGGCGACACGTTGTTCGCATACTCGAAGGTCTGCGGGGAGAGCGTCACGGCCTGGCCGAACGCGTTGTCGTAGGCGGTCTGCGAGCCGAGCGCGCCGTTGCGGACCGAACGTACGAGAAAGTCGTTGTACGCGGCGAGCGACGCGGCATCGGTGACGGTCCACGTGCTGCCGTCGAACGCGGTGAAGGTGCCCGCGTAGGTCGGCACGTCGAGCTGGATGCTGCCGACGGGGCCGCCGCTCGCGAGATAGTCGCCGGTGATGAACCAGATCTGGTTGCGCGAATTCCAGTTGATGACGCTCGGTACCGAGCCGGTGCCGTCCGCGTAGGTGAGATCGCTCTGCTTGGCCGCGATCGTCATCACGTTGCCGGTCGCCGCGGGCGCGTTCGCCGCGTTGCCGATCGAGACGTCGAGCGTACCGCCCGAGTTCGCGACCGTGCCGATCCGCGTGTTCACGTACTGGTCGCCGTTCACGTCGTGGTAGACCTGCACGACGGTCGAGCCGGCGTTCGATGACGCGAACGCGGACGAATCGTAGGTGGCGACGGACGTGCGGCCGCCCGTGATCGAATCGGGGGTGCCGACGCTTTGCGTCTTGCCGCCGAGCGTCACCAACGGCTGATTCGGGTTGCCCGAAATGATGGACGTGTTGCCGAGCGGCATCGGCGTGTAGCCCATGTCACCGGTCGCGCCGGTCCATGCGCCGGTCAGACCGACCCGGTCGCCGCCCGACACGGTCGTGGCGCCGGCCAGATTGTCGTTGACGGTCGGGCTGAAGCTGCCGAGCGCGCAGGTGCCTCCGCTCGCGACGGTTGCGCCGTTGCCGCAGGTCGATGCGTGCGCGGCGCCGGCCGACAGCGTGGCCACCGCGACGCCGAGCGCCGCGACACGAAGCCGTGACCGGCGCGTCGTTGTGCGTGCCGTGTGGCGAGTTGAATTCGATTCGCCGCTCGAGCGCTTGCCGCGCGCCCGAGTCGTTTCCGCCACCGCGACCCAGCAGCCGGCGGCTTCGCTCCATATCGATCGAAATGAGTGATTCACGACATACCCCTCTTTCTTCTTTTTGAAGTGGCATTCGCCGCCATTCGGCGAATTCGCATTCCGCGGTGGGGAAATGATCCGAAGGGGGCGTGCGGCGGCTATGGCTGCGTGTCGCGCCAATCGTGTTTCGTTAACACCGAGGATGGGCGGAGTCTACTGATTCGAGTGGCCGTCGATTATCGATAAGCCGGAAACTGTAATGATGCGAACCGTAGTGCGTGGTATTTTTGATTTGTGTGGTTAATCGAACCGAAAGCTATGGTGGGGGCGGGGCTTGGGGCGGTGCGTGAAAATCCGGAGGGGTCGCCGGAGTAGGTGGGATAGCGCACGGTTCCCGCCGGGGCGGTACGTTAGAATGCGGGTCCGGGATTTTGTTTTTAATCGATGGTTATTTATTTAATTCCATCTTTTATTTTATCTTCGCTTGTAAATTAATAAAATCAAGCGAATGTCGTGCGGCATCGGTTGATTACGCCGGTCAGCGGCCGAAATGAAATCGTATTGGCCGGAGCAGGCGATTTGCGCCGATGACGGGCGTGGTCGGTTGCGTGGCACGAAGTCCGCGCGGCAGGCAGGACATGAGCAGGAAGCGGGCGCGGCCGGTACCGCGCCGGGCTTCAGAAATCGATCGCGTCGTCGGAATCGCCGTCGGCTGCGGTGGCGAGCGCTTCGCGAACCACCGTGCGAGGCGCGGACGCCGACGCGTCGAGCGACGGGTTGCGCAGTTTCTCGAGCACGCGCTCGGGCACCGGAATCTGCATCCGCGCGGCGACGTCGCCGCACTGGAACATGATCAGCTCGCCCGGCTCGAATGCGGTCCAGACTTCGTTGTCGGTGAGCGGCTGCGTCGCGATCACCGCGACGCGATCCTCGGGTGTCGTGTATTTCGCGAAGTCGATCGACAGATCCTCGTCGACGAGATGCGCGGTCGAGAACGGCCAGCGCCGCACGAGGTAGTGCAGCCGCGTCGAGCAGTGCGCGAAGAGCGCCTGGCCGTTCGACATCAGGAAATTGAACACGCCGTGATCGGTGATGCCGCGCGTCAGTTCGCCGACCCGCTCGAACAGCTCGGGCAGCGGCGGCTGCGCGCCGGGAAAGGCCTCGCGCAGCCCCTGCATCAATACGCAGAACGCCTGTTCGCTGTCGGTCGTGCCGACCGGATGGTAGACGCTGCCGTCCATCTCCGGCGCGTAGTCCTGCAGGTCGCCGTTATGCGCGAAGATCCAGTGCCGGCCCCACAGCTCGCGCATGAACGGATGGCTGTTCTCGAGCAGGATGTGCCCTTGCGTCGCCTTGCGGATGTGCGCGATCGTGTTCTTGGACTTGATCGGGTAGCGCTTCACCATTTCGGCGATCGGCGACGTGGCCGANGCCTGGTGATCGATGAAGAGGCGGCAGGCCTTGTCTTCGAAGAACGCGATGCCCCAGCCGTCGGCATGGTGATCGGTGAGCCCNCCCCGGGCCGCGAAACCTGTGAAGGANAATGTGACGTCCGTCGGCGCGGCGCAGTTCATTCCAAGGAGTTGGCACATTTTACGTGGGGCGGCAGGCTGAAGCAGGGGGTAACGAACCGGGCGAACCCCGGTACAATGCGGCTTCTAGCATATCACCGAGCCCTGAGCGGTAAAAAGCGGATTCCGCTGGCCAAAGGCCCCGTGTTGCGGTTTGCCGTCANTCGGCCCGNNCNCTGCGCGTTCCGGCCCCGCCGATNGCAAGCCCGTTCCTCACGACGCCTCCTATGACTGCCTCGAACGCTTCNTCCCCGGCGACGCTTTCGCTCGCCCGTCCCGACGACTGGCACCTGCACCTNCGCGACGGCGACATGCTCGCCGCCGTGCTGCCGCACACCGCCCGCCAGTTCGGCCGNGCCATCGTCATGCCGAACCTGAAGCCGCCGGTCACGACCACCGCGCAGGCGCAGGCCTATCGCGAGCGCATCCTCGCCGCGCTGCCGGCCGGGATGACGTTCGAGCCGCTGATGACGCTGTACCTGACCGACAACACGCCGCCCGACGAAATCCGCCGCGCGCGCGAAAGCGGCTTCGTGCACGGGGTGAAGCTGTACCCGGCCGGCGCAACGACGAATTCCGACCATGGCGTCACCGATCTCGCGAAATGCGCGAAGACGCTCGAGGCGATGCAGGAAGCCGGCATGCCGCTGCTCGTGCACGGCGAGGTGACCGATGCGTCGATCGACCTGTTCGACCGCGAAAAGGTGTTCATCGACCGCGTGATGACGCCGCTGCGCCGCGATTTCCCGGGCCTGAAGGTCGTGTTCGAGCACATCACGACGAAGGATGCGGCCGACTACGTGCGAGATGCCGACGCGGCGCCCGGCCTGCTCGGCGCGACGATCACCGCGCATCACCTGCTGTACAACCGCAACGCGCTGTTCGTCGGCGGGATTCGCCCGCATTACTACTGCCTGCCGGTGCTGAAGCGCGAGACGCATCGCGTGGCGCTGGTCGAGGCCGCGACGTCGGGCAACCCGCGTTTCTTCCTCGGCACCGACAGCGCGCCGCATGCGCGCAACGCGAAGGAAACCGCGTGCGGCTGCGCGGGCTGCTACACGGCGCTGCACGCGCTCGAGCTGTACGCGGAAGCATTCGACACGGCCGGCGCGCTCGACAGGCTGGAAGGGTTCGCGAGCTTCTTCGGCGCCGATTTCTACGGGCTGCCGCGCAGCGCCGAGACGGTCACGCTGCGCCGCGAGGCGTGGGAGCTGCCGCGCGAGATCTTCGCGGGCGATACGCCGGTCGTGCCGTTGCGCGGCGGCGAGACGATCGGCTGGAAACTCGCGTGACCGGCGCGCCGCCGCGCGAACCCGGCCCTGCGGCCGGTCGCGCGGCGGCGGATTTCGCGCGGATCGACTGGTCCGCGCCGTGGCTCGCGCCGTACTGGGTGCCGGGCCGCGCGTGGCAGGCGGCCGCCCGTGCGGGCGAGGCCGCGCTGCTCGATGCGTTGAACGGCGCGTTGGCCGGTGTGTCGCGAGGCGGCGATCGCGTCACCGGTCGCGGCAGGCCGCTGCGCTTCGTGCCGCAGGCCGAGCTGCCACCCGGCGTCGCGTACGAGACCCATATCGCGGGCACCGGCAGCGTGCCGACCCGCCACACGCTTCACGACTTCTTCAATGCGCTCGTCTGGTTCGCTTACCCGCGCACCAAGGCCGCGCTGAACGCGCGCCAGGCCGCCGCGATCGACGCGGCGGGCGGCATCGGCCCCGTGCGCGGCACGTTGCGCGATGCGCTCACGCTGTTCGACGAGAACGCTGCACTGTTCGTCACCGCCGATCGCGCGCTCGCCGACGCGCTGCGCGGCTTCGACTGGCCGCGGCTACTGGTGGCCGCGCGCGATGCGTGGGGCACGCGGTGCGAAGCGCGGCTGGTCGGCCACGCGCTGCTCGAACAGCTCGTCGCACCCTTCAAGTCCTGCACCGCGCACGCGTGGATCGTCGAAGTGCGCGCCGACTATTTTTCATGGCCCGACGCGCAACGAATCGCGCATGTCGACGCGCGAATCGCCGCCGAACTCGCGACGCGCGCGCTGACGAGCCGTGATTTCACGCCGCTGCCGGTGCTCGGCGTGCCGGGTTGGTGCGCGGCGAACGCCGACCCCGCGTTCTACGACGATCCGGCCGTGTTTCGCCGCGGCCGCCGCTCGCGCGCTGCCGACGGCGGCGCGCAGTGCTAGAATGCGCGTCGCAAAGCAGGCCAGGCAGTCGCGGCCTCGCCGCCTTCGGGCGCGCGGGGGCGAGGAAAGTCCGGACTCCATAGGGCAGGGTGATGGCTAACGGCCATCCGTGGCGACACGCGGAACAGGGCAACAGAAAGCAAACCGCCGATGGCCCGGCGCAAGCCGGGATCAGGTAAGGGTGAAACGGTGCGGTAAGAGCGCACCGCGGCGACGGCGACGTTCGCCGGCACGGTAACCTCCACCCGGAGCAATTCCAAGTAGGCAGGCGCGCATTTTCGGATGCAGGACGGGGCCCCCGTCTCGTCTGCGGGTAGGAAGCTTGAGCGCGTCAGCAATGGCGCGCCTAGAGGAATG
>Ga0058691_1001449_pt1 | contig 12584 bp, 10 predicted proteins | sample AgamicAtPrz_FD_55051 | JGI IMG/M metagenome (GOLD analysis project Ga0058691, IMG submission 55051) | Agave microbial communities from Guanajuato, Mexico - At.P.rz | ecosystem: Host-associated > Plants > Phyllosphere > Phylloplane/Leaf | place: Guanajuato, Mexico | collected 2012-05-28
AGCCGCCATTACACGAAACTGCGGACGCAAAAAAAGCGCCTGCAATCGTGGTCGGGGCGCCGTTGCGCCTTTTCGTTCGGGTCGCCAAACCCGGTCGCGGAATTGGCCGCGACTGGAGCAAGGTATCGCTGTGGGGGCTCTGATGCAAGGTTCTCTGTTGTATGAATGGTCGCGGAAAACTGTAGGAAAAAGTCGGGGCGAGGGGGAGCTGAAGCCAGAGACCTGAAAATCGCAGACTCATTCTTGTGCGGAGACAGACGGACGGTTGTTGGCCGTGAGGGCCCGTTTTTCGCGGGGCTGGAATTTTGTGGATTTCTAGCTGTACCTCATAGAGTATCTATAAAAAAATCAGCTAGTTATGGCTTCCCGTGGAATCGAATCAGGAATTTTTAAGCTTCAATGTGAGCTACGCTTCCCCGCTTTTCCTAAGTGTCTAAGGGCATAAAACGACTCATAGCTGCCCCTCTTGCGAGGGGCAGCAATCGGCCAGAAGCAGACCTTGGAAACGCTGAAACCGCGACAGCATATTCATTTGCTCATAAACCATCCTTATAATTTCCGGCAAAGATACCGATGATGATGAATAGGGAGTTTTTCCCACTTTCTGTGTCTGCTACGACCTATCCTAGCTATAATACCAATTCAAGTGACAAACTTAATTTTGAATGGCAATACCATAGATGGATCTGACCTTATGATCATATCTCGTGCAGCTAGATCGAACTAATAATCGTTGTACATTCGGATCGTTGAGCCCGCCTTCAGGGCTAAATATTGTCAAGGTGCCGGTAGGTACCGAGTCTAAAGCCTGCCCAACTTGACTAATAAAACTCGCAGCTTGCTCAGTTAGCCGAACCAACTTAGCATTATCTCTGTCATTATCTAAAACCATGCGATCTACTGACTTTAGAATATTTCTGGCTGTGACGAATAGACCCTGAGCTCTCTGAAAGGAACTCAAAAATTTTGTATCAATTTGAGTTAAGTTTAATCTCTCCAGGATGCCGCCCCATGGATAGTTGACAATGCCTTGGGTTCGATGCTGTGCTGAAACAAACTCATCCCATCTTGAACCACTATCTGTGACTAAAACAGAACCAGTTACCTGAGCTATAAACATTGCCATTTCATAATTTGGTAGCATACTGAACTTCATAAACTGACCGCTTTCGCCGAAATCATTTTTTTGCAACAACATCAACGGCGAAGCTTCTGAATGTTGTTCAAGCTCGGAAATGGCCTCTATAGACATTTCTTCAGTCAGTCCAAGCTGAGTAACTAGTGCTCGCACTTGTAAATCTTTAGGTAGCATTGCTATCGAATTTAATAAGTCTTCAATCTGCAGACGGAGGTTTAATGCTAGATCCTGCTCGCGAAATTTGACTTGACCACGAACTGCATATCGAGCTTCAGCCATATCCATCATCGCCATCATTAAGTCATGGTCGAAATCAGTTGGGCTAGGGATAAGGTTCACAAGGCCAAGCTCAATAAATGGTTCCACCTCAAGCATAAACAGAAAATCCTTTAATGCCTGGCACTTAAATTTTTCTGGCGATTTGGTTGGACTGAATTCCGGCTTAACGTTATTGGGATTGATGATAGGTGACGCCATCAAGAGCTCATCAAATACAGAGGCCATAGGCAACGCATGCAAGCTAATCACTCGAACGTCTAATAGTCCAGCATAAAGCCCTCGAAATTTTCCGTCTGACTTAGGTAGCAGCGAGTAAATATCAGTTTCACGGGGCCACAAAACAGAGTAGAAGTCATAAATTTCCGCTATCTGTTCATTAGATAACTCGCGTCTGACGTCCAGCCACGTTTTACCCTGCTCGAAACCAAGAACACTCCGAATACAATTGCAAAATGCCAGATTCCGCTCTCGTATGCTTGCTACTGCCCAAGTAACCCGAAGGTCAATCGGAACATTTCGACAACAGTTCTTATACTTTTTACCACTTCCACAGCCGCAGAAATCGTTGCGACCGACCTTAGCCTCATCAATGTTCTTATTTAGGAATTTGTTCGCCTTATTTGTTCGGCCAAATGCATCCTGATACTGAACCGAGCCGTCCTTGAACTTCACATACATTTCGCCACCGTACCTATGAAGTTCGCCAGCAGGTGGCAATAGGACGCTCCTAATACTAGCCCAATCGCAAGTAACTAGGTTTTCCGGAAACAGCCAATCTTCCTTACCGGCAGCTACGGAAAATTGAGCTCTGCTTTTAATAACGTGATTGATTTTGACAACATCGCCAGCTGTAAGCTTGCGAGTGTTAATAAATTCTATGGTATTGACCATGCTTTGACGAATACGGGTGGCATTGGTCCGCTGCTCAAGCGGGTTTACATTATTAGGGTCTTGGGCATACTCAAGGTTCGTTAGAATCAAACAGCGATTCTTATCCAGCGGAAATATTGTCTGCGAGCCTTTTAACGAAATATCTGGATCATTCGGATATTCACATAATTCTGAGCCGGGAGGGCATGCATAATTATAAATCGTAACAGGATGATCCGAAATTATAAACTTCACGTCAGAATTTTCAGCAGACACCAACTCTCGCACGCTTTCAGCCCACAAAGTACAATGTATTGTGCGCAAAGATTGCATTTCCATCATCAACTGCAATTGGCTTAATTCATGGTATTTGCTTTTAATCCACTCCAGACCTTTAGGGGTGCGCAACTTTTGCGCATCAAGGTAGACAAATAAATTTTGAAAATTATGATGCCACTCAGACGGATCGTCATTCAGAAACGCGCGAATAGCTCTGGATCCATTGTCGTCAACTGGACCAAAAAGCTTTTGCTCAATATCGTCGTTAATTTCGACGCCGAAGAATGTCGAGTAAAGGTCTACCTTATAAAACTGCTGAGCGGGTGTATGCCATTTTTTTGAAATGACGATCTTGAAATCACCATTCTTCAAATCTATATTTCGACGCGTAACATAGCAGAGCTGACAGTCTCGCTCATCCATGAAGCCTTTTTGATACCACTGCGCAACAAAATGATTGTCCCTAGTTTTACTCATTACGTTCGCCGCCGACTATTTAGCAATGTTTAAAAAACTATAGCACTGGAAGCAAGATTTGAAAAAAAACGGAGCGCGCATAAGAAGATCACAGAATCGCTTAGAGTTTCTTAGACACATTGAACTGGCTTCTTCTGGCCGGTTTCTGCCCCTCACGGGGGGCAGCTATGGATCGATAGCGGCCATACGGGAGCAGCTGCTTTCGACCCAACGCGGACGATCACGACAGGCCGATTTCGGCCAGAACCAGTCATTCGGTCTCTGGGAAACTAGGAGCGATTCAAAGGGGGCCGGGAAAGCGAACCCGCTACATGGTCCAGGGAAATTCCTATAGAAATTAACTAGTTGCAGGTTATTTATCCATGCATTTTACTGCCCTGTTTTCTCCCAGATTGCCACTCTGACGCTTAGTAGGATGGCCAATATGGCCATTTAATGCTACGTATGCATCTGCCGGATTCAGACACTCGGCGCCCAAATTGCTCTGGGCGCTTGCACCCAAACGCATGACAGGAGTTGCTAGGCATGAGGGATACCTTTCCAGTAGAACACGGTCTGTCCGCATCTGTGGCCGATGGGTTGGTCTACCGATCCGAGGGGGAGATTTCCCTCACTGATGTTCAGTATCTCGCGTTGGAGTCTGGCGTGGCGCATGGACAAAGCATGCTGGTGGTTTCCCCTACCTCCACGGGAAAGACTCAAATTGGGCTTTGGGCTATTGCTGAAGGTCTGCTCGCTGGGAATAAAACAGTTTATTTGGTGACCCATCGAGCACTGGCCAAGCAAAAATTTGAAGACTTCAAAGCGTTGTTGTTGGAAAGATATTTGGAAAGCGATGGTGCTTCCATGGTTATTGCCACGGGGGACTACGTCGAAGATGCCACGGGACAGTATTCTGCGGCTCCTCTAAGTGCTCCTCTGGTAATAGCCACATATGAAAAATATTTAGCGCTCCTGTCGGCATCTGGGGTGCCGAAAAGCATGCAAAATACGATTGTCGTGTGCGATGAAATTCAGTTGATGGGAGACGAAAATCGCGGGCAAAATGTTGAAGTACTTTTAACGCTTATGCGGAACGCAGGTTGGAAACAGTTTGTGGGATTGTCAGCGGTTTTAAAAAACAAGGACGCCCAGGACTTAGCAAACTGGCTGCGTGTTCAGCTTATTTTCGAGCAAAAGCGCGAGAAACATTTACGGTATGAATGCTGGATTGGCGATCAGATTTATTCAGTAAGCAGTGCGAAACCTGATGTGATGGAATCGGACAAGCGACTGCCTGCTGGAGTTAAGGCGGAAACAATTTCAGCTTTAACATATCTGCTTAAGCAAGATAATCCACCGTTTCCAATCATAGTTTTTTGCATGAAAAAGCAAGATACTTATGATCTTGCTGAGGCTTTTGTAGCTTCGTACCACAAGGGTAAGCAAGGGCAGTTGTCGTTAGAGTTTGATACCTTACCCGAAACTTCAGCCAACACGATGTTGGCGAAGATACTGGATCTTCGAGTTGCGAGTCATAACGCGGATTTGACTGACGAAGAGCGAGGGGTAGTGGAGCGTTATTTATCAGAAAATAAGCTGGATGTTGTATTTGCTACAAGTACTTTAGCAGCAGGTGTGAATTTCCCTCTAGGGGCAGCAGTATTTGCTAATTGGGAACGTTGGGACGGCCAGCAAAGGCAGTATGTCGCAATAGATAGCGCAGAGTTCCACAATATGTCCGGACGGGTAGGACGTATGGGTTTTGAACATGCAGAAGGGCGTGTAATATATTTTAGTACCGGGCCGCAACGCGCATTAGCTACAAGTTATCTATCAATGGAGCAGCTTCCTGAAATCAAAGCGCGAATTGTGCCTTCTAGGTTTGGTCAGCTTGCACTGCAACTGATATCTTCAGGGTTGTGCAACAACAGAGCCGAGCTTGAAGAGCTAGTTTGCACAACGTTCAGTGCGTTAAGGGAAGAAGATAACAACTTAACTGCATTTAAGACGTGGCCGAGTAAAGTCGGTGTTGCTCTGGCCGGGTTGATTGATGCTGGCTTCGTTGTTGAAACATCGGGTGGGGACCTAAGCCCTACGCCAGTGGGGCGAGCGGTCGGGTTCAGTGGTTTGCTACCTGAAACCGGGGTGTTTTTAATCAACTTTCTGTCTAGGAAGTCACTTTATTTGGCAGAACTCATTGGGCATCTTGAATCGGCGGATCTCAAGTCCAGGCTAGAGATGCTTATTTTTTCCGCATGCTTATCCAGTCCTGAGTTCCGTCCGAGAAATGGAGTTAAACCTACTCGGTTCCTGCCTTATCAGTTGAAAGATCCGATTTATGATGCGCAGCACCTCGCAGATGACCTAATGGAATCAATTTGGCAAGTTGATCCAGTACCTACTAATGCGGCATGGTTGTGCCAGAAGTGGACTAGCGGCGTTGAAATTAGGGCAATTGAGCGTGAAGTTAAAACTCTGAGCGCTGGCGCTGTCAAAGAAATGAACAGAAACCTATCCTGGGTCTTGCAAGGCTTGGCTGGAATAGCTATGTCCGCCGCCGATAAGCGCGTGCCGCCAGTTCTTCGTCCGCCACAATTAAGAGTTGATGATACTTTGCTGCGCGCAATATCTAAGCTGACGCGCTACATTAGAAGATTAGCATACAGAGTCCAAGAGGGATTGCCGGACGACATTCTCTGGATGACAGGGGTATCTGCGGCTGGTAGCGCTTTAAAGCTGTATAGGCATGAAATGTTGCTTTTGAAGCAGCATGGAGTTACAACGCCTCAATTGCTTATGCTTGGTAGTCCTGAGGCGAATTCAGCAAGAATTTTAGCTTTCGTAAAATCTAAGCCTAATGCGCAAGCTAAAGCAAATTGGGTACGAGACGCTTGTCGAGATTGGAAAGTCGACCAACGGAGGCGAATGTCTGTTAGGCATCTAAAACGAGCTAGCAGATGCGATAGTAAGGTTCTAATTGAGAACTACTATGAGGCAAAAGGTGATGCGTTTGAAGTGGCGTTCGAACAGGTGCTTGTTCAGCTAGGTGTAGCGTTTGAAAAATTAGATGACAAGACAAAAACTGGCGCTCCCGACTATCTAGTCAAATTCTTCGATTCGCCTTCGGTTGTGGTCGAGCTTAAATCGAAAGAGGGAGATAAGCTTGTTGAATACAATAAAGCGGTAGAGGTTTTAGCAGCCTCCGAGATTCATGGATTTAGAGAATGTTTTTGCGTGACTCTTTGCCATCCCGGAGTAGATCCGAGTGTGCCACAACAAATTGCATCCTGTGGTCGGTTAAGCGTAGTTGAAAGCGGGGATTTGGGTGAGGCTCTATTGCGATTGTGCGAGGGAAGCCTAACACAACAACAAGTGTGGCAGTGGCTCTGCACTCCTGGGCAAGCCGTCGCAGAGGACCTGCCATTTCGTTTGTATAATTAGTTTCTAAGAGAAATTTCTGAGACCTGAAGCCCTGCTATTTCTAGTAGGGCTGAAGGCTTTATATATAGTACTTCGGCGATTTTGATGACGCTCAAAATTGTGATGAATGGCCCATGGTTTCGTGGACATTTCCAACTGACTGCTTATGGCCGATTTCTGCCTGCTTTCACCGGCAGCTATGGGTCGATAGCTGCCAGTCATAGAGGCCTGCTTTCGACCCGTTGCTGACTGTCACATCGCTACAGCGAATGTCGCCTTAGGATCCGCGAAGCAGCTGCCTCTCCTGGATATCAGTCACGGCGCTAATGGCAGAGGGCCGGATATCTGCCAGGTATGGAATACTACGCACCCGATCGATCAAGGTTTAATCAAGATGCTTCGACTTCTTTCCCTGTCTGGCAGCCTACGTACTGCGTCGTCAAATACGCACACACTTATCGCGGCTGGTCTGTTGGTGCCACCAGGCGTAGTAGTCGAACATTACGATGAGATTGGCGAACTGCCCCACTTTAAGCCGGACCTCGAAGTCAACCTTCCCCAGAGTATCGTTGATTTACGCACTCGGGTAGGTCAGGCAGACGGCCTCCTTATTTCTTGCCCGGAATACGCTCGCGGGATACCAGGTTCCTTCAAGAACATGCTGGATTGGCTGGTAGGAAGCTTGGAATTTCCCGGAAAACCAATCGCGCTTTTCAACACCTCGCCTAGAGCACCTGCTGCCCAAGCCGCTTCGAAGCTGGTCTTGGAAACGATGTCCGCAACGCTCGTCCACGATGCTGCGTCACGCTGCAACTGCTGGGCAAGCAGACCAGTCCAGTCGCCATCGCGAATGATCCTGTTAGCGGCGAAGCACTGCGGCAAGCGCTTCAGGCAATCGTAGGGCATCTCCATGTCGTGGCTGCACCATCTTAAATCCTAGTGGCGGAGCAATGATGCACCACGTCATTTGTCACAATTGATCGCCGTCTTTGCATTTGTGCCTCGGTAGTGGACCTTCGCAAACCGATCGCGATGGACCGCTTCGGGTCGATAGCAGCCGGTCGCGACTGGCAGCTTTCGACCCATAGCTGTCATTCTCGGGGGCTGCGTGCTGCCAGAAGCTGCCCTTGGTGAAGGACGGAGATCGACCAAAGCTGACGGTTGCGACAGGCAAAAATCGGTGTAAGCGGAAGTGCACATCAAATTCGCTTCTGGATTGAAAACGGTCACTTGATATGGCAACGAAAGCGGGGAGGATATGAAAAATGAATTTGATCTTTAAACGGACCCAGCCATCCCCCGGTTACCCGGGGGATAGGTCCTCCGACCTCACCCCCCGTCGAAATTTATTGGTGGAGGGCCTGGGAGTTGCTCATTGAGGCACATTGCCAGTACTGTGTACGATACACCATACAATTGAGCAGTGGAAGCCATGACAACGCTGATTTCCTGGATTGCTGTCGACGAAAGGCAACCATCCGCAATTTATTTGGCTAGTGACAGCAGATTCACTTGGCCCAATAAAAGGCATTGGAACGTAGGAAAAAAACTCTACGCATCAACTAGACACCCAGAAATTTTTGGTTTTTGTGGTGATGTCCTGTTCTCCGCCCAGGTCCTAGACAAGCTGTGCAACAAGATAGATTTCGAGCATGTGCTATCAAGCGAAGTAGTCTTTGAAAACAAGCTCGAAATCGTTAGAGCATTTATCTCAGAGAGCTTCGCGTCCTACCCTCGAGAAGCTAGGGAGCACTTTGAGATTCAATACATATCCAGATCGGGAAGCGGAATGAAATCTCAGTTTCACGCAGCCATAATTTCTTGGTCTGGGCAGAAAGATGTTGAAGCCAAAGTACTTGAGATACCCGCGATATCAGGCTTGGTTCACAGCTCAGGCACCGGAAAAAAACCACTCTCAAATTGGTACTATCGATGGAAAAAATCAGATATTAAAGACACTAGCAGAAGTGTTTTTGGCGCATTTTGCGATTCGCTTTCAAGCGGCGAGGACCCACAGAGCGGCGGATCTCCGCAACTAATGGGATTGTACCGAGTAGGCTCTCCGAGGATAATTGGTGTGATTTGGAAAGGTGAAAAATACATTTCTGGCTCACCCCTCCATGTCAGTGAATGTCCCGTAGGTATTGAGTGGCATAATGAGCTGTTTGAACGATGTGATCCAGAAACACTTCAACTTAAAAAGAACGCACAGCGCCAGCCGCGTCCGATCATCAACAAATGATTCCCTTCGTTGGGCCGCTATCAATCTAACTGGGCAGGTAGGGGCGCGGTGCGGGAAGCAGGCAACGTGCAACTTGGCCGCTGACCGCACGGCCGAAAGCCGCCTGTCACGACCGACCGCTATGGATCGATTGCTGTCAGTCGTGCCTATTAAGAGCAGGACCTCGCTCAGAGATTGAACACCCAAGCTTTTTGTAAACGACGGGCGAGCAGCCGCACGGTCAGCAGATAGTAATACCGCGTCACCTCGCTGCGTCGGTTTATGCGATGCTTAAGAAACCAACCACATGCTTTTTCTGCCAAGCCCAAGGCGTTTGTCGATGCCAACGCTCTGAGATTTCTGCTTGGATGATTTCCGCCTGGTGTATATGGCGTTGCCGAGTCGCGTGCGACCCGGTCAGCATGCCAGCCAAGAACAACTCCATATCGAATGGCTTGCTCATGACCGTCCTCCAATATAGGCCGCGACCACATCGATCCGACCATGCCCCAGCTCGAAGCTGATTTGCTTCCGGGCCTCACGATCAAGGTTCCTATCTAAATGGTGACAATGGCCGCCATTGATAGGCGCGCGGTGTTGGGTGATTTGCTCGTAGCGCTCACATGCGTATGCCGCTCATAGCTCATGCAAACCTTTAAGGTTGTGTGCGTGCAGGACGTCCCGCGCTGGGCGGATGATTTCCTGCAGAACATTTATATAGCTTTCGTCTGGCGCAATCAGGTTGCGGCTACTCGTAGGCGACACCTGCCGTGCAAACCCAAGTGCGTCTTGAATATGGTGGTTCACCGCAATCCATCGTGGCGCTGAGGCGCCAGCGCGGCCGCCTTTGGTGCCATCCTGGATGTTGATCCTGCCTAGGTCGTTAGCCTCGCGGCTTAGCCTTGGCAGGTCAGCCAAGATGGACTCACGCAGGCGCATGCCGGTGGCTCGCGCCAACAGAACAGTCGCTGCGGCCCGTTGCTGATGATCGTGACAAAGCGCATCGACGATCTGCTTAACCTGTTCGCGATCTTGGCCCTGCGGTACCGAGTGGCGAATCCCGCTGCGATGCATTCCCAACGCCTTGCTCGGGCTGGGCAATTTCACACACTGATCACCGCGCAGCGCCGCCATTGTCCTGTTAACGCTGGATAGGCGGTTTTGTGCGGTGCTGATGGCGAGGCATTCAACCGCATCGCGCAGGTACGCCGCATAGTCCGCCAATACCTTCCGATCAATCTGCCGCGCATCATTGATACCGGGTCCTTGTTCGGAGCGGCACCATCTGACGAATGCCTGCCACCGATCACAGTGTGCCTTCACCGTGCCGTAGTGGCCGCCGCCGAACATGTTCTTCAACGCCTGCGGCCCTGCATAGCTCAGTTGCCTGCCGTAGCCGAAATTACGGCCATCGCGTCTACCCACCAATGCCATGTCGAATCACCTCATCGCCTGGTCTCCGATCCTCGCCCCACGTCATCCCGCCAAGAATGTTGAGTGTTATCAGGGATCAAGGCCCCTGCGGCCTGTGGGGATGTCCTCTAACGCGGGACTGGCGGCTCTTTACGAACAAGAGCAAGGGCATCTCATGATCTGGCCTCCTGAACACCGTTACCGGTGGGCGGGTGGAGGCAGCGCTGGCTGACGAGACTTGCGCCTGAAGATCCTGAGCCATTTGCAAGCAGCAATGCGATGACCGAGGCATGCCTGACTGTCAGTCAGGTGCAGTCCATTCCCTGGTCTGCGGCACCATCATCTACATGGCTGTTGCTGGTGACATCGGCGTTTGTCACGCCGATTGTCACGAGGGGGAATGCCGCAAAGCCATGTGCGATCAGGGCTGCAGCAGTGGTAAGAGTGCCCGTCTCTTTCCACAGAAAGAGACGGGCACAGGTTGGCGCAATAGCCGGCCAAGCGGATAGGTTGCTGCAGGGCAGCGAGATACGGTGTATCTGGCGCACGAGCGTCATATGTGTAAGAGCATCCATCACATGGGTAGTGACCGTACGAGCTGCCGGATGCGAATCGTACTTGGGGAGAACCGCTGCGGGAGCGGCGTGACCTTTAAGGTTCGGGTCACCTGGGGTGCTGTCATCGACAGCGTTTGCACGGCCAGTTCTACGCCTGCGGATAAACGCGGTCAAGGGTCGAAATTCCGGGCTGTTGAGGACGGAAAAGCGGTTATCCACCAGTGGAATTCCGTGGTAAATCCCGGACAACGTCGTGGCTTTTAGCTCTTCAAAGTGAGGTCCATCTAAACAGGGCGGCTTTGCAGCCCTGTTTGGATGGACCCGCGTAAAAGAGCAGCCAGCGCCGATCTTACAGGCTCACCCGCGATTGAATGCGCCATGGCCATTTGGCAAGGCGGTGACGTTGTTGCCTACCGGATGGGCAAACTCATGCGGGGTGACATGGCCCGATCTGTTGGCATCGATGTAGTTACTCCACCACGCCATAATCAGCCGACGCTGCTCCAGAAATTGGGCCTTGTGGATGTAAGCGGCGCGCACGCGGTTACGCTCCTGATGACTCATCTGCCGCTCAATCGCCGCGTCCGTCCATAGCCCTGATTCGAGCAAGGCACTACAAGCCATGGTCCTGAAGCCATGCCCGCACTCGTCCTTGGTGGTGTCGTACCCCATATTGCGCAGCACCTGGTTAACCGTATTCTCCGACAAGGGTTTCCAGTACCTGTGGTCACCGGGCAACACCAGTTCAGAGAACCGATTCAAGCTGCGTAGCCGTTCAAGGATTTCGATCACTTGAGGCGACAGCGGCACTATCTGAATGTCCCCACTCATTTTGGTCCCGCGCGTGGAATAGCGGACGCCTTCAATCGGCTTACGGGTATCGGGGATTTCCCACATCGCACGTTGCAGGTCGAACTCATCCCACCGGGCGAAGCGCAGTTTGCTGGAGCGCACGAACACATGCAGCGTCAGCAGCACTGCGAGCCGAGTCAGCTCGCGACCGGTGTAGTTATCGATTCGGCTCAACAATTCAGGAAGGCGGTTCAGCGAGAGCGCAGGACGGTGCACGGTACGCGGCGCCTGAATCGAGCCGGCCAGATCGAGCGCCGGATTTTGAATGATCTGCCGCGCCCGCTTCGCACCCCGCATGATCGTGGATAGATAGTTCTGCACACGCAGCGCAACATCCATGGTGCCGCGATCCTTGATTCGCTGGGTGACCTCAAGCAGATCGTGGGTGTCGAGCTCAGCAATCGGCCGCTGGCCAATCAGTGGAAACACATGGGTACGCAACCTGCTCAGCACCGTCTTGGCGTGCCCCTCAGTCCAGCGCCGAGACATTTCGACATGCCACTCCAGGGCAACGGTTTCAAAGAGAAGGCTCGCCGCTGGGCTGCGATCTTGGCCTTCTGCTTTTCTTCCATCGGATCAAGGTTGTCGAGCAACAGGGCCTTGGCCTCATCGCGCTTGGTCCTCGCAACGGCCAATAAAACGATGGGGTACTTGCCGATAACCAGCGTGCCTTCCTTGCCGTTGGGTTTGAAATACCGTAGCCGCCAAGTCTTCGAGCCACAGGGCGTGACGTACAGGTACATACCCCCGCCGTCGAACAGTTTGTAGGCTCGATCACGCGGTTTGGCCGTGCGGCATTTGAGGTCGCTGAGCGGAGTGGATAGGCGTGGCATAGGGGTACGTTCTCCATTCAGGAAAGACGCTGTACCCCAAAATACCCCCGGTTATTGGGGATTTTATTGGTTCCAGACGGAGGGTCGTGGAAACGAAAAACCGGCCAGAAGGCCGGTTTATAGGGCTTCCAAAGCATTCAGCGGAATGCAGTGGAGCTGGATCTGGTGCCGGAGACAGGAATCGAACCTGCGACCTTCGCGTTACGAGTGCGCTGCTCTACCGACTGAGCTACACCGGCGTGTAGCGCAACGTACCACTGCTC
>Ga0058691_1001464_pt1 | contig 12490 bp, 9 predicted proteins | sample AgamicAtPrz_FD_55051 | JGI IMG/M metagenome (GOLD analysis project Ga0058691, IMG submission 55051) | Agave microbial communities from Guanajuato, Mexico - At.P.rz | ecosystem: Host-associated > Plants > Phyllosphere > Phylloplane/Leaf | place: Guanajuato, Mexico | collected 2012-05-28
GATCAATTAAATGAGATATTAGAGACTGATTTTTATTATTCATCTTCTGGAATTTTACTATTTTCAAAAAGATTTTTTAATGAAATGAAAGAAATTCTTGAAGATGAGTGTGATTTCTATAAGTGCTATGTGAGGAATGAAGAGGTAGATATTTATGCTATGTATATTAAGAGAAAAAACAATTTATTAGATGAGGATGACTTCATAAAAAAAGATTTTGTAACAGATGACTTTTTTATTGCTAGAGATACGGATAAACCTTATATCTATGTAGTAAGTCAAAAATTTGTGGATGCTATTAATAAATTTAAATTAAAAATGAATTTCTTAGAATACTAAAAGATTAACAACTTTTAAAAGTGAATTAATAGCGTAAGTTTTTAATTCACCTCATATCTTTATTACGTTTATTATCTTCATTCACTCTTGTATTCATATGGTTAAGTTTTTCTTTATAAAATAGACAGATGTTTCTGTATTTTATAAAATAATGCCAATCCTGACAAAGTTTTCATAAAAAAGATGTTATCTCATATACATAGAATTCTAGAAGATTTGGGTATCAGCTCGCAAAAACGCGTGCTTCATGTTCAGTTTTCTAATCCATCATTGAATAATCAAGTCTTTTTACAAAGTATTGAAGGGCAGCATCAGCTAAATGAAGGACTGACTGCTGAGTTATTTTGTCTTTCTACTAATGCCCATATTTCATTAAAACAATTTATTGGTTGTCAGGTTGCAGTCGATCAAGTAACTGATCAGGGGCAGCTATTTAGAACTACAGGAATTATTACAGAAGCCAGTCAGGGGCAGAGTGATGGTTCATTAACATTGTATAAATTGAGATTACAAGACCCGACCGCGCTATGGCATAAACGCCGAAATAGCCGTGTATTTATGAATAAAAGTGTACGGGACATTACTGAAATTCTATTTACTGAGTGGCAGAACAAAAGCCCGTTGTTTGCTTCAACCTTAACTTTGGATTTAAAAAACCTAAGCCAAGACTACGATGTTCGACCTTTTGTCATGCAAAGTAACGAAACGGATTATGAGTTTTTAACCCGACTTTGGCGTAGTGAAGGCATTAATTGGTTAATTGATGAAGCTCACTTGTTTGCCACTGATAGCTCGGATGAGATTCAATCACAAAAGTTACGTTTAATTGATAATAATGAATCATATTTAGCATTAGACCGAAGAAATATCCGTTATCACCGTAGTAGCGCTGTTGAACAACAAGACAGTATGACAAGCCTTGTGCCAACTCGAAGCTTGCAATCTACAGCCGTGCATGTGCAACGCTGGCAGGCTGATGCTTTAAGTCAAGAAGAAGGCATGGGTAGTGTTCAGTCAAAGCATAGTCATAGTGCTAATCAGGATAATGCGAGTTTAAGTCTAGAACATGCATGGCATGACAGTCCTGCTTGGATGCAAGACTTAAATGGGGAAGACCAAGCCACTGCATCGGGTCACCAGCAGTTAGAAAAACTCAATCAGAATCTATCTGATTATTACGCATTTCAATCAAAATATTTCCGTGCACAAACTATGGTACGTGATGCGCAAGTTGGCTATTGGTTTGAATTGAATGAACATCCAGAAATAGATACGCATAGTGGATCAGACAAAGAGTTTCTGATTGTTGGGAAAAGCTTCTATCTGCAAAATAATTTGCCTAAAGATTTGCAACAGCAAATCAATCAACTTTTTAGTCAAAACCAATGGCAAAACAATCAATCAGGGCTAAATGACCAGACTGAACGTCAGGGTAATGAGCTCATTTTGTCGCGTAGAAATATTAAAACTGTTCCTGAGTACCATCCATTAGAGCACCGTCCAGTCGCTTACCCGCAGCGCGCTAGAGTAGTGGGATTGGAAGGCGAAAGTATCCACGTTGATCAGTGGGGACGCATTAAAGTACGTTTCCTATTTACCCGAACTGATGACCATAACCATGATGGTGGTGCAGGAAGTAACGACAATGACACCGACTCGGCTTGGGTCGATATACTGACCCCATGGGCAGGTGAGGGTTATGGCGCACGCTTCTTGCCTCGCGTGGGTGAAATCGTTGTCATCGACTTCTTTGACGGCAATATTGATCGCCCGTTTTTGGTGGGTCGTATTCACGAAGCCGAACGGCATCCAACTCAGTTCGACCAAAAAGGCCAACTACCCGACACTAAAAAGCTCAGCGGCATCCGCTCCGAAGAAGTCGGGAGTAAAGGCTTTAACCAACTACGTTTTGATGACACTACAGGTCAAATCAGTGCCCAGCTACAAAGTAGCCATGCGGCAAGCCAACTCAACTTGGGTAACTTAAGCCATCCAAAAGACAAAGCGGAAAGTGATGGCCGAGGTGAAGGTTTTGAACTCAGAACAGACCAGTGGGGTGCGGTTCGAGCAGGTAGTGGTTTACTCGTTAGTACCCACAAACAGGATCAAGCTCAAGGCGTACACCTCGATGCAAATGAGGCCAAGCAACAAATAGAAGGCAGCCTAAATAATGCCAAGGCACTCAGTGAAGTTGCTAAAAATCAGCAAACCGACCCGTTAGATATGCTTGAGAATATTCAGACTTTCTTAGAAGTTCTCAAACAAGAAGATCCTAAAAAGGCTGCTGAGTTTCAATCAGCAGTGATGCTGCTGGCATCTCCAAAAAGTATTGCTGTAAGTAGTAATGAAGATATACACCTTAGTGCAAATGGACAGCTCACTCAAAGTGCTGAAGATGGCATTAATATTAGTACGCAAAAGAATATAGTAAGTCATGCGAGTCAAAAAATAAGTCTATTTGCCGCCCAAGAAGGTGCTCGGCTTTTTGCTGGTCAAGGTAAAGTTGAAATTCAGGCACAAGGTGATGGCTTAGATGTGATTGCTCGAAAGGGCGTACAGATTACGTCAACCGAAGACACAGTTTTTATTACTAGTCCAACTGAAATTAATCTGACTGCAAGTGGATCTCAAGTTAAGTTGAATGGTTCGGGTATTTTCCCTATTACGGGCGGTAAGCTTGAGGTGAAAGCAGGGCAGCATTTGTTTATGGGGGGCTCATCAATAAATCCACCTGCATTAGATTTACCAGACTGTTCTGCTAAACAGACTCAAGCTGCTCAAAATGGTTCAGCTAAGGTAGATTTATCATGAGCTTACCTGTTTTTAATACCATCCAATACGATGATTATTCGAAAGATATTACTTCTAAAATTGAAGAACAGTGCATCCAAATTCTGAACGAATATGGTCAGATCATTTTTTTATTAGATACTACATTGAATGATTCTATTTTTAATGAGGTAATAGATAATTTATCAAACAAAAATATTGCATACATCCCTTTAGCGCAAAAAAAAGAAATTGCAAAATCAAACCTCTTTTTTATTTGTATTGATGATAAAAAAATATTTGAGCAGGTCAAAGAGGATTTATTGCAAAATCTATCGAGAAATAAAAATATTACGAATGATTGCTATTTTGTTCATGGGTTTGGCGTGGCGAAGACACGTTCACTTGAGGAATTACGAGATCAGATAAAAACTAAATTAGTAATTGCTGATCAAGGTAAAAAAATTCTTTTCCGTTGGTACGATCCTAGAGTCATGATCTATTTGGATGAGATTTTTAAAACAGAATATGTAGGTGGCTTATTAAATGGCTTTAAAGAATGGCATTTTTTGCATCCAAAAGGTCTATTTAGCTTTAAGTCTTACGATGAGTCGCGATCAATCTTGAATCTAACAAAAGTGAACCTTGCGCAATCTATAGAATTGGATTTAATTGAAATTGCTAATAATGTATTTCAACAATTAAATGAATTTGAACAAGTTGATCTAATAAAAATTCATCCAGTTGAAATCCATCAAAATCTTAAAGAGGCTTACTACGATTATGGTCTTCAAAATTATTTAGATTTAGTTACATATGGTCTTTACAGCCAAATTATACATAAAAATTTTATACAGCATCCTACGGTAACTAATGTGCTCTACGACCATTGTGTAATGAATAAAATGTCTTTTACGGACGCTATGGATTATGTAACGAAAGACTTATATGAACAGATAGCTAAAGAATTGAATGGATAAAAAGATGTCAGAAAATCAAAAAATGATATTGGGCAAGTCAAAATCAAATAATTTATTTAATGAGACTATTGCTCAGCAAAAACAGAAGCAGAGTCAAATTCCTGTTATGGGAAAAACCAAAGCAGTGGGCGATATGCGCAACCCAACAGTTGCTAAAAATATTAATAAGAAGATTGAAGAAAGTGAAATTGCAAAATCAGCGAAACAGTCAACTGCTGCAAACATGCAAAATAGTAGTGCGGGGCAGGCCCAGAAAGAGTGTTCAAATTTTTGTCGTAAAAAAGGCTTCAATATTTTACCTTTACGATACACCGTTGTTAAAGATAATCCACCTGCTTTACCTGCAACCTTGGGTAAAAATGTCAAAGATATTCAGTTAAGCCATCTCAAATATGCAGTTGAGATGATTAATACTGGTTATATCTATCGCTTAGTAAAAAGAACATCTGGAGCTTTGGAGTGGGCTGGATATAAAGTTACTCCAAATGGACATTTGTCTTATTTTCCTGTGGGTAAAGAAGCACCTAAAAGTGTTCCAGAGTTCGCATGTAAAGGAGCAGGTCATAGTTTTAATTCATCTGTGATAGCTGTAGAAAGTAACCCTAAAGATGAGGCGAAGATTGCATATATTATTCATACGCATGTGCCTATGAGTAAGGCCAAAATATCTGAATATGAAAAAAATGCCGATAAGTTTGTAACAGAAGGAAAGTGGCAGAAAATTTTAATTAATGGTGGAAGTGCGCAAGAACATTGTATTGCTGCAAGCCAATTTAAAACTACGGTTTATAATCTAAACAGTTTTGGTAAAAACCGTATCGATGCGACATTAAACAAGTTTAAAGATGAGCCTAAATCGCTTGCCTGTATGGCTTTATATGATCCTGTAGGAATTACAAGAAAATTAAATACATTGCGCAATTCAGAATTTAAAAAAGTAATGGATTTTTTAGCAAAAAAAGAAGGAGATTTTACAAACGAGCACCGTTTACATAGTTCTCAATGTATTGATAGTATTAAAATCTGTTTAGAAAATAAATTGTTAAATGAACGCAGCCAATTTAGTGCACAGGCAACTAAAAGTATAGTATTAATGGGGCTAGGGAATGAGTTACCAAAAAATTTAACAGATGCTGATGATATTAATTATGAGTTAGAAAAAATATATAAAAGAAAATCAAAAGAAGAACAAGAGAGGCTATTAAAGGAGGCTCAAGAGAAACAAAGAGCAAATAAAGGTATTTATACTGAAGATATGGGGAAATTAAGTAGAGAGGAAGGAGAGCAGATTTGGGTTAAAAAATATAAGCCAAATTTAGATATGGTGGCTAAAACAAATTTTGATAAAAAAATTAACGCATTAATTCAAGAGTGTTTAGCTGGAGCAAGAGCTATAGGAGATGACCATATTAAATGGTTATTGTCTAAAGCTGTAATAAATGCCCTTCATGCTTATGATGATCAAGTGCAAGTTCCATATGGAAATATTTTTTATGTTCATGCGATGGATATGATTAATGGGATGAGTGGGGTGCAGAGTGGACAAGCATTACTTGAAACTTGGTTAGGTGTAGAAAAAATTGCCAAAGAAAATATTTATATGAGGGCAATTTGTTATAACCAAGAAAGTTTAAAAAATAAATATAATGCAGCGGCACCAAGTATTATCGATATTTCTTGGGATGATGGACAAAATGCAGCTAAAACTGCGATTGCAGCATTTGTTGCGGCAGATAAAGCTTGGCAAGAATGGGCAGCAGATAAAACCAATAACGGTTATATGTTACATGGGCAAAAATTTAGCCTATTAAAAACGTTTTACTGGATGTCTGAACTGACCCAAACTGCAGTGAAGTGGAGTATGAAATATACGCCAAGTTCAGAATTTGCAAAAAAACTTGGACGCTTAACGTTTTATACCTTTGCCCATAGTAGTATGTTGGCAGAAAACGTTAAAAAAAATACACTGTATTATATTATCCCAGATCAAACTTTGAAGGAACGTATTAAGCTGACACCTGAAATGGTTCAAAATAATTGGAAAAAATATTCTTCGCCTGCAACAAATCCGAGAAAAACCGCTAGTCAAATTGATCGAATTATTGCTAATAGTTCGCCAAGTGCGAGTTTACGTGTGGCGGGTGTGGTAGCTATTTTTGAACTGATTAATTTTGGAACACAAATTTCCAAGTTTAATATCGATCCATCGGTAGATAATACTTTGTCATTTATGTCAGGCATGATAGCAACAACAGCTGCTATTTTAGAAGTGGGTAGTAGCTCAATGGAGAAGTTTTCATTTGCAGAACGTGCTGCCTATATTGCTAGGACTGGCGCATATTTCGCGATTGCAGGTGCAACAATTTCATTGATTATTGATTTAAAGAATTTGGGTAAGTCTATTCAAGAAGGTAATTATTATGCTATAGCGTTGGGGCTTGGTAAGTCTGTAGTTTCATTTTTAACTCTTGCTGTAGGTGTGAGTGTTCTTCTAAATCTACCACTCATGAAAAATACGTCGTTATATTATAATGTTGAACGTTATGCACTTGGACGAGCGATTTTGGGTATACGGGCTGTCCAAGCTGGAGCTATGCTAAGTGTAGCTGGGATTGCACTTGTTGCTTTGGAAATTTATTTAAAAAATTATGTTTTGGACAATGCAATGCAAGACTGGTGCCAAAAATGTGCATTCAAGCTAAAAAAGGAAAATGGTGAAGATGCTTTTAAAGATGTTAAAGAAGAAGAAAAAGAGTTTAATAATGCAGTAGTGAGTGTCTAAATGGAAAATTTAAAATTAAACCTTAAGCTAGTTAAAGGTCCAATACATTCTTTAGAAAAAGCAAATTCTAAAATTCCAGTAAATCAGAATATTGGTGGAATTGCGGCTGGGACCGCTTTTGCTGGTGTGCTCGCTGAGAGTAGTTCGTTGCTGACCAGTGCACCTATATTAGTAATGGCCGCTAAGGCTAAGGATGGTATAACTTTTATTGGTGAAGTAGAGGGATATCCAGTAATCGGACAATTTACGACAGCACGTTTTGAAGAAAATGATGAGTTGATTGCTGTAATTAGCGAAAAACCTGTAGATGGACGTTATCAGGTCTATGCAATTATCGACCCTAAATCAGGCTTATTGTATATGATTTATGAGATGGGGCGTTCAGTAAAAATGGGTTATAAAGCCATTTTTAAGCAAACTTATTATTTTACATTGTTGTCATGGGGTTTTCTCTTAATTTTTATTTTATTTTATTTTATTTTTAATTTTTCTTATTCTGTGAATACTATTTTATATTTTCTAGAGATTGTTGGCATTACTTTATTTGTTACTGTAGCAATTTCTGGTTTTGTTAATTATTTTGGTTATAGGAAATCGTATGAAAATTTTGGAGCATTATCGGAGCAAATATTTGAAAAGCTAGGATTTGAATATCCAAAAGAACAGGATTTCTATAATGATTTTTTAACTGATGATGGTGTTCAGATTAGTGTAATGAAATATAGAAAAAATTTAAAAGGTCTAGATCCATACCCAGAAGATTATTTTAGTAAGAATACAACAAGCGAATAAGTAGTGGAACTTAAATTAGATCTTAAGCTAGTTAAAGGCCCCATACATTCTTTAGAAAAAGCAAAGTCTAAAATACCTGTAAATCAGAATCTGGGCGGCATCGCAGCAGGGACTGCTTTTGCAGGTGTACTTGCTGGAAGTAACTCCTTACTCACGAGCTCACCTATTTTATTAATGGCTGGAAAAGCTAAAGATGGCATCACCTTTACGGGGGAAATAGAAGAACACTTTTTACTAGGGCAATTTACGACAGTACGTTTTGAAGAAAATGATGAACTGATAGCTGTAATTAATGATAGCCCTGTGGATGGATGCTATCAAGTTTATGCAATAGTCGATCCCCAATCAGGTCTGTTGTATATGATTTATCAAATGGGGCGATCGGTAAAAAAAGGCTATAAAGCTATTATTATGCAAACCTATTATTTTACTATTATTTGTGGAGGTGGGATGTCAATAATGTTCTTGCTTTTCTATATTTTTGATTTCAATTACTCTTGGGATTCTTTTTTCTCTTTATTATCTTGGATTTTTATAAGCTTACTAATGTGCATAGGAATGATGGCTTTTGTGAATTACTTTGGTTATCGAAAATCATATGAAAATTTTGGAACATTATCAGAGCAGATATTTGAAAAATTAGGTTTTGAATACCCTAAAGAGCAGGATTTTTATAATGATTTTTTAACTGATGATGGTGTTCAGATTAGTGTAATGAAATATAGAAAAAATTTAAAAGGTAAAGACCCTTATCCAGAAGATTATTTTGATAAGAAAAATTTTTGAAGTAAAAGGTTGTTCAATGAAGCCTGGATTGTTTGTCGTTACCTTAATATTAGTCACATCTGCATGTAGTCAACAGAAAGAAGAATATACTCACGGAACTTTGACTAAAGATTATAAGGATGTATCTGAATACAAGTCTAAACATGATCTGGAAAAGGCTGCAAAAACAAATGATGCAGAGGCTATTTTTGTATTGGCATCTATGTATGCCACAGGCGAAGGTGAAAAATTTGATCAAAAGAAAGCATTGGAACTATTTGAGAAATCTGCACAACTAGGCTCCTCAAATGCCATGCTTCAATTAGCACTGATTTATCGAAATGGCAATGAAGTTGTTAAAAAAGATGATCAAAAACCTTTAATTTGGTTTGAAGAAGGAGCTAAAAAGGGAAATTCTTCCGCAATTCACAATGTTGGGTTGGCCTATTGCAAAGGTTTAAATGTAAAACAGGATAGAGCAAAAGCTTTTACATATTTTATTCGATCTGCTGAATTAGGACTCATACAATCCCAGACGGTAGTTGCTGCTCAATTATATGTAGGTGATGGTGTTGAGAAAGACATCAAAACATCTTTTAAGTGGTTATAAAAGCTGCTGAACAGGGAGATCTTGAGTCACAAAACAATGTAGGCTTGGCTTATGAGCGAGGTGATGGTGTAGAGCAAGATCCGTTTCAAACACTTGTCTGGTTTAGACGCACTGCTGATCATGGACATGCATTAGCGCAATATAATACTGCTCTTAAATATTATAATGGTGCAGGTATGAAACAGAATTTAGATGAATCAATCCGATATGCAGAAATGGCTGTACACAATGGAAGTAAATCTGGAGTAGAGTTGTTATTTAATATTTATTCGGATGATAGTAGTTCAAAATATAATCCTGAAAAAGCTAATTATTGGAAGTCTAAAATATAAATTTATACTTAAATAAAAGTTCTTTTGAGTGGAAAAGCCTTTTTCCCTTTATCTAGCTTAAAAACTCGTAATATTCTTTAAAACTATAAAGCTGAATAGTTTAATTTTCTTGATATTGAGTGTGGTTTTGAACCATCGAAGAACTTGACCTTAAGGGAAAGATGGTTACTCATGAATCTATGAGTTTTATTGATTCTACTTGCTATCCCAAAATGAAATAAAAAATATACTAAATAGACAGATTAGTCTTGACAAGTTAAATTTTATTTACATTGAATTTTACTTTCATAAATTTGAAATGTATCTTTTGCAATCATTTAATCTGTTCTATCGTTTAAATCAAATGAAATATTTTTAAGAAAATGTTTCATAAAACTTAACTAAATGATATTTATGATAATTTTTAGTTTAGTTTTAATTTTTATTTAATATATAAAAATCAACAACTTATTTTTAATTACAAAAAATAACAATATTATATTTTTATAAGAATAACTTTATTAAGCTATATTTTATAACCATCTTAACTATTTACTTTTAGTTTAAGTTGATATGATTTTTATATAAAATATGTTTGTTTATATGATAAACTGCGCGTAAATTTTTTGAATATAAGGTTTTTAGACTGATTTTTTAATGTTTTATCAATATTAACTTTTCAGTAAAGCCTTGAATAAATAAGAAAACAGAGGAATGAAAGTTGTGTTGAAACGAAGTATTTTGATACTTTCTCTGACTGGAAACATTATCGGTCTATCAGGTGCTCATGCAGCAGAACTTGAGCCTGTAAAACTTAAAAAAAGTTGTATTAAAAAAAATCCTTTAGCAGAAGGTCAGAATGACCCTGAGCTATTGAATATTTTTAAACAAGTTTGTGATAGTGATAATACGACTCAAAAAAATGATTTATTAGCTAAAGCAGCTATGCGCTTTTATCAAACCAATCAACCAGTTAAAGCATTAAATTTGGCAAGTCAATTGCAAAGTCAAAATATACGCGGTTCATTAATAACAGATGTTTTATTTTTATCTGGTGTAAGCATTGCAAATAACTCTTTGCAGCAAATGCGAAGTCAGGAAATGCGTTATTTAAGCAATGATGTAACTTATCCACCCGCTAAACAATTAATTGAAAATATCCATACTTCAATGCCTGCGCCAGATACTTCAAATGTTAAGGCGGCTACAGAAGGTGGCTCAGTTGATAATGAAAGAAGAAGTTATAGAAAACAAACTGTAACCCGCAACAGAGTTACAGCTTCCAGAGCAGCAACAAAACGAGTAGCAACTCCAGCAAAAGCAACTGCGGTTAAACCAAAAACTGCCCCTGTAGCCAATGTTAATAAATCAAAAAGTTCGCCTTTTGACCCTTTAATTAAATAATCAGGAATAGAATCTTATGGCTAAGAGAGAAAGCGTACAAAAGAAGCTTCAGCGAATTCGACCTCCACGTGTTCAGCTTACATATGATGTCGAAATTGGTGATGCAAAAGAAGCGAAGGAACTACCATTTGTTGTTGGTGTGATGGGTGATTTTTCGGCAGCTTCTGAGCTTGAACGTACAAAATTAAAAGATAAAAAATTCATTAATGTCGATTTAGATAATATTGATGAAGTTATGGAGTCATTGTCTCCAAGAGCTGCTTTTCAAGTAGATAATACGCTGACTGAAGAGGGTGGAAGAATTGCAGTTGATTTAACATTTAAGTCAATGGATGATTTTCGCCCAGAAAATGTTGTTCAACAGGTTGACCCATTAAAGAAACTTGTTGAAGCACGTGAGCGTTTAACAGATTTAAGAAATAAGATTTCTAACAGTGAGCGTTTAGAAGACTTACTTGATGAAGTGCTTAAGAGTACTGATCAAATCCGTAAATTAAGTGCGGAGGCTGATCATGAATAATGCTCAATCGGCAGCAATGCCTCTTGCTGAAAATGAACAAGTTAATCTTCTAGACTCGATTGTTGAAGAGAGTCGTATTGCTCGAAATGAAGAAGAACATTCGCGTGCAAAAAGCTTAATCGGTGAACTTGCTAAAGAAGTAATGGCAGGAACAATTACAGTTTCTGAAAATATGACTTTATCAATCGATAAGCGTATTGCAGAAATTGATGCTCTGATTTCAAATCAATTAAGTCAGATCATGCACAATGAACAATTCCAAAAGATTGAGTCAACTTGGCGTGGTCTTTACTACTTCTGTCAAGAAACACCTTCAAATCCTCTCATTAAAATTCGTATGTTGAATACGACTAAAAAAGAGCTGGTAAAAGATTTTCAAGGTGCTACAGACTTTGATCAAAGTACTTTGTTCAAAAAAATCTATGAAGAAGAATATGGATCTTTTGGTGGTGCACCATATTCGGCACTGATTGGAGATTTCGAATTTGACCGTACGCCTTCTGATATGTATTTGCTTGAGCAAATCTCTCATGTTGCTGCAGCGGCTCATGCACCGTTTATTTCGGCGGCTAGTCCAAGCATTCTTGGTCTTGAATCATTTACAGATATTGACCGCCCTAGAGATGTGTCGAAAATCTTTGAAACAGCTGAATATGTTCAATGGCGTTCATTCCGTGACAGTGAAGATGCTCGTTATGTCGCTTTAACCTTGCCGCATGTGCTTGGTCGTCTTCCTTATCATCCAAAGGAAGGAACAGCTACAGAAGGGTTTAACTTTGCTGAAGATGTTTCGGGTGCAAACCACAACGAATATTTGTGGATGAATGCTGCTTATGCTTTGGGTACTCGTTTAACAAATGCATTTGATATGCATGGTTGGTGTGCTGCAATTCGCGGTGTTGAAGGTGGTGGTTTAGTCGAAGGCTTACCAGTTCATACGTTTAAAACACAAGATGGCGAAGTGGTATTCAAGTGCCCAACAGAAATTGCGATTACTGATCGCCGCGAAAAAGAATTAAGCGATTTGGGCTTTATTCCTTTAGTGCATTGTAAAAATACCGATTACGCTGCTTTCTTTGGCGCGCAATCAACTCAAAAACCTAAAAAATATGACAATGATACAGCAAATGCTAACTCTGCTTTATCAAGTCAAATTCAGTACATCATGGCCGTTTCACGTATTGCTCATTATTTAAAAGCAATGATGAGAGACAAAGT
>Ga0058691_1001465_pt1 | contig 12479 bp, 11 predicted proteins | sample AgamicAtPrz_FD_55051 | JGI IMG/M metagenome (GOLD analysis project Ga0058691, IMG submission 55051) | Agave microbial communities from Guanajuato, Mexico - At.P.rz | ecosystem: Host-associated > Plants > Phyllosphere > Phylloplane/Leaf | place: Guanajuato, Mexico | collected 2012-05-28
GCGCGCAAAACATGGTGGCGGGATTTGTCGATAATCGCCCCTTTCTTCTGCGCATGCGAACCCCAGAGTAAAAACACGACGCCTTCCCGATGTTCATTAATCAGTGCGATCACTTTGTCGGTAAAGGTTTCCCAGCCGAGACTGGCATGCGAATGCGCCTGGCCGGCGCGTACCGTCAGCACGGTGTTGAGCAGCAATACGCCCTGGCGCGCCCAGCTCTCCAGATAACCATGCTGCGGCCGCACGAAGCCCGGTATGGTGTTTTCCAGCTCTTTATACATATTCATCAGGGAAGGTGGGATGGCGATACCGGGGCGCACAGAAAATGCCAGGCCGTGTGCCTGACCAGGACCGTGATAGGGATCCTGCCCCAGAATCACCACTTTAACGTCGCCCAGTTCGGTAAAACGGAAAGCGTTAAACACATCTTTCTGCGGTGGGTAGATGGTCATTCCGGACTGCCGCTCAGCCGCAACCGTACTGAGAGTGTTAATAAAGTAGGGCTGCTGTTTTTCTTCTGCCAGCACATCATGCCATGTTAATGAGGTGGTCATCCCGCTCTCCTGCGAAGTTGGTTCCCCGTAGCTTAACTGCTTCTTTCGGCAGAACAAAATTCACCGTCGGCTTTTGCAGAATTTACTCAAAAAAATTTGAAAATTTACAAATGTTTTAAGATGGTCCGAAACGCGTAACTTGATATAAAACAAGTATATTCCCTAATCACCATTTTTAGTGTGTGGTTTTTATTGATTTAAATCAAAGAATGCGGGGTGTCAGACTGGTATATAAACAATCAGACAACAATGGTTTTACCAATTGGCCGGGAAAACCGGCTNATCGAATAATGTGCCGAAGGGAGGCAAATCATGATTACTGGTATCCAGATTACTAAAGCTGCAAACGACAACCTGTTGAACTCGTTCTGGCTGCTTGATAGCGAAAAAGGCGAAGCACGTTGCGTCTGTGCAAAAGGTGGTTTCGCGGAAGATGAAGTGGTTGCGGTCAACAAACTGGGCGCTATCGAATATCGTGAAATTCCGATGGAAGTAAAACCGGAAGTGCGTGTGGAAGGCGGTCAGCACCTGAACGTGAACGTTCTGCGTCGTGAAACGCTGCTTGATGCCGTTGAGCATCCGGAAAAATACCCGCAGCTGACCATTCGTGTATCCGGTTATGCAGTACGTTTTAACTCGCTGACGCCGGAACAGCAGCGNGATGTTATTGCTCGTACCTTTACTGAAAGCCTGTAATTTCAGGCTGATATAAAAAACGCCGGGATATCCCGGCGTTTTTTTATTCTTCTGTTTTTTGCTGCTCGCTGTTTGCAGCACTGGGTTTGCGTCGCTTACCGATGTTTTTGGTATCGCGATGGCGTTGCTTCACGCGCGGCTTCTCTTTCTCTTTTTTCTTCTCTTCGCGTTTGGCCAGCACTTTTTTCGACGGCTTGCCTTTCAGCTTCTCGCTTGGCACTCGTGTTGTCGGGCGCAGTTCGTCCACGACGCGGGCTTTCAGNGGCTCTTCAACGTAACGGCCTACTTTGCCCAGCAACAGATGATCGTGCGCTTCAACNAGGGAGATNGCTGCGCCTTTGCGACCGGCGCGGCCGGTACGGCCAATACGGTGCAGGTAGGTGTCGCCACTGCGCGGCATATCGAAGTTAATGACGTGGCTGACATCCGGAATGTCGATACCACGCGCAGCGACATCGGTGGCGATCAGCACATTGACGCGACCGTCGGTCAGACGTTTGATCGCTTCGTTGCGCTTCACCTGTACCATCTCGCCTTCGAGATAGCAGTTATTGATGCCCGCTTCGCGCAGCCAGCCTGCCAGCTCATGCACGCGTTCACGTTTACGCACGAAGACGATAGAACGGCTGACTTCCGGCTGTTTNAGCAGGTGTATCAGCAGTGCNGTTTTGTGTTCAAGGTTGTCGGCGCGGTAGTACCACTGGTGAATTTTCTTACGTTCGCGCGTTGACGGTGTGGCGGAGACTTCGACGGGATCTTCCAGCAGACGTTCGGCGAAATTTTTGATCGCGTCGCCTTCAAGCGTTGCGGAAAACAGCATCGTCTGTTTGCGCCAGCGAGTTTCACCCGCGATGTGCTCGATATCCTGCGCGAAGCCCATATCCAGCATGCGATCGGCTTCATCGAGGATCAGCGTTTCTACCGCACGACAGTCGAAGTTCTCTTCTTTAATGTATTGCAGCAGGCGACCGGTGGTGGCAACCACAATATCCTGATTTTCGCTGAACACTTCAGCGTGGTTCATATAGGCGACGCCGCCAGTAATGGTAGCGATATCCAGATGGGTATTCGCCGCCAGTTCACGGGCATGATCGGCAACCTGCATTGCCAGCTCGCGGGTTGGCGTCAGGATCAGAATACGCGGTGGGCCGGATTTCTTACGTGGAAAGTCCAGAAGGTGTTGCAACGCTGGCAGCAGATAGGCCGCCGTTTTACCGGTACCAGTAGGCGCAGAACCAAGGACGTCACGCCCCTCAAGCGCAGGCGGAATGGCAGCTGCCTGGATAGCGGTTGGGCGCGTAAAGCCTTTATCCTGGAGCGCGTCCAGCAGGCTGTCGTCAAGTTCGAGTTCGGAAAAAGTCGTTACAGTCATGATCTACCTCTGTGTGGGGCGCTGATTATAGACGTTACGGCTGGAATCTTCATCTGTTGTCTGCTTATCGCTTTTCCGGCGCTTTGCTTTCACCTATGCTACGCCTGTTTCCGTATTGAGGTTGTAAAGATGTCCCAGCCAAAGGCTCAGTTGCGCCGTGACGGCTTCACGTTTAAAGAATTCTTTGTTGCACACGATCGTTGCGCCATGAAAGTGGGCACTGATGGTTTGATGTTGGGTGCCTGGTCGCCNGTATCGAAAGCNCGGCATGTGCTGGATATCGGCACGGGCAGNGGTCTGTTGGCGCTGATGCTGGCGCAGCGGACCGGGCCGACGGTGACCATTGATGCCGTCGAGCTTGATGAGCAGGCTGCTTCTCAGGCGCAGGAAAATGTGCAGGCATCGCCGTGGGCAGATCGTATCACCGTTCACGAGGCTGATATTCGCCAGTGGAGCAGTGAGAATACTGCGCGTTACGATCTGATTGTCAGCAATCCTCCTTATTTTGACGAAGGGGTGAAATGTGCGACGCCAGAACGCGATCGNGCGCGTTATACCACTACGCTTGATCATCAGGCATTGCTGGAAATTGCCGCTACACTGGTGACGGAAGAGGGTTTTTTCTGCGTTGTGCTGCCGATTGAAGCCAGCGAGCTTTTCACGCAGAAAGCGCTGGGTATAGGCTGGCATTTGCGTTTGCGAACCGATGTGTCAGAAACGGAAAGCCGTTTGCCGCATCGTGTCCTGCTGGCCTTCTCGCCGCGCGCCGGCGACGTGTTTGCCGACCGGCTGGCGATTCGTGGGCCGGATCAGCGCTATTCTGACAGCTACACCGCGCTGACCCAGAGCTTCTACTTGTTTATGTAACTGCGCGGCGAGAGTACCGTCGGGCCGGATTCCGCAAGCTGATCGGGGTAGTCCAGCGTGTAATGCAACCCGCGGCTCTCTTTGCGCTGCATCGCGCAGCGTACAATCAGCTCGGCTACCTGTACCAGGTTACGCAATTCCAGCAGATTATTGGAGACGCGGAAATTGGCGTAGTACTCGTCAATTTCCTGCTGCAACAAGGTAATGCGGCGCATTGCGCGTTCGAGTCGTTTTGTGGTGCGTACGATACCCACGTAGTCCCACATAAACAGCCGCAGTTCGTGCCAGTTATGTTGCAGGATAACCCGCTCATCGGCGTCGTCGACGCGGCTTTCATCCCAGGCGGGCAGCGCCGGAATGGCATGTGCATGTGGCATGCGGCGAGCAATGTCTTCCGCCGCCGACCAACCGTACACCAGACATTCAAGCAGTGAATTTGATGCCATGCGGTTTGCGCCGTGCAGGCCGGTGTAGCTCACTTCGCCAATGGCATAGAGACCGTCGACATCGCTACGTCCGCGATCGTCAACCATCACGCCGCCGCANGTGTAGTGCGCAGCAGGCACAATCGGCACAGGCTCTTTGGTCAAATCGATTCCCAGACCCAGCAATTTTTCATAAATCATCGGGAAATGATGACGAATAAATTCGGCAGGTTTATGGCTGATATCGAGATACATGCAGTCCACGCCGAGGCGCTTCATTTCATGATCGATAGCGCGGGCGACGACATCACGCGGTGCCAGTTCGCCACGCGGATCAAAGTCCGGCATAAAACGCGTACCGTCCGGNCGTTTCAACCAGGCTCCTTCACCGCGCAGCGCTTCGCTGAGCAGGAAGCTGCGCGCCTGCGGATGAAACAGNGCGGTGGGATGGAACTGGTTAAACTCCAGGTTCGCCACCCGGCAACCGGCACGCCATGCCATGGCGATGCCGTCACCGGAGGAGATATCCGGGTTGGTGGTGTATTGATAGACTTTCGATGCACCGCCGGTCGCCAGCACCACTGCCTTTGCCTGGCAGGTTTCAACCTGTTCTTTATTTCGGTTCCACACCCATGCGCCTACAACGCGACGCGTACCCGGCAGGCCGATTTTGTCCGAAATAATCAAATCCACCGCATTGCAGCGTTCGAGTACGCGAATATTCGGGTGGTTGATGGCCTTGCTGACCAGAGTATTTTCCACCGCTTTACCAGTGGCATCGGCGGCATGAAGAATGCGGCGATGGCTGTGCCCGCCTTCGCGCGTCAGATGGTAGCTGGACTCGCCATTTGCGGCGACCTCGGTGTCAAATAACACTCCTTGATCGATAAGCCACTGTACGCAGGAGCGCGCATTGCTGGCGACAAATTCTGCCGCGTGACGTTCAACAATTCCTGCGCCAGCAATCAGCGTATCTTCCACATGGGATTCAACGCTGTCTGTTTCGTCAAANACGGCTGCAATGCCGCCCTGAGCATAAAATGTTGAGCCTTCACTGATTGGCCCCTTACTTAAGACGATAACGTTGTGCTGTTGTGCTGCCAGACGTAATGCCACGGAAAGGCCNGCGGCGCCGCTACCGACCACCAATACATCACAGGAGAGTTCAGGCGTTGTTTTCATGATCTGTGTTTAATTTACTAAACAAGGTTCGCTGAGCATAGCACCGCATCTGGCGAAAGATCACTATTTTTTGCAAGGGTTGTATTAATGGCTAAACAGAAACTTTGCGCATGCAGGTGCCATCAACGGAAAAAATATTAAGAAGCAGATCGTTAGTGAAGGTGTATTAGAGATGAAAAAAAACCGCTATTGCGTTACTCTCTGGCGATCTTAAGGTCTTTTCTTTGAGAAAACACAGTGTTCAGCGTTTGCAGACTTATAATGAGTGATAATGATTTTTTGCGAACGATACACAAAAACAATGGCGTAACGGAACTTTACTGTAAACCTGGGCTCTAATTGGCTGCTTGCTCATATTGCAGTATTGGAGTGGCGTTCTGGATACGCGTGGAAATTGGTTTTGGGGAGATTTTACCTCGGATGAGCGAGCAGTTAACGGATCAGGTTCTTGTCGAAAGGGTCCAGAAAGGAGATCAGAAAGCGTTTAACTTACTGGTGGTGCGCTACCAGCATAAAGTGGCGAGTCTGGTTTCCCGGTATGTCCCTTCGGGCGATGTACCTGATGTCGTACAAGAATCATTTATAAAGGCCTATCGCGCGCTTGATTCGTTCAGGGGAGATAGTGCTTTTTATACATGGCTATACCGAATTGCTGTTAACACAGCGAAAAATTATCTGGTCGCCCAGGGGCGCAGGCCGCCATCCAGTGATGTGGACGCTATTGAAGCAGAAAACTTCGAAAGTGGCGGTGCACTGAAAGAAATTTCGAACCCTGAGAACTTAATGTTGTCAGAAGAACTGAGACAAATAGTTTTCCGTACCATTGAGTCGCTCCCGGAAGATTTACGCATGGCAATTACGTTGCGGGAGCTGGATGGCCTGAGTTACGAAGAGATTGCGGTCATCATGGATTGCCCGGTTGGTACAGTGCGTTCACGTATCTTCCGTGCGCGTGAAGCTATTGATAATAAAGTTCAACCGCTTATCAGGCGTTGACGATAGCGGGATACTGAAAAAGGTATTAGGCATGCAGAAAGAACAACTTTCCGCTTTAATGGATGGTGAAACGCTGGATAGCGAGCTGCTCGCAGAGCTGGCCCGCGATCCTGAAATGCAGAGAACCTGGGAGAACTATCACCTGATTCGCGACTCTATGCGCGGTGATACGGCCGATCTCCTCCATTTCGATATCTCCGCCCGCGTGATGGCCGCGATTGAGAACGACGCCGTTGAAACTGCGACGCCGTTGATTCCCGAAGCGCAGCCTGCGCCGCACCAATGGCAGAAGATGCCGTTCTGGCACAAGGTTCGCCCGTGGGCAAGTCAGCTTACCCAAATGGGTGTAGCGGCATGCGTATCACTTGCTGTTATTGTTGGTGTCCAGCACTATAATNGCTCAACTGAATCAACCCAACAGCCCGANGCGCCAGTNTTTAATACGCTGCCGATGATGGGTAAAGCCAGTCCGGTAAGTTTGGGTGTTCCTTCTGATGCATCATCGGCAAGCGCCGGTCAGCAACAGCAGGTGCAGGAACAGCGTCGTCGCATTAATGCGATGTTGCAGGATTACGAACTGCAACGCCGTCTGCACTCCGAACAGCTTCAGTTTGAGCAGGCGCAAACGCAGCAGGCCGCTGTACAGGTGCCGGGAAATCAAACTTTAGGAACGCAATCGCAGTAATGAAGCAACTTTGGTGTGCCATGTCTTTTGTGGCTACTGGCCTGTTCTTCTCTGTCAACGCCTCGGCTGATGTTTCATCCGGGGCGTTGTTACAGCAAATGAATGTGGCGAGTCAGTCACTCAACTACGAACTGTCTTTTATCAGCATTAATAAGCAGGGAGTAGAGTCTTTACGCTACCGTCATGTGCGTTTGAATGACCAACCGCTTGCACAGTTATTGCAGATGGACGGTCCGCGTCGGGAAGTGGTGCAGCGGGGCAGTGAGATCAGCTACTTTGAGCCTGGTCTTGAACCCTTTACGCTCAACGGCAACTATATTGTCGATTCGCTGCCGTCACTGGTTTATACCGATTTCAAACGTCTTTCCCCTTATTATGACTTCATCTCCGTAGGCCGTACGCGCATTGCTGACAGGTTATGCGAAGTGATCCGCGTTGTGGCGCGCGATGGTACCCGGTACAGCTATATCGTCTGGATGGATGAAGAGACGCATCTGCCAATGCGCGTCGATCTGCTCGATCGCGATGGCGAAACCCTTGAGCAGTTCCGTGTCATCGCATTCTCGGTCAATGGCCAGGTTGCCAGTAATATGCAGACGCTGGCAAAAGCCAGTCTGCCGCCGCTGCTGTCATTACCGGTTGGCGATAACGTGGATTTCAACTGGATGCCATCCTGGGTGCCGCAGGGCTTTGAGCAAGTCGCCAGCAGCCGCCGTAAATTGCCAACGCTTGAGATGCCGGTTGAATCGCGTCTCTATTCTGATGGGTTATTCAGCTTCTCGGTTAACATCAGCCCGGCCAATCAGAACAGCTCCGAACAGTTACTGCGTACCGGTCGGCGNACCGTGATGACCACGGTNCGCGATAACGNGGAAATCACCGTTGTCGGCGAACTGCCACCGCAAACCGCAAAACGTATTGCGGACAGCCTCAAATTCAAGGCCGCACAATGATTAAAGAGTGGGCGACCGTCGTTTCCTGGCAAAATGGTAACGCGCTGGTCGAATGTGATGTCAAAGCATCCTGTAGCAGCTGCGCTTCCCGTGCAGGTTGCGGTAGCCGTGTGCTGAATAAACTGGGGCCGCAAACAACGCACACCATTGCTGTTCCTTGCGAACAACCTCTGGTGGCGGGGCAAAAAGTGGAACTGGGAATTGCTGAAGCCAGTCTGCTGAGCTCCGCAATGCTGGTCTATATGTCGCCGCTGGTGGGGCTGTTTGCTATGGGCGCCATTTTCCAGTCGCTGTTTGCCGCCGATATCGCGGCGTTGTGCGGCGCGGTGCTGGGTGGGGTTGGCGGCTTTTTACTCGCGCGCGGGCTGTCGCCAAAGCTGGCTACCCGCAGTGAATGGCAGCCAGTGATCCTGAGCGTTGGCTTGCCGCCAGAGATGATTCGCGTCGATAGCACAACTGCTGAAAATCGTCCGTAATTTCCCTTTTCGCCTTGCGGTAATGGCGTCACTTTCTGGCATTTCCCCGCATTGTGGTTGTAGTGTAGAATGCGGCGTTTCAGTACATTTGACGTCAGGCGCGAACAGGCCTCTTAGCTACTCGTAAGGCATAAAATCTCACTCTATGAAGAATATTCGTAACTTTTCGATCATCGCTCACATCGACCACGGTAAGTCGACGCTGTCTGACCGTATCATCCAGATTTGCGGTGGTCTTTCCGATCGCGAAATGGAAGCCCAGGTTCTTGATTCGATGGATCTTGAGCGCGAGCGCGGCATTACTATCAAAGCGCAAAGCGTGACGCTGGATTACAAAGCTAACAATGGCGAAATCTACCAGCTCAACTTTATCGATACCCCGGGTCACGTTGACTTCTCCTATGAGGTTTCCCGCTCGCTGGCTGCCTGTGAAGGGGCACTGCTGGTAGTGGATGCCGGGCAGGGCGTGGAAGCGCAGACGCTGGCGAACTGCTATACCGCCATTGAAATGGATCTCGAAGTGGTGCCGGTACTGAACAAGATCGANCTGCCGGCTGCCGATCCTGAACGTGTTGCGGAAGAGATTGAAGACATCGTCGGCATCGACGCTACCGATGCGGTGCGCTGCTCGGCGAAAACTGGCGTCGGTGTACCGGACGTTCTGGAACGCCTGGTNCGCGANATTCCGCCGCCGGAAGGCGATCCGGATGCGCCATTGCAGGCGCTGATCATCGACTCCTGGTTCGATAACTACCTCGGCGTGGTTTCCCTGGTGCGTATCAAAAACGGCACCATGCGCAAAGGCGACAAAATTAAGGTGATGAGCACCGGGCAGGTCTACAACGCTGACCGCCTCGGTATTTTCACGCCGAAACAAATTGACCGTAACGAACTGAAATGCGGCGAAGTAGGCTGGCTGGTCTGCGCAATTAAAGACATTCTCGGCGCGCCGGTCGGCGATACCCTGACCACAGCCCGTAACCCGGCAGACAAAGCGCTGCCAGGCTTTAAAAAGGTGAAACCGCAGGTTTATGCGGGTCTGTTCCCGGTCAGTTCCGACGATTATGAAAACTTCCGTGACGCGCTCGGTAAGCTGAGCCTGAACGATGCTTCGCTGTTCTATGAGCCGGAAAGTTCCACTGCGCTGGGCTTNGGCTTCCGCTGCGGCTTCCTCGGTCTGCTGCACATGGAGATCATTCAGGAACGTCTGGAGCGTGAATACGATCTGGATNTGATCACCACNGCGCCGACCGTAGTCTACGAAGTGCTGACCACCAACAAAGAAGTGGTTTACGTCGACAGCCCTTCCAAGCTGCCGCCGCTGAACAATATCGACGAACTGCGCGAGCCGATCGCCGAATGTCATATGCTGCTGCCGCAGGAATACCTGGGCAACGTCATTACCCTGTGCGTCGAAAAACGCGGCGTACAGACCAACATGGTTTACCACGGTAACCAGGTGGCGCTGACCTATGAAATTCCGATGGCGGAAGTNGTGCTGGACTTCTTCGANCGNCTGAAGTCGACNTCNCGCGGTTATGCGTCGCTGGANTACAACTTCAAACGTTTCCAGGCTTCAAACATGGTACGTGTGGANGTGCTGATTAACGGCGAGCGTGTTGATGCNCTGGCGCTGATCACCCACAACGATAACGCGCCGTACCGTGGCCGNGAGCTGGTGGAGAAGATGAAAGAGCTGATCCCGCGCCAGCAGTTTGATATNGCGATTCAGGCGGCGATTGGNAACCACATNATTGCCCGCTCAACCGTGAAACAGCTGCGTAAAAACGTANTGGCAAAATGCTATGGCGGTGACGTCAGCCGTAAGAAAAAGCTGCTGCAGAAACAGAAAGAAGGTAAGAAACGTATGAAGCAGGTCGGTAACGTCGAACTGCCGCAGGAAGCGTTCCTTGCCATTCTGCACGTAGGCAAAGAGAGCAAATAACCTAAAGGAGTTGGCATGGCGAACATGTTTGCCCTGATACTGGTGATCGCGACGCTGGTGACGGGAATTTTATGGTGCCTTGATAAGTTTATTTTTGCACCGAAACGCCGGGAACGTCAGGCCGCCGCGCAGGCTGCGACAGGTGATGCGCTGGATGCGAAAACGCTGAAGAAAATCGGCCCGAAACCGGGCTGGCTGGAAACGGGCGCTTCTGTATTCCCGGTGCTGGCGATTGTTCTGGTCGTGCGTTCGTTTATTTACGAACCGTTCCAGATCCCGTCAGGTTCGATGATGCCGACGCTGCTGATTGGCGATTTTATTCTGGTGGAGAAATTTGCCTATGGCATTAAAGATCCGATCTACCAGAAAACGCTGATCGAAACCGGTCATCCGAAACGCGGCGATATTGCTGTATTTAAATACCCGGACGATCCGCGTCTTGACTACATCAAGCGTGTAGTTGGCCTTCCGGGCGATAAAGTCACGTACGATCCGGTGAGCAAACAGGTTACCGTGCAGCCGAATTGTAGCTCTGGCCAGGCATGCGGCAGCGCGCTGCCGATCACTTACAGCAATGTGGAAGAGAGCGATTTTGTGCAGACTTTCGGCCGTCGTACCGGCGGTGAAGCGAGCAGCGGTTTCTACCAGATGCCGAAAGGGCAGAGTATGGACGACGGCGTGCGTCTGGCCGANCGNAAAGAGACGCTGGGTGATGTGACGCACCGCATTCTGACCGTGCCTATNGCGCAGGATCAACTGGGGATCTACTATCGCCAGNCNAACCAGCCGCTGGCTACGTGGGTTGTGCCGCCGGGTCACTACTTCATGATGGGNGACAACCGTGACAACAGCGCGGACAGCCGTTACTGGGGCTTTGTACCGGAGCAAAATCTGGTGGGCCGGGCCACGGCAATCTGGATGAGCTTCGAGAAACAAGAAGGTGAATGGCCGACAGGCNTACGCCTGAATCGTATCGGCGGAATTCATTAATTAGCCGGGGCGCAATCATTACGCTTGCGCCCCGAATTATTTCCAAGATTATTCCCATCTGACTAACGACAACCCCGGTCGTTGCGTATAGAATATTCCCCCGAAGTTTAGGACTGGTTCCCACAAGAGCCACGGCACACGAAACCGCGTTGGTTTGTTTTCAGGTCGGTTTCGTGTGCTGCATTGTTGACGCATTTATTTATTGGTATCGCATGAATCCCATCGTAATTAATCGGCTTCAGCGGAAGCTGGGCTACACTTTTCAACATCAGGATCTGTTGCAGCAGGCATTAACCCACCGCAGCGCCAGTAGCAAACATAATGAGCGTCTCGAATTTCTCGGCGACTCTATTTTAAGTTTTGTGATTGCAAATGCGCTTTATCACCGTTTCCCGCGCGTGGATGAAGGTGATATGAGCCGTATGCGTGCGACGCTGGTGCGNGGAAATACGCTGGCGGAAATCGCCCGCGAATTTGAACTGGGTGAATGTCTGCGTTTAGGGCCGGGTGAATTGAAAAGCGGCGGTTTTCGCCGTGAATCTATTCTGGCGGACACCGTTGAGGCATTAATTGGCGGAGTATTTCTCGATAGCAATATCCAGACCGTCGAACAATTAATCCTGAGCTGGTATCAGACGCGTCTGGACGAAATCAGTCCTGGCGATAAACAAAAAGATCCGAAAACGCGCCTGCAGGAGTTTTTGCAGGGTCGCCATCTGCCGCTGCCTTCCTATCTGGTGGTGCAGGTGCGTGGCGAAGCGCACGATCAGGAATTTACTATCCACTGCCAGGTCAGCGGCCTGAGTGAACCGGTGGTTGGCACGGGTTCCAGCCGTCGCAAGGCGGAACAAGCTGCCGCCGAACAGGCGCTGAAAAAACTGGAGTTGGAATGAGCACTGAAACTGAAAAAAGCTACTGCGGGTTTATCGCTATCGTTGGGCGTCCTAACGTCGGCAAATCCACTCTTCTGAACAAGCTGCTTGGGCAGAAGATTTCGATCACTTCCCGCAAAGCGCAGACCACGCGTCACCGTATCGTCGGCATCCATACCGAAGGGGAATATCAGGCGATCTACGTCGATACCCCCGGGCTGCATATGGAAGAGAAACGCGCCATTAACCGCCTGATGAACAAAGCGGCCAGCAGTTCTATCGGTGATGTTGAGCTGGTGATTTTTGTTGTCGAAGGCACCAAATGGACGCCGGACGACGAAATGGTGCTCAACAAACTGCGTGACAGTAAAGTGCCGGTGATCCTCGCGGTCAACAAAGTTGACAACGTGCAGGAAAAAGCGGATCTGCTGCCGCACCTGCAATTCCTGGCAAGCCAGATGAATTT
>Ga0058691_1001466_pt1 | contig 12478 bp, 14 predicted proteins | sample AgamicAtPrz_FD_55051 | JGI IMG/M metagenome (GOLD analysis project Ga0058691, IMG submission 55051) | Agave microbial communities from Guanajuato, Mexico - At.P.rz | ecosystem: Host-associated > Plants > Phyllosphere > Phylloplane/Leaf | place: Guanajuato, Mexico | collected 2012-05-28
TTTGATATATATAAGCGCCGGAAGGAATAGCGGCAGATCGATTACGCTCAGTTCGTTAAACGCTTCACAAATCTCCTGCTACACTGCCTCAACACATCACTAAAAAGGCAGGCCAACATGTCAGATAACACCTATCAGCCACCGAAAGTGTGGGAATGGAAAAAGAACAACGGCGGCGCATTCGCCAACATCAACCGTCCGATTTCCGGCGCAACGCATGAGAAAGTTCTCCCTGTCGGCTCGCACCCGCTGCAGCTCTACTCGCTGGGCACACCCAACGGCCAGAAAGTGACGATCATGCTCGAAGAGCTGCTGGCGCTGGGCGTAACGGGCGCGGAGTACGACGCATGGCTGATCCGCATCGGCGAAGGCGATCAGTTCTCCAGCGGCTTTGTTGAGGTGAACCCGAACTCGAAAATTCCGGCACTGCGTGACCACTCCACCACCCCGCCAACGCGCGTATTTGAATCCGGCAACATCCTGCTTTATCTGGCAGAGAAGTTCGGTCATTTCCTGCCGAAAGATCCGGCGGGACGCACGGAAACGCTGAACTGGCTGTTCTGGCTTCAGGGCGCGGCCCCATTCCTCGGTGGCGGTTTCGGCCATTTCTACAACTATGCGCCGGTGAAGATCGAGTACGCGATTGACCGCTTCACGATGGAAGCCAAACGCCTGTTCGACGTGCTGGATAAACAGCTCGCCCGTGGCCGCTACGTGGCGGGTGAAGAATACACCATCGCCGATATGGCGGTCTGGCCGTGGTTTGGCTGCGTGGCGCTGGGCAGCGTCTACAACGCCGCCGAGTTCCTGGATGCAGAGAAATACACCAACGTGCAGCGCTGGGCGAAAGACGTGGCGAACCGCCCTGCCGTGAAACGCGGACGGATTGTGAACCGCACCAACGGTGAGCTTAACGAGCAACTCCACGAACGCCACGCGGCGAGCGACTTCGAGACCAAAACCGAAGATAAGCGTCAGGCGTGATACACTGCCGGGCGGGTAACCGCCCGGTCAGGCAAATCCTTGCCCAGGGCATGATTAGCTTAAGGGATGGGCCGGTATTACTGGCTCTATGCGGACGTTTTTCTCCAGCCAGACGGCGAGAAGCGACGTTTCAACCGACAGCAGTCACAAAGGATTTGTTATGAAAGCAATCAATACAGCGCTGGTGATCAGCATCCTCCTTTTTTCTACCTCAGGCATGGCGATGGACAAAACCGCCGCCGGTGCGGTAGCCGGCGCGGCGATTGGTGAAGCGACGCACTGATAAATGCCGTAGTTCTGCTTTTCGAACTGGTATGATGATGTTTCCAGATTTTCTGGCGGGCCTCCTTCCAGGTTGCCGATCGGGCTTAACTGGTTATTGCCGCAGGGCGTGTTAAACTTCCCGCAGGGAAAAGGAGGTAAGCATGAACCATAAAAATGATCTGATGAATCACGGTTTCAGAGAAGATGAAATTGTCCGATTGCAGGACAGTTCAGCTAAAACGGGTACGGAGATGGATACCCTGCTGAATGATCTGGCAAACCGTTTTAAGGCCCTTATTTGGGTTCTTTCAGTAATGGTGTTGATTTTCGTGACCACACTGTTGGTTGGCTCGAGGATGCATGCCATTTCCTTTGGTGTGGCCGTTGTGCTTCTTGGCACACTGTTTACAGTCACCATGCCTTTGAAGCTGGCCTATAAATCATGGCTTTACCGCAGGAAAACGCTCATTTCCCCGCATCATTCGAAGTGATCAGATCGAACACAACCTTAGCTTTTACCCCCCAGCCTACAATTTTCATTGTCAGTTTACCCCGGGACATGGTGTCGATTTTCCGGTAAAAATCGGTACTGATATAGTTAAACAGACGCCATGTTCCGGGTCTGGCCATCAATCCATAGATACTATATATATTGCCTGCTAGCGCTATCCCATTATAAATCCCCAACCCTGTTGATTGTTCAAATCCCATGAATTCAGCGATGTTCATCGCGCTATCACCAAACATGCCTTGCGTGTCAGGCTCATTCAGGAACTGACGACCAACTTCACGGGTAATAGTATTAGTCGCGTCGATAATCAGAATAGCACCGGCAAGAACGCCTACGGGGGTCATTGAGGAGGTCAGCACGAAGCCAAACGCGCCCTGCATACCTGCCAGCACCACTTTAACGCCGGAGATCACATAACCGACCATCCGGTTTTCATCCCTGACGTATTTGATCTGTGCATACAGTTTCGCGTAACCGGTCTGGAGCTGACGGCTCTGCTCAAGCAGACTGCTGTTTTCAGTCTGCAAGTTACGCAGGCAAGCCATGCACTCCTCGTCGGACCTTGCCCGCAGGGCTCGTTCAAACTCGCCATTAATGACAGATTTAATTTCATCAATGAATTTGAGGCGCGTTAACCCGTCGCCCAGATGTCTGGCGCCAACAACGTTGGCTGTATTGACAAGTTTGCGGGCCTCCAGATTAATCATAGTTTCTGCCCAGACTCGTGTCTGGCTCTTGTTCCCCGGGAGAATTATATCCATTTCTCTCATCCTGACTGAAAAACATCCGTCAAAGCTTATCGCGCTCCCGGAGATAGGCAACCCTGTTTTAAAGGAAAACTTTGGAAACTGAATTGCCCCAAAGCACGATCCCGGATGTGCCGAAGGAAAATTTCGGAGGAAAACATACTGAAATGAGTAGGGCTCCGTTTGGAAAACGGAGCCCTACTCTGAACTATATACAAGCCCGTTCAAACACCCGACGTGCCGCGGGTGTTAACCCTGACATATGAATACAGGCGTGCACCATGCCCGCTAACCGTTCACAGCGTACAGGCCCCCCCGCCTCCTCAAGCCGCAGCGCATATTGCTCCGCCTCATCGCGCAGGGGATCATATTCACAACTCAGGATGGTTGCTGGCGGTAACCCTCTCAGCGAGACCATATGCAGCGGCTCGGCATACGGATGTCGACGTTCTCCCAGATAGTTTTCCCAGCAAAACACCATCGCATCACGCGTTAAATAATACCCTTCAGCAAATTCACGGTAGCTTTCGCTCGACATTCCGCGGCTTAACGCCGGGTACAGCAGCAACTGATGCTCAATGTGAGGTCCGCTGCGATCCCGGGCCAGCAGAGTTGCCGCTGCAGCAAGGTTCCCGCCTGCGCTATCGCCCCCCACCGCCAGACGACTGGCATCAATGCCTAAAAGCGCGGCATGATCGCTGACCCAGCAGAGCGCCTGATAAACATCTTCTAACGGTCGCGGGAAGGGATACTCTGGTGCCAGCCGGTAATCCACCGAGAGTATTTTCCGACCGGTGGCATTCGCCAGTGCCTGACAGGGCCGATCGTACAGCGTCAGCGAGCCCAGACACCAGCCACCGCCGTGAGCAAACAGCATCGCAGGCTGCGCCATTTCCGTGTTTGAGGCGGCGGGGGTATAAACACGAAGGGCAATGGCGTAACCATCATCGGCGATGATTACGTAATCCTGCATGTCATCGCGTAATTCAGCTTCTCCCTGCAGCCGCAGCAAATCCGCTTCAGTCGCGGCTCGCATTTCGGCTAACGAGGCAGGTTGCGGCGCGCCCGATGACGCAGCCAGAAAATCAGCAATATGCGGATCAAGCGGCATAGTGAGTGCCCTCAGCCAGAAACGGCACGATCAGCTCAATAAACGCCTCATGACACTCTTCGGTAATAAAATGCCCGCAGTCGGCCACCGTCTCGCCACGCAGATCGAGGGCATTGCCCTCCAGAGTTATCAACGGTGCATCACGCGTGGCGTGTTCAGCCCCCACCGTTAACACCGGCATGGTTAAAGGCGTTTGCGCACGGCGCTGGTTCTGCCGGATAGTTTCCGGGATAGCGCGATAATAGTCGAAGCCGGCACGCAATCCGCCGGGAGTCGAATAGGCGGTGATATACACCTCTGCAGCGACCCGTTCACGACGATGCGACCAGCGGTCGAAAATATAGCTGAGATACTGTGATTCACGTCCGCTGGTCAGGGTTTCAGGTAAATCCGCCAGTTGATTAAACATGAAGTGCCAGAGAAAGATGTTCTCTTCCGGTGCGACAAAAATCGGTGGTGGCGGTGCCAGTCCAGGGATAACCGCTTCTGTCAGCACAAGCCGTTCTATCGCCTGAGGAAAATCGCTCGCCATGGCATAGCCAACCCACATACCGATATCGTGGCCCACAATGCGGTAATGCGAATGCCCCAGTTGTGCCATCATCGTATGCAGCGTGGCACCGACACGTCCGGTGTCATAGCCGTCGCGGGGTTTGTCTGATTCACCCATGCCCGGAGGATCAACCGCTATCGCCTTAAAACCCGCCGCTGCCAGCGCGCACATAACATAGCGCCAGGTATACCAGGTCTGCGGCCAGCCAGGTATCAGTAAGACCGGTTGACCTTTTCCCGCCACGACGCAGTGGATGCGCTGGCCGTTTACTTTCGTATAGACGTGTTCTGCCCTGAGATCCGCAGGCAGGATCTCACTGAATTGTTGTTCCATGGGGACTCCCTGTAATGTCGCGGCTTAGCGAATGCCGAGTAAGGCGTTGATTTGCTGAGGGTTAACCGGCGCACCGGCGAAATCATCGAAGACTTTATCGGTGATGTGGATAATGTGGTCGCGGATGAATGCAGCCCCTTCTCGGGCACCATCCAGCGGGTTTTTCAGGCAGCACTCCCATTCAAGCGTTGCCCAGCCGGCATAATCGTATTGGGTCAGTTTCGAAAAGATAGCGTTGAAATCCACCTGCCCGTCACCCAGTGAGCGAAAGCGTCCAGCCCGGTCAATCCATGACTGGTAGCCACCATAAATCCCCTGACGACCGGTCGGATTAAATTCAGCGTCTTTCACGTGGAACATGGTAATCACGTCCTTATAGATATCAATAAACTCCAGGTAGTTAAGCTGCTGGAGCACCATGTGGCTGGGGTCAAAAAGCACCCGGCAGCGGGGATGCTCGTTTACCCGCTGATAAAACATTTCAAACGACACGCCATCGTGCAGATCTTCACTGGGGTGGATCTCATAGCAGAGATTAATCCCGTGCTCATCACAGGCGTTGAGCACCGGCATCCAGCGTCTGGCCAGTTCGTCAAAGGCGGTTTTAATTAACCCTTCCGGACGCTGCGGGAACGGGAACAGGTAGGGCCACGCCAGCGAGCCAGAGAAGGTACCCAGATCGCTGAGGCCCAGCCGGGCGGAAGCCTTGACCGCCATCAGCAGCTGTTGCCGCGCCCATTCGCCGCGGGCGTGCGAATTGCCGTGTACTTCCGGTGGCGCAAAGCTGTCGCATAAGCTGTCGTAAGCGGGATGTACCGCCATCAGCTGGCCGAAGATATGGCTGGTCAGTTCACTCACCACCAGGCCATGTTCCGCCAGCATGCCGGTCAGATCGTCGCAGTAGGTCTGGCTTTCTGCCGCCGTCGCCACGTCAAACAGACGGCGATCCCATGCCGGGATTTGCAGGGCGCTAAACCCCGTTTCCGCCGCCCACCGGGCTATCGCAGGCAAACTATTGAATGGGGCCGCATCATCACTGAACTGAGCAAGATGGAGAGAGGGACCTTTGAGGGTTTTCATCGTATACTCCTATTGTTTGTCGATTGACAAACAATAGGAGTAAAGCCGGATAACCGCAAGCGAAAATTATAAATTCGTTGGTAATCCAGAGGATTTAAGCGATCCTGTTTCACTGAATTCAGGAGCAACCGGAGCAACAAAATGGCAGGCAGACCGCGCCAGTTCGATCGTGATCAGGCGCTTATCAAAGCGCGCAACCTGTTCTGGCGACAGGGTTATGAAGGCACCTCAATGTCGGATCTGGTGACAGAGCTGGGCATTGCGTCGGCGCGTATTTATAAGGCGTTCGGTTCAAAAGAGCAGCTCTTTCGGGAAGCCATTGCCGATTATGAAAAACAGGAAGGCGGCTTTGCGGACCGGGCCTTAGCCACCGGGAGCAACGTGCGGGAGACAATCCAGACGCTGCTGATGGATGCCGTAAACCTGTACTGTCATCCGGATTTACCGCAAGGATGCATGGTGGTCGCCTCCGCAGCCAGCGTCAGTGCGGAAAATGAGACGATCAAAACCTGGCTGGCACAGCATCGCCTGCAGCGCACACAGCAGATCATCGACCATCTGCGTCAGGCCGTGCATAACGGTGAACTGCCGGACACCACCGATGCAGACAGCCTGGGAGACTTTTTTGCCATCTTTTTACACGGTTTGTCGGTACAGGCCCGGGATGGCGTTCCGCCATCGCGATTGCAGGCGGCGGTTAACCAGGCCCTTAGCGTGCTGCCACCTTCCTGAGTGCAATCCCGTGAAAGGCCGCACGAGGCGGCCTTTGCGCGTTATGCCGTGAGGCGGAATTTCTGCACCGAACGCTGAAGCTCTTCAGTCTGACGCTCAAGCGCCGCTGCCGCGGCGGAGACCTGCTCCACCAGCGAGGCGTTTTGCTGGGTCACACCGTCCATCTGCGTAATGGCAACCCCGACCTGGGAAATGCCCTTGCTTTGTTCCTCAGAGGCTGACGCAATCTGCTTCATGATGGTGGTCACTTCCGTCACATCGCGCAGAATCGCTTCCATCGTGGTTCCCGTGTCGTTCACCAGTTGAGCCCCCTGCTCGACGCGAGCAACGGAATCGGCAATCAGCCCTTCAATCTCTTTCGCCGCGTTGGCGCTGCGGCTGGCCAGATTACGCACCTCACCTGCCACCACGGCAAAGCCACGGCCTTGCTCACCCGCACGCGCCGCTTCCACTGCTGCGTTGAGCGCCAGGATATTGGTCTGGAAGGCGATACTGTTAATCACGGTGGTGATTTCAGCAATTTTCTTCGAGCTGTCGGAAATACCGCTCATGGTGGTCACCACCTCCTCCACCAGCGAGCCACCGCGGCTGGCCGTGGTCGATGCCACATCGGCCAGCTGGCTTGCCTGACGTGCGCTTTCGGCGTTCAGCTTCACCGTGGCAGTGAGTTGCTCCATGCTGGCCGCCGTCTCTTCCAGCGCGGCAGCCTGCTCTTCGGTACGGGAGGAGAGATCGTTGTTACCGCTGGAGATCTCCGTCGCCCCGCGCCAGATATTTTCACTGCCCGCGCGGATCGTGCTGACCGCTTCACGCAGGCTGTCCTGCATAGCGCTCAGCAAGGGAACCAGCTGTCCCACACAGTTGCGGCCAAACGGTTCAATGGGCTGGCTGAGATCGCCCTGCGCAATCTGGCGGAACTGCTGACGTATTCTGTCCAGCGGTTTGACCAGCATCGCCACCAGGTAACGGTCGCTGAACAGCAGGATCAGCAGGCCAATTACGGTGGCGGCGATAATCACCGTGCGGGTCATGCTGGTCAGGTCGTCCACCACCACGCGAGTGCTGTCGAGCGTTTTCGCGGCAGCGTTATTGAACGCCTCAGCCGCCGACCCGAACGCGCGGCTCAGCGGTGGCGTGACGTTATTGGCCTGCTGGCGATAGCCGTCCAGCGCGCCCAGCTTCGCCTGCTGCATTTGTGGCGTGACGCCCTGTTCCAGCAACGCCTGCCAGGTGCCGATCACCCGGGAAGAGACCTGCTCATCCATCGGGCCGGGTGAGATTGCTTTCATCTCAGCCAGTTTCTTGCCCATGTTATCCAGCGCCTGTTGCGCGGAGGCCAGATCCGGCGTACCGCCGGCGGCTTTGGCTTCCATCGCGCGGCTCAAACGGGTAACAAAGCGAAAATACTGATCGTTGCCCTGGCTAAGAATGGTCATCTGTTTGACCAGCTGGCGGTCGACTTCATTGCCATCAGAAACACGGGACAGGGACCAGGTGCTGTACAACCCGACGCCTGCCCACATTAAACAAAAGATCCCCAGGATCGTCAGCATGACGAAACGTATCGTGAAATTACGGAGCATATTCATAAATCTTCCTTGCCGTGAGGGTGAATTCGCCCAGAGGCGAGTGCTTCTCTCGTTATCGGCAGGAAATGGGGAAATTATAACCTTTTGTGATTATTTTTGATTAGCGTGGCTTCACAGGTACCACAGCACTGGTTAACGCTTAACCCTCATTTCAGGCGCGACATCGCTTAACAACAGGATTTGTGATTTGATAATCAGAGAATGAAAACGTTGTTTCGAAAATTCATCGATAAGAAAGGAGACATCATGTCCTGGCACCCTAACCCCGGCCGCTATAAAAATATGCAGTACCGCTACTGCGGAAAAAGCGGCCTGCGCCTGCCTGCGCTGTCGCTCGGTCTGTGGCACAGCTTCGGCCACGTTCAGCCGCTCGATACCCAGCGTGCGCTGCTGCGTAAAGCCTTCGACCTCGGCATTACCCATTTCGATCTTGCCAATAACTACGGCCCGCCTGCGGGTAGCGCGGAAGAGAACTTTGGTCGCCTGCTGCAGGAGGATTTTGCCGCTTATCGCGACGAGCTGATTATCTCCACCAAAGCGGGTTACGACATGTGGCCGGGGCCGTATGGCTCGGGCGGCTCGCGCAAATATCTGCTCGCCAGCCTCGACCAGAGCCTGAAGCGTATGGGTCTGGAATATGTGGATATTTTCTATTCCCATCGCGTGGACGAGAACACGCCGATGGAAGAGACCGCCGCCGCGCTGGCCCATGCGGTACAGAGCGGTAAAGCGCTGTATGTCGGAATTTCGTCCTATTCAACGGCGCGCACGCAGAAAATGGCTGACCTGCTTCGCGAATGGAAAATACCACTGCTCATCCATCAGCCGTCGTACAACCTGCTTAACCGCTGGGTGGATAAAACCGGCCTGCTGGAGACGCTAAAGCAAAACGGTACCGGCTGCATTGCGTTTACCCCGCTGGCGCAGGGGTTGCTGACCGGAAAATACCTCAACGGTATTCCTGAAGGTTCACGGATGCAGCGCGAGGGGAACAAGGTGCGCGGACTGACGCAGAAGATGCTGACCGACGCCAATCTGAACAGTCTGCGCTTGCTCAATGAGATGGCGCAGGCACGTGGACAGACAATGGCGCAGATGGCGCTGAGCTGGCTGCTGAAAGATGAGCGCGTAACGTCCGTGCTGATTGGCGCGAGCCGCCCGGAACAGCTGGAAGAGAACGTTCTGGCGCTGAAAAACCTGCGCTTTACGGACGATGAGCTGATACGCATTGATCAGCATGTTACGGATGGAGAGTTGAATTTGTGGCAGGCGTCGTCGGATAAATAGTGCGGTCTGCTGCCCTCACCCCAGCCCTCTCCCACAGGGAGAGGGTGGTTAAGAAGGAAATTACTTCTTGCTGATCTTATCCAGATACCCCATCACAAACGCCGAAAGCACAAACGTCAGATGAATAATGACATACCACATCAGTTTGTTGTCCGGGACATTCTTTGCGTCCATGAACACGCGTAACAGGTGGATGGATGAGATCGCCACAATCGAGGCGGCCACTTTATTCTTCAGCGACGTGGCATCCATTTTGCCCAGCCAGCTCAGCTTTTCTTTACGCGCGTCGATATCAAGCTGGGAGACAAAATTCTCATAGCCAGAGAACATCACCATCACCAGTAAGCCCCCCACCAGCGTCATATCCACCAGTGACAGCAGAACCAGAATCAAATCTGCTTCGGCAATGGAAAAGATGTTCGGCAGAACATGCAAGATTTCCTGGAAGAACTTAATCGTGAGCGCGATCAGCGCCAGCGAAAGGCCAAAATAGACGGGAGCCAGTATCCAGCGCGAGGCGTACATAGCGTTTTCAAAGAAGCGTTCCATAAAGTCCTGTCTGCAAACGAAACCAGCACTCAGTATATCGCAACGGCGCTGACTGTTTGCAACAACTAACCATTAGACGTTGTTGGGATCCACCTCAGGGCGCGCATACTCCGGCCAGACCAGCACCACCAGCTCCGGGTAGGCTTCCAGGCTGAACTCGCGAAAGCACTGACGCAGGTTTAATACGTCCAGGTCGGAATACGAGACCTTCTCACCATTCAGACAGCGCTTTTTGATATTGTCATAATATTTATAGACCGCTGAATTCAGGTCACTGCAGCGGCGCTGCGCTTCAAACAGGCCTGGCGTGTCATTAATTTCCGACATTTTCATCCGCTTAATTGTCGCGTGCAAAAAGTCGATATATTCATGGTTCACCCGCCAGTACCAAACCGGCGTCACGGAGTTCATCAAAACAGAGAAATGGTCTTCACCTTCCTCTTTAGTCATCAGTTCAGGCTGTGGGGATTCACTGGTGTCTTTCGACTCTTTCGTTTTATTGAACTCTTGCATCAATAAAAGAACACCAGCGGTCAGTAATAGTAATGTTATGACCGTAAAAAAGATGCTGTTCATGGGTTGGCTCCATTTTTTTTGATTTTAAAATTGCCTCATGATATTGTCAACGAATCTCACGCCTTTATCTTCCCCACCTTGTTGAAATTAAAGGAAATTAAAAAATGTTGCCCGACTATCTCGTCCCGGCTAAGTACCACATCACGCCTGTGGAACAGCAACCGACGGAAGCAGAAAAAGAGGCTAATTTCACTCAGGGAAAAAGAAAGCTCGCTGATTTTGAGCCTGACATATTAATTGGTGTTTCCCGTAGCGGCAAATCCCGTAATATGTTGCTGGAAGAGCACGATCGTCATATAAAGGATCGCTTATTTCGCGCCATCAAAATTGAAGCCTTTGTCCACCTGTTGAATGACCTGCAGGCAGAAGGCGAAATAGATGCCCAGAAACTAAGTCAAATAATGGCCGAAAAGACCAAAGAAATAAATGAAGCGGGCAATGAAATTTGGCTTAATCTAATTACGCGAGAAAAAAACAACCCTATTTTTTATAACCTGGGGGAAGATTAATGTGAAAGACGTTAAAGATAACGATGTCTATTTGACTTTAGATGAGAAAAAAAGTGACGAATTTATCTTAAAGCAAAATCTCGAGGCTTTGCGTAACACCAAAAACGCCGAGATGACGCGTATTACCCAGGATCTGGTTTCCATTCCGGCGACGCTGGTGCGCCTGAAGTGGCAGAACCGCCGCGAGATTTATCCCTTACAGGTCAAGGAAGAGATTTACGGCGCCGTGATGAATGCCATCATCGAACAGCGACCCGAACTGAAAGAGAAGCTTCTGGGGCGTCTGGAGGCCAATTACCAGTATCTGCTGGCCAGAGAAACCGCGACCCTGCGCCTTACGCGCAAACTCTCTGACGGCGAGTACCGCACGTCAAACGTCACCTGTGTCGCGCTCGATGAAGACGCGCTGGCACCCCCCGCTACCGCACCGACGACGAACAAACACGAATAACCCGACAGGCATAAAAAAAGCCGGCTTTCGCCAGCTTCTTCGTCATTTCGCGGCCGCTTTCTCTTCGCCGACCAGCCCTATCTTCAGATATCCCGCCTGATGCAGCGTATCCATGACTTTCATCATGGTCTCGTAATCAACGGTTTTATCCGCACGGAAGAAGACCGTCGTGTCTTTCTTACCGCCAGTGAGTTGATCCAGCGCCGGGATGACAGAGTCCGCCGTTACCGGGTCGTTCCCGAGGAACATCGATTTATCCGCTTTCACTGACAGATAGATAGGTTTTTCCGGGCGCGGCTGCGGCTGGCTGGACGAGGCCGGCAGGTTTACCTTCACGTCGACCGTCGCCAGCGGCGCAGCCACCATGAAGATAATCAGCAGAACCAGCATAACGTCGATAAACGGCGTTACGTTGATTTCATGCATTTCGCCGTTGTCGTCCAGATTTTCATTAAGACGCATTGCCATAATTCATTAACCTACGCGCAGTTTAGACGCCGCGTGCACCGGTTTAACGGCGCTGGCATTCAGATCAAGATCGCGGCTTTGCAGCAGCAGAACCTGTGCGGCGACGTCACCGAGCGTGGCTTTATAGCTGCCAATCATTCGCGCGAAGACGTTATAGATAACCACCGCCGGGATCGCCGCAACCAGACCGATAGCCGTCGCCAGCAGCGCTTCGGCGATACCCGGAGCAACCACCGCCAGGTTCGTCGTTTGGGTTTGTGCAATCCCGATAAAGCTGTTCATGATGCCCCAGACCGTACCGAACAGACCGACGAACGGCGAGATCGCCCCGATGGTCGCCAGATAACCATTGCCCCGGCCCATATGACGGCCCACGGCGGCGACACGGCGCTCCAGACGGAAGCCGGTACGTTCTTTAATGCCTTCGTTATCTTCACTGCCTGCGGAGAGTTCCAGCTCGTTTTGCGCTTCGTTAACTAACAGGGTGGTCAGGCTTTTCGCGTGGAAGGATGAAGTCATATCAGCCGCCTGATCCAGAGAGCGGGCTTCGGCCAGCTGCTGCTGCTCCCGCTTGAGGCGGCGCTTCTGAGAAATCAGCTCGGCGCTCTTGCCAAAGAAGATAGCCCACGTGATCACGGACGCCAGAATCAGGCCGATCATCACAATCTTAACCACGATGTCAGCATGATGATACATGCCCCAAACGGAGAGATCCGTCTGCATCAAATTATTACC
>Ga0058691_1001498_pt1 | contig 12291 bp, 13 predicted proteins | sample AgamicAtPrz_FD_55051 | JGI IMG/M metagenome (GOLD analysis project Ga0058691, IMG submission 55051) | Agave microbial communities from Guanajuato, Mexico - At.P.rz | ecosystem: Host-associated > Plants > Phyllosphere > Phylloplane/Leaf | place: Guanajuato, Mexico | collected 2012-05-28
CGTGCGCTGGTACTACATCGCTTGCCACTGCGTGGAATGCAATCTGGTTGGGGTCTTCGCAGACTGGAAGTGTGAAGCGGGTGATGCGGCGGCTTTCCTAGCCAAGGTATGAGCGCGTGCCCTCCGCAGAGATCCTGCTCGCAGGCTCGAGCGGCCGAGTAGTGTCATGAGGTGGCCCGGCGGACTTGGCTGTATCAATGACGGCAATCGCTGCATAGCGAAAGTAGATGTGTGAAGTAGCTTTTGCAGTCGTTAGGGCTCTGCTCGGTCTACGACGGAACATATCAACGCGGACATTTCACTGTTTGTTAATTTCCACGCAGAACTGACCCGCAGGGGATGCTGTCGATGCTGGCCGGATCGATGCCTGTTTTCTGCAGTGCAAGTCGGCACAACAATGAATTGGCCGCGAAGGCGAGCATCGCCACCACGGCGAGAGCGTTTGCAAGGAGGTGCGGCCAGCACGCGTGTCAACCATGGCTCATTACGATGATGGCAGACCAAGACAGCAGCGCGATACCTAGCGGCTTGCTGAGACGCCGGCCCCAGGGGATGTTCTTTTCGATCGCCATCACGGCCGCGAGCAGGAGCATCCAGCCGAGGCTGCCGGTACCGAGCGCAAACATCAACAGCATCAGCGCCCAGCAGCAGCCGACGCAAAACAGGCCGTGGTGAGCGCCAAGCGCGAACGCCTGCCGCGCTGGGTGCTCACCCCCATGCCAGTGCTCGATCACGAAGCTCAAGGGTGTGCGACACTTTTCCAGGCATTGGTACTTGAGCTTGCTAAATTGAAAAACACCGGCCAAGGCAATGGTCGCCGCACCCAGCAGCCAGCCATGCCAAGCCAGTGTGGGTACGCTGGAGAGCAAAGACAGCACCGCAGAGTGAAGTGCGTGTGCCAGCAGCCCGAAGCCCCCCCATACCGCCATATAGCCCAGGCCGAGCAGCATGCAGAGGCGCCCATGGTCCGTGCGCCCGGTCGTCAACCGATCAAAGGCGTTGAACAGCGGCAAGGTGGTGGGTAGCATCATGGCCGCCGTCATCAGGATCCAGGCAACGGCGTAAAGCGCCATGGGTACGACCACATCGCCGGCGGGAACGACACGGCACAGAAACGCTGCCGGCCCTTCCGCCGTCCAGTCACCGTGTTCGAGATAGCGACCGTAAGGGCTGCGCGCCCAAGCCCACAACGTCACCCAGGCAAGCACCACCAGTGCTGCCAAGACCGGCAAGAACACGCGACGGTGACGGGTGGCCCTGGTCAGCGTAGGGCTTGCCTGCGGCGTCATTGGGAAATCTCCGCGCTTGTGCTCCGATCGCTACTCGCCTTGGATTGACCCGGCGGCTCAGGCGTCGAAGACAAAGGTGCTCTGCAGGGCGTTGTGGTTCTTGATATCGAGGTCGATGGCGAGGGCGGCGTTTTTTGATCGGTAGGTCGGAGCCTTGCCCACAAAAACCGGTGCCCCGGGTACCGTCGAGAACACGGTATCGGAAAGCGTAGTCTGCCTATCCATGGCCCCACGATACGGCTCGAGTTCAGCGAAGTAGTCCTTGCCGATCTCCAACTGGCCCTTACCCTCCTTGACCGTGAAGCGGATGGGTGCTCGCTCCACGGATACCACCTCGCCGATCAGCTTGGCGAGATCGGCGACCGGCCCCCCGGCTTGGCCGGTGTAGACCTTGAGCAGCGCTTCCTCTTGTGCCTTGGAGGCCTGGTCGTCGACAAAAATCGCGGCCCTCCAGTTGCCTTCCAGGATATTGCCGGGAACATGGGCTACGGCAGCGATGGTATTGCCGCCCACGTCAACACCATCGACGTTTCCCTTGTCTATGCGCCAAGCGACGATGGTGTCGCAAGTGCCGTAGTCCGGGTCCTCGCCAATCCAGCAGGGGCACAGAACCTTACAGTTACAAACCTCGAGCAGGCGACCTTCCAAGTGATAGCTCATACGAACCTCCATGGGAGCCACAGGAACACGCACTTGTCGTCTTGGCTCGCGGCGGCAAGATGAACAATAATTCTGCGCAGCGTGGCGGATCAGGTCAAACTCGATGACGTGCCAATTGCGAGGTTATTGGGTTATTCAACCTCGGAGGTGAATGAGCGCTTCGACGTTGGCAATCTGCAGCGTCATTGAAAGACGGTCCGTGGGCGACAACGTGAGCTTGGTGTGCGCCCTGACAGCAGTCATTCGACTTGTGATCAGGAAATCGTTCGACAGGCCACTATCGGCGGCCAGTACGAAGTGGTGCTCCCGGCCAGGAGCAGACCTCTAACTTAAGGGCAGAATTTCGGCCATGAGCAACGACTTTAATGAAGAGCTGCCATAGGACGCGACCCTTGCGAACAGGCTCCCTGGGCAATTGGTTCTCGTTGGACTTGCCTACTTTGACGTGGGTGCCGAGGAGCCTTTCGAGCAGCAACAACTGCTCGGTCGCGTCGTCCATGCCGATGAGCGCAAGGGAATTCTTTTATCACTGGAAGGCCAGCGAGCCGGCGAGCAGTTCCACCTACCTCCCGATACGCGTTCTTTTCGAAAGGCTGAGCCCGGCGAGTACCGGCTTCGGACCACTGGCGAAGTACTGGTGAACCCGGACTCACGGTGACGTTCTCGATTCAGAAGCAAGCGAAGACTCAGCGCGACAACTGAAGACGGCCAGAAGCGGACTCCGACTAACGACGGCCATGAGGTGACGGAGAATCTGCGCATTGCGAACATGAATCGTTTACTTAGTGAAAGAGACAACACCGTGTCCAACATACGAGAGCTGCTGCGGAACCTAAAATCCTTGCCCGGCCCATATAAGCCTTTCGACATCACGCTTGCGCCCGCCAACCCCGAAGTCCTTTTCGTCGAATGGCTGCAGATGGCCATCGACGCTGGAATCCGAGAGCCGCACGCGATGACCTTGTCCACCGTGGATGCTGACGGACATCCCGATGCGCGTGTCTTAATCCTCAAAAATGTAGATGACCACGGTTGGCACTTCGCCATCACACGCAGCAGCCCCAAGGGCCACCAAATTTCCTACAAGTCCAATGTGGCACTGACCTTTTATTGGCCTGCACTTGGACGTCAAATCCGCATTCGTGGTGTTGCGCACGACATGGGGCCTCAAGCTCAAGCAGCCGATTTCTTGGCGCGACCACATGGCTCTCGCGCCGGAGCTCTACTCGGTCGGCAAAGTGATGTTCTGGACTCTGATAGGGAATTTGAAGATGGGTTGGCCAAACAACTGGAGCGGCTTGAAGAGAACCCGCAACTCATCTCGCCCGAATGGGTTGTCTATGCTGTGCGGCCTGACACCATTGAGTTCTGGCAAGGTCATGAACAGCGACGCCACATACGTCTGCGCTACAGACGCGACGGCGCTGTCTGGACAACCGAGCGCCTATGGCCGTAATGTTACGTAGCTCGGAGCCGGCAGCGGTTGGCTGGCTGCTCTTCGGCGGTCAATTCGCTAGGGCGACGGTCAGCATAGGGTTGTTTACGGACTTGGGTTGTGCCGAGGCTCGCATAAGGCTTTGCGCCAATCCCATGGCGCGATTGGCTCGGCCTCTCGTCAAAGTCCAACTTTTCGAGCCTTGGCCTCTTGCTCTGCAAACTCGTGTTGCCCGCGCTCCTGCGGTGACTGTTGCGCGATACCAGCAGCAAGCAAGCGCGTTTTTGTGCATGGTACCATCTTTTAAATCAAAGACTTAGGTGATTTTTATGCCGTCAACTGCAGAAAGCAGGACTGATGGTATCGACGAGGCGATTGGTATGGGCGACGCTCGGTGCCATGCAAAGTGCCATCGAAACCGCCGACTTCGCAAGACCGGCTAGTTCCAGATAGGACTAGATAGAAATGAAAAAAGCCCGCGATATCGCGGGCTTGCATGAGCAAAGGTCTAAAGCTTGCGCGTCAGTTCACGACAGCGCTTTATTCCCACTCGATGGTTGCTGGTGGCTTGGTGCTCACGTCATAGGTGACGCGGTTGATGCCGCGCACTTCGTTGATGATGCGGCCGGAGACCTTCTTGAGCAGGCCGTAGGGCAGCTCGGCCCAGTCGGCAGTCATGAAGTCGCTGGTGACCACGGCGCGCAGGGCCACGACGTAGTCGTAAGTGCGGCCGTCGCCCATCACGCCCACGCTCTTGACGGGCAGGAACACGGTGAAGGCCTGGCTGGTCAGGTCGTACCAGCTCTTGCCGGTCTTTTCGTCGATCCAGTTGTTCAGCTCTTCGATGAAGATGGCATCTGCGCGACGCAGCAGGTCGGCATATTCCTTCTTCACTTCACCCAGAATGCGCACGCCCAGGCCGGGGCCGGGGAAGGGGTGGCGGTAGACCATGCCGCGGGGCAGGCCCAGGGCCACGCCCAGTTCGCGCACTTCGTCCTTGAACAGGTCGCGCAGGGGCTCCAGCAGCTTCAGGCCCAGTTGCTCGGGCAGGCCGCCGACGTTGTGGTGGCTCTTGATGGTGACGGCCTTCTTGCTCTTGGCGCCGCCGGACTCGATCACGTCGGGGTAGATGGTGCCCTGGGCCAGGAAGGTTGCACCCTTGGAGCCGGCGTTGGCTGCCTTGAGCTTTTCGGCTTCGGCCTTGAATACGTCCACGAACAGGCGGCCGATGATCTTGCGCTTTTGCTCGGGCTCGGACACGCCGGCCAGCTCGCCCAGGAACAGGGCGGAGGCATCGACGCGCACGACCTTGGCGTGCAGCTTGCCTTCGAACATGTCCATGACCATATCGCCTTCGTTCAGGCGCAGCAGGCCGTGATCGACGAACACGCAGGTCAGCTGGTCGCCGATGGCGCGGTGGATCAGGGCTGCAGCCACGGACGAATCCACGCCGCCGGACAGGCCCAGGATCACTTCTTCATCGCCCACCTGCTCGCGGATCTTGGCCACGGCCTCTTCGATGTAGTCGCCCATGATCCAGTCAGCTTGCGTGCCGCAGATGTCGAGCACAAAGCGGTTAAGCAGAGCCTGGCCCTGCACGGTGTGCGTGACTTCGGGGTGGAACTGCACGGCGTAGTAGCGACGTGCTTCGTCGGCCATGCCGGCGATGGGGCAGGACGGCGTGGAGGCCATGACCTTGAAGCCTGGAGGCAGTTCGGTGACCTTGTCGCCGTGGCTCATCCAGACCTTGAGCATGCCGTGGCCTTCGGCCGTGGCGAAGTCTTCGATGCCTTCCAGCAGCTTGGTGTGGCCATGGGCGCGCACTTCGGCGTAACCGAATTCACGGGTGTTGGAGCCTTCGACCTTGCCGCCCAGCTGGGTGGCCATGGTCTGCATGCCGTAGCAAATGCCCAGCACGGGCAGGTTCAGCTCGAACACGGCGTCGGGAGCGCGGTCGTCCACTTCGTAGACGGAGGCATGGCTGCCGGACAGGATGATGCCCTTGAGCTTGCCGTCGGCGGCAAACTCGCGCACCCAGTCGCTGCTCACATCGCAGGGGTGAACTTCGCAGTAGACATTGGCTTCGCGCACGCGGCGAGCAATCAGCTGCGTGACCTGGGAGCCGAAGTCCAGAATAAGAATCTTGTCGTGTTGCATGGTGATCAAGGGCAAGAGGGTGGCAAAAAAGGATTAGAAATCTTCGGGAGCCCAGACGGTGACGCCGCTTTTGCGGGCGGCCGCGATCTGGGCTGCATCGAATGTGGCCAGTGGCAGGCGCAGCGACTGCGCCAGCCACAGGTATGCGGCATCGTAGGTGGGCAGGCCGGTGTCCAGCGCCACATCCAGCACGGCCTTGTGCTGTGCAGGAGCCAGGTCGTGCAGCTCCACGCGGTGGCGAATGGCTTCCAGCACGCCCCACAGGCCTTCGACCGAAGTCTGCGGGATACGGCCATTATTGACGCCCGATGCAATCAGGTTGCCGCATTCCCACTGCCAGAGGTTGGGGGCTTGCGGGTCCACTTCATCGCGGCGGATACGGGTGTAGAGGCGTCTGGTGTGCTCGCTGGCGTCGTCAGGCAGCAACCAGGCGGCGGTGACGGATGCATCGAGCACAAAAGCGGTGGCGCTCATGCCTGGCTCCGTCCTGTGTGGCGCAAACCGGTGATGCTGTTCGCCGCTGGGCTTGTGGCTGCTTGAGCTTTCACTGTCTGCTGCAGGGCCGAGATCTGCTCCAGCTCGCGGGCAATCTGTTCATCGGTGATCACGGGCTTGCGGCGCATGGGCAGCATGCGCACGACTTCTTTGCCATGGCGCGTGATGCGAACTTCTTCGCCTTGCTCGACCATTTCGACCAGGGCGGAAAAGCGGCTTTTGGCTTCGTAGATACCGATAGATTGCATAGTGGAAAACAAAAAATCTGGCTAGAACCAGTAGTTCAGGCCAGATTTTAGCATTCTGACCAGATTTTTCAATCTGGTCAGATTTCAAGGGACTTGCTTAGTCAGCGCGGTAGTTGGGCGCTTCCTTGGTGATCTGCACGTCATGCACGTGAGATTCGCGGATGCCGGCTGCGGTGATTTCCACAAACTCGGCCTTTTCGTTCATCTCGGAGATCGTGGCGCAACCGCAGTAGCCCATGGAGGCGCGCACGCCGCCAGCCATCTGATAGACGATGGAGACCATGGAGCCCTTGTAGGGGACGCGGCCTTCGATGCCTTCGGGAACCAGCTTGTCGGCATTGGGGTTGCCGGTGGAGGATTCCTGGAAGTAGCGGTCGGCCGAGCCTTGCTGCATGGCACCGATGGAGCCCATGCCGCGGTAGCTCTTGTACGAGCGGCCCTGGTACAGAATCACTTCGCCAGGAGCTTCCTCGGTGCCGGCAAACATGCCGCCCATCATGATGGTGGAGGCGCCAGCGGCCAGGGCCTTGGAGATGTCGCCGGAGAAGCGGATGCCGCCGTCACCGATCAGGGGCACGCCGGTGCCCTTCAGGGCGTCGGCCACATTGGAGATGGCCATGATCTGGGGCACGCCCACACCGGCCACGATACGGGTGGTGCAGATGGAGCCAGGGCCGATACCGACCTTGACCGCGTCGGCACCGGCTTCCACCAGAGCCAGGGCGGCAGCGCCGGTGGCAATATTGCCGCCGATGACGTCCACCTGGGGGTAGTTCTGCTTGACCCAGCGAACGCGATCGATCACGCCCTTGGAGTGGCCGTGAGCCGTGTCCACCACGATCGCGTCCACACCGGCCTTGACCAGCAGTTCCACGCGCTCTTCGGTGCCAGCGCCTACGCCGACAGCGGCAGCCACGCGAAGGCGGCCCGATGCGTCACGCGCGGCATTGGGGAAGGTGGTTTGCTTGTTGATGTCCTTGACAGTGATCAGACCCTTGAGTTCAAAGGCGTCGTTCACCACCAGGATTCGTTCGAGCTTGTGCTTGTTCAGCAGTGCCTTGGCTTCGGCGGGGCTGGTGCCGTCTTTTTCATTGACGGTGATCAGCTTTTCGCGGGGCGTCATGATCTGGCTGACCTTGACGTCGTAGCGAGTCTCGAAGCGCAGATCGCGGCTGGTCACGATGCCGACCACCTTGCCGCCGTCGCACACGGGAAAACCCGAAATGCCGCGCTCTTCCGACAGCTGCAGCACTTGCAGCACGGTGTGTTCGGGGGTGATGACCACAGGGTCGTGCACCACACCGGATTCGTGGCGCTTGACCTTGGACACTTCAGCGGCTTGCTGCTCGGCTGTCATGTTCTTGTGGATCACGCCGATACCGCCTTCTTGCGCAATGGCGATGGCCAGACGCGCTTCTGTCACCGTGTCCATGGCGGCAGACACCAGGGGCAGGTTCAGGCGGATATTGCGAGTGAATTGGGTGGCGAGGGAAACGTCCTTGGGCAGGACTTCGGAGTAGGCGGGAACGAGCAGGACGTCGTCAAAGGTCAGTGCTTTTCCGAGAAGGCGCATGTGATGGCTCCAAAAGAAAGATTGTACCTGTGACTTGCCGCACAATGTGGGCTCGTGACCCAGAATCCCCAACGCCAGTCCAAGACTTATTGACTCCATGCACGCCATCAAGTTCGCTTTGTTTGCAGCCATTGCCTGCTGCACGGTCCCCGCAATTGCCCAGTGGCAATGGATTGATGGTCAGGGGCGCAAGGTGTTCAGCGACAGGGCTCCGCCGGCCGATATCCCTGCCAAGAATATTTTGCGCAGCCCCGGCGGTGCCAGGCCCGCAGCACCTTCGGCGGTGCCGGAGATCGGCGCGACCAAGCCAGTGGCAGACGCCGGTGTGGACAAGGGGCTGGAAGAGCAAAAGCGCAAGATGCAGGAGCAGGAAGCCGCCAAGACCCAGGCTGACAGACTGCAAAAGGAAAGGCAGCGACAGGACAACTGCAATCGTGCCAGGCAGGCCAAGACAACCCTGGCGTCGGGCCGCTTGCTCTCCCATGTGAATGCCAAGGGCGAGCGTGGCTTCATGGATGAGGCCGCGCGCGATGCCGAGATCAAGCGCGCCGATGCCGTGATCGCTTCCGATTGCGGGCCCATGGCCGAGCCGGCGCAGTAGTCGCCGGAGTCTTCGCCGGGATCTCGATAAAAAAGCGCCTTCTGAAGGCGCTTTTTTTGAGTCCTGTTGGCTAGTAACCCGCCTTGGCTCCGTCTCTCTGACGTTTGAAAAGTCCGGCGCTGCGCGCACCCTGGCGGGCAAAGCGTTCACGTCGGGCAACCTTGGGGTCTACGGTCAGCGGGCGATAGACTTCCAGACGATCGCCATGTTTGAGAACCTGGCCCGGATTCGCGACTTTGCCCCAGATACCGACCATGCCGGCCAAGGGTTCGGGCAGTGGCAGGTTCGGCAATGCTGTTGAAGCGGTCACGGCGTCCAGCGCCTGCTGGACGGTGCTGCCTGCGGGAAGCTGCAACAAGGTCTCCTGCACCGTACCGGAGCAGGGTGATATGCAGACCGTGATGTCGATCACCTCCGGCAGTGCATCAGCCATAGATTTGCTCGGCTCGCTTGATGAAGGCGTCGACCATGGAGCCTGCGATGCGGTCGAAGACCGGGCCGATGATGGCGGCAACGGCACCGTTCTCGAAGCCGTAGTCCAGCTGCAGCTCGACCTTGCAGGCGCGCTGCGTGCCGTCGCCTACAGGATGAAAGCGCCAGTGGCCTTCAAGACGCGAGAAAGGTCCCTTGACCAGACGCATGCTGACCTGCTTGCCGCCGTCATCCATGCTACTGTTCGTGTTGCGCGTCACGAAAGACTTGCGCAGTCCGCTGAACGCAATACCCACCTCGGCTGTCATGCCTGTGTCGTCCTGCTCCAGAATCTTGGCATGATCGCACCAGGGCAGAAAGTCGGCATAGTGGGCCACGTCCGTCACGAGGGCAAACATTTCTTCGGGGCTGTACCAGATGAGGACGGACTTGTTGACGTTTTTCATGAACAAAGAGCAATCAGCAGGGCGCAAGAGCAGGGAATTGGCCTAGGCCAATGCACCCAGAGGCGCGATGCGAAACTAAAATCATCGCTCAGAGGCGAGACGGCAATCCAGTATTGTAGGGAGAGCTTTCATCTCCGGTCCGCCTGCAACTAATATTCCATGGCCAAGAAACCAGAAACATCGTCGCGCATTGCCGACAATAAAAAAGCAGCTTTCAACTATTTCTTCGAGGAGCGCCACGAAGCCGGCATGGTGCTGCACGGCTGGGAGGTCAAGGCCCTGCGCAGCGGCAAGGTGCAGCTCACCGATGGCTATGTGCTGATCAAGGACGGCGAGCTGTTCCTGCTGGGCTGCCAGATCAACCCGCTCAAGACGGCTTCCACCCACGTCAATCCCGACTCGGCACGTATCAAGAAGCTGCTCTTGAAAAAGGACGAGATCAAGCGCCTGGTCGGTAAGGTCGAGCAAAAGGGCTATACCCTGGTGCCCATCAATCTGCATTGGAAGAACGGTTACGTGAAATGCGAGATCGCCCTGGCCAAGGGCAAGGCCGAGCATGACAAGCGCGACGTGATCAAGGACCGCGAAGGCAAGCGCGAGGTGGAGCGCGCCATGAAAAACCGCAACCGTTGACCTGCCGCGCCTGAATCGATCTTCCGCACTGACACAGTTCTGACATCAAGGCCCGCTATGTTGGGCCTTGCTTTACTGACATATCGCAGCAAGGAGTTTGGTCATGGGCACTTGGTCGCACGGCAATTTCGATAACGACACCGCATTGGACTGGCTGGCGGATATCACGGGCCAGCTCATCGATGAAATTGCCGAGGCCCTGGACTCGCCCGAGGCCTTGCAGGCGGGCGAGTCTGAGTCCGATCTGGTTCCCTGCCGCATCGAGCTGCTGTGCGCCATGGCCGAGGGCGGCATGCATCCGCTGTGGCCGGATCTGCAGACGCTGGAGCAATGGAAAGCCACTTATCTGCAGGCCTGGGACCAGAGCATCGACGAGCTGGAGCCCGAAGAGGGCTACAAGCAGGACCGTCGCATCGCGATCATCGAGACCTTCGATCGCATGATCGCGCTGGCTGCAGCAGAAGAGGAAGAGGGCGCGGACGAAGACTGGGGCGAAGAGTAAGCCCGCCAGTCACCCAAGACGCCTGCCCCGGGCTTGCCGCGTCGCGGCTGCCTCAAGGGTTTTCGCCGTAGCGGGTCTTGAAATCGAACTCCAGGCGTTCGCAGTCCTGAGGGGCTTTGAACTCCTGGGTCTTGCGCTCGGCCTCGGGCTTGGCCGTCTGTTTCCAGCAGATCTTGATGGTTTCTGCCTCCGTCCAGCGCTGCTTGCTGAGCGGGTCGTCCATGAACTGGCCGATGAGCATGAGCGCGCCAAAGATGATCACGGGCAGGGCGATGAGCCAGACGACCAGGCGGTTTTTGGCGGGGGCAGCGGGCTTGGAGGTCTCGGTTTGGGGTGTATCGCTCATAGTGGTTGCCGATTATCCGCAAGCCGATGATGAAGACATTAATGCAACGCATGAAAATTCATGATCGCTGTTATCGGCACAAGGCCGCGCGGGTATGTAGCCGCAAACCTATAATGTTCGGCTGATTTGCCTGTCTGCGCAGCTCCTGAAAAAGCAGCGCCGGGCCGTACTGATCGCAGGCGTCATGCAGGCGTCTTCATACCAAACACCATGAGTACACCCACTTTTTCCGTTGCGGACATCCGCAAGACGTTCCTGGATTTCTACGCTTCCAAGGGCCACACCGTTGTCGCGTCCAGCTCGCTGGTTCCCGGCAACGACCCCACGCTGATGTTCACCAACTCCGGCATGGTGCAGTTCAAGGATGTGTTCCTGGGCACGGACAAGCGCCCCTATAACCGTGCAACATCGGTGCAGGCCTGCCTGCGCGCCGGCGGCAAGCACAACGACCTGGAAAACGTGGGCTACACCGCGCGCCACCACACGTTCTTCGAAATGCTGGGCAACTGGTCCTTCGGCGACTACTTCAAGAAGGAGTCCATCGAGTGGGGTTGGGAGCTGCTGACCAAGGTCTTCGGCCTGCCCGCCGAGAAGCTGCTGGCCACGGTCTATCACGAAGACGACGAGGCCTATGACATCTGGAAGAACGTCATCGGCCTGCCTGCCGAGCGCATCATCCGCATCGGTGACAACAAGGGCGGCAAGTACAAGAGCGACAACTTCTGGATGATGGCCGACACCGGCCCCTGCGGCCCCTGCTCGGAAATCTTCTACGACCACGGCGAGCACATTGCCGGCGGCCCTCCCGGCAGCCCGGAAGAAGACGGCGACCGCTTCATCGAGATCTGGAACCACGTGTTCATGCAGTTCGACATGAAGGAAGACGGCTCCGTGGTGAAGCTGCCCGCACCCTGCGTGGACACCGGCATGGGCCTGGAGCGTCTGGCGGCCATCCTGCAGCATGTGCACAGCAACTACGAGATCGACCTGTTCCAGGCGCTGATCAAGGCTGCCGGCCGCGAAACCCACACCGAAGATCTGAGCACTCCTTCGCTGAAGGTGATTGCCGACCATATCCGCGCCACTTCCTTCCTGGTGTCCGACGGCGTGATTCCTTCCAACGAAGGTCGCGGCTATGTGCAGCGCCGCATCATCCGCCGCGCCATCCGTCACGGCTACAAGCTGGGCCAGAAGACTCCCTTCTTCCACAAGCTGGTGGCCGACCTGGTGGTGCAGATGGGCGATGCCTATCCCAAGCTCAAGGAGCAGGAAGCGCATATCACCAGCGTGCTCAAGGCCGAGGAAGAGCGTTTCTTCGAGACCCTGGCCAACGGCATGGAAATCCTGGACAGCGCGCTGGCCGGCGACGTGAAGGTGCTGCCCGGTGATGTGGCCTTCAAGCTGCATGACACCTACGGCTTCCCGCTGGACCTGTCCAACGACGTGGCGCGCGAGCGTGGCGTGACGGTGGACG
>Ga0058691_1001529_pt1 | contig 12142 bp, 10 predicted proteins | sample AgamicAtPrz_FD_55051 | JGI IMG/M metagenome (GOLD analysis project Ga0058691, IMG submission 55051) | Agave microbial communities from Guanajuato, Mexico - At.P.rz | ecosystem: Host-associated > Plants > Phyllosphere > Phylloplane/Leaf | place: Guanajuato, Mexico | collected 2012-05-28
GTGCCGACGACGTTAGTGGCATCCGGGCCACTGAGCAGGAACGTCATCTTGCTCAATTCTGATGATGTCGCCGTACCACTGACGTTAGCGTAGAATTGGCTGACATTGGTGGCCGAACCATCAGACGTGCCGAGGTCAGTAAGGGTAAAGTCCAGCAGCGAGGTGGCGCTGGCCGCTGACGTCGCGGTAGTGGAAAATGTCGTTGCTTCGCCAGATGGCCCCGCGGTTACGGTCGATGTCGCATCTACCGAAGAGGCGGCATGAATATTGTTCAATACCAGGTTATCCAGATAGTACTCATTGGTACCGGATGTCGTAATGGTAATGGAAGAAACGCCGACAAAATTGCCGTTAAAGCCGCTGATAGTGGTATAAGACACGCTCCCGGGGAATGGCAGTACTCCACTCTGATTGTCCCCACTGGTCGATTTACTGGATGAAATCGTGTAATTCATGTTGCCGGTGCCATCGGCATTCAATAAGTCCAGTGAAGATAAATCAAAAACATAGCCGGGAATGCTGATGGTGAAGGTCAGCGAATTTGACGAACTGGAACCATCCGTTTGCACGTCATAGATCAGGCTATTGCCGTCACTGTTTAGCCCAGAGAGCACGTTTCCGACAAAATCGAAATGTAGGGTATACCCCCCTTCCTGCCAGGTCTGGTTATTGCCGCCACCGCCGCCAGTACCTGTCTCAAACGTAAAGGTATCCAGCACGTGGGTATAATCCCTCTGTGTGGCGGCGGTTATCGCAATGTCAGTAGTGATCTGACCGACTTGCGATTCCAGCATCCAGTCGCCTTTTAACGCTGTCGACCCGGTCAGGTCAGTGGACGCAGCCACATCAGCTCCGGTGAGCGCTGCCAGGTTGCTAATAAAAGTCTGCCCTTGTGTTCCTTGCGCCACATTACAGCCATAAAGCAGGATATCGCCGGACTCAGTCAGCGACTGGCCGATAGTGGTCAGATCAGCACTTCTCGTAGCGAGCATACTGTCGGTCAATGTGACGCCCCCAAGCGTCAGTCGGCCTTCGCCACCATTGCTGATGATATGGATGGCGTCGTAACCCGCGTGGGTTTGCGCCCATTGCGTTATCTGGCTTAACCCATCTTTGTCGGCATCCAGCAGCACCACCTCAACCTCGTCTTTCACGCCGCGGGCCAGTTGCTGGTAATCTGCCACTGCGGTGTCAATAAACACCACTTCTTTATGCGTGGCACTGCCGGTCGCAACCGCAACGCTACTGTCTGCTACGGTCTTCGAATTCTGGGTATCAGTATTGTGGGCGGTTGTATCAACATTGCTCGTTGCATCGGTATTGTGGCTGGTTGCATCGGTATTGTGGCTGGTTGTATCGGTGGTACTTTGGCCAGACTGGCCGCTGTCCGTCGACGCGGCTGTCTGTGTCGCTGTATTTTGAGTGACAGCAGTCTCAACCGTGGCGGCGACCGCACCATCAAACAACATACGCGCTTCCAGCATAACGCCCAAAGGTACCTGCTCATGACATGCAGCACCTTGCGGAACCTGACGACTTTTTTTGCTCAGCCAATGACGCCACAACATAATAAGGATACCTTTCAGGAGTAGATTTATTTACAACGCAGACCAGCCTGCGTTATGCCGAACTGGCCTGTTTTTTCAGATTATTNTCTTGTAAACGCTAACCACTAAGGCCTGTCGGGGTATAAACCTTCGGCCATAATGCACACCGTCAGTCCTTGCGAAGGAGACTGGGTTGCCACTCGAACGACCGGTTGCGCCGTTCCCGCCGTACCAACCGCAACCGAACCGCCTGTCACTGTCGGTACGGTGACCGTGAACGAGGGAATTGTTGGCGTCCCGGTAACCGTCCCATTGGAAATCGACGAATCAATAGTGCCGCTGACCGGGCCGGTTAACGTCTGGCTGGGCCCTAACGTAGTATCGGCAGTCGCGGTTGGATTATAAATATTCGGTGCACCAAGCGCGGGTTTAGCCAGTATCGCGCCATTGGTGGGTAATGACGCGCTACCAGCAACAGCAGACCCACCTGCAATCTTCAGCAAGCCAGAAGTCGTTGCTGTCAGATTCATCGTATTCGTGATGGTCTGGCCGCTTACCGTTAACCCGGTTCCGGTTTTTTCCGGCACGGTTACCACAGTACTCCCGGTCGTTGGGCTAAACGTTGCCGTATGGTTATGTAAAGGCAACGGCACCACGACATTGACCGCTGGATCGCCGATTTTCTGCCCAAGATTAACGGTTGCCAGGCCAGCCCCTGAACCGGTCCCGACGACAGCACGGCCTTGCAGATCGGGTAGCCCAAAGTTGGTTCTACCATCGCCACCAAACCGGACCCCCAGCAGAGAGTACAACGCCTGATTAGTATTAATAGGGACAGTCTGGCCGTTAGCCGGAAGCCAACCGCGAGGACAAAAAGACATGGCAAAAGAACACACAGTACCAATGTAGGATTCGCTGTTACAGGCCGCTGCACTTTGGGGTAAAAGAATACTGGCAGCGATAGCGGTAGTGATGGCTGATTTAACAAATAAACGCTGAATATATCTCATACAGATCCCTCCTGGAGGAATAGCTGATTTATTAAGATCAAATGTTATTAATAACCAACCTTATAATTTGGGATGGAACAAAATAATAAGATAACGATGGGGAGCAAAAAACGTGTATGACTCATCAGGAATATAGCTCAGTCAGTAAAATTAACATACATAAAAAAACATTAACTTACGCACATAATTCAAATGAAATAACTTGAAATAAAGCAATATTTTAATTTTTATTTATTATCAATCGGATAGGGTTTTGTTCCTTCACTGACTTCTGAGATAACAACTATTGGTTTTTTATGGCAAACGTGAATGCGATATATTTCGTAAAATATATCCGTGTAATCTTGTCAAAATCCGCTTTCCCGAATACCCAACGCGGCAATTCGTCGCCATAACGCGCCGAGAATAGATTCCGTTTCCCCTTCCAGTATTACGCTGCCCCGTAACGGCTGTTGCGGCGGCGAGAATTGCCCCTCCTGCAGCGCGAAACGCACACTGTACTGCGCCTGGATGGGTTGAGGATTATGATCCCTGTCGCGACGCACGGCGATCGGGCCGTGGCGATCGGACGCCAGCATCTCTTGCTGTAACCAGGCGGTACCGGTAGGCGCAATATCTTTCAGTTGTACGACAAGGCGGGGATACGCGGGATCATCGGCGATAAAATAGCCTTGCATCCCCACTTTCGCGCGTTTTAGCGTATCGTCGGGTAAATATCCCTGCACTTTTCCGATACCCTGCCCAACCACACGGAGCAATGGCATATCCGGGGTCAGCCAACGGCCTTCCGTCATATCTCGTGCCACATCCCTCACCTGGCCTGCCTGAGGCGCGATGAGAGACAAGCGCTGGCGTTGCGCATCCAATCCCCGATAGCGGGCCAAAGATTCCGCCAGTTGTCGGTCAAGCACCTGGGTTTCGCTGGCGGTTTCCTGACGTCCGGCTCCCCGCTGCCGCTGCTGTTGCAAAATAGCAATTTGCTGACGCTCTATATTGATGCGGTAGTCCAAATCGGACGAGGTGAGATCCAGCAGTTTCTCACCGGCTTGNACCTGCTGGCCGTCAGTGACGTAGAGCGCTTTGACCTGTGCAGGAATAGGGGCATACAGCGCGCTGACGTTTTCTGCTTCCAGCACAGCAGGAATACGGATGCTGCCGCGCCAGGGAAACAGCAGCGGCACTAATACCGCCGCCAGAATCAGCCCTGAACGCAACAGCTTAACGGGATGAGCATTCTTACGCATGGACCACCAGATACGGGCCTCCTTCACCACCGGAAGCGCGATAAACCAGCCAATTTCTACCGACATCAAAGCAATACCAACCACCTTAATGAAAAAGTGGTACACCATCAGTGCAATGCCGAAAAAAAGGAAAAAGCGCCATATCCATGAGGCGTAACCCCATATCAACAGCTTGCGTTGCATCGACGGCGACCAGGTATGCGGTGCCGGATGACCATAACCAAATAACGCCTCGCGCAGNCNCCAGCGNCACAGGGCATACGCGCGTTCCTGCAGGTTTTCCACCCGCCAGAAATCGCTCAGCAAGAAATAACCATCAAAGCGCATTAGCGGGTTNAGGTTAACCACCAGCGTCGTTATCCAGGTGGCGCTGGAGAGCATAAANGCTGCCGTACGCAGAGGACCGTCCGGCAGCAGCGTCCATACCAGCAGCGCGAAAACCGCCAGCAGCACCTCGGCCAGAATACCGCCTGCGCCAATCAGCAAACGCGATCGACGATTCTTGAGTTTCCACGCATCGCTCACGTCGGTATAGAACAGCGGGAACAGCACAATAAAGGCCACCCCCATGCTCTGCACCCGGCAGCCCGCGCGCTTAGCCATAAACGCATGGCCAAGTTCATGTATGAATTTGGCGATCACCAGCGACATCCCGAATACAGCCATCCCTTGCAGACTGAACAGGTGAGGGAACGCATGGGTGTAACGCACCCAGTCACGGCTGACCAGATAGAGCCCCAGCACCAGAATCAGCGGGAATACTCCCAGCAATATTGCTGTTCCGTAGCGCTTAAGCCAGGGCCAGCAACGGTTGAGCAGCGGATCGGGCCGCCAGAGCGGGATACGGAAAAAAAGATACTGGTGCAGCACTTTCTTCCACAGGCTGGTGCGCATGGCGCGGGCTTTGCTGAGGTAACGCTGACGCTGTTCGGCATCGCCCGAGGTCACCAGATCGTGCTGGCGTAAAAACTGCAGCAACTGCTCCAGCTCTTTGACCTGTAGTGGCAGGCCCGGCTCCTGGTTGGCTGCAGCAAGGACCTGTTGTGGCAGACGCAGGGACCAGTGGCGCAGCAGGCGGATAGCCGTGGGCGTCAGCGTGAAATAGCGACCGGTAAGCGGGTCCGCCAGTACCCATTGCGGCGCACCGTTAATACCCGCAGCCGATTCTGCCAGCTGGAGGTCGGGGCGCAGCGCGGGTAAGAGCGGGTTCATAGGCCGACAGCCTGGCGGATCACGGAGAGCGGGCGACGGAACAGATAGACCGCCAGCGGTACATATTCGCCGGACAGTTTGGCGGTTCCGCGCAGGCCAATACGCGGCGGGGCATCGCTAAANCGGCCATCAAGCCGGTACGCCAGATTGCCTGTCGGGGTCTGCTCGGACTCATAGGCGATGCGCTCAAGCTTTGCCGCATACGGNGTGATGGGGTCNCTGTCGAGGAACAGTGTGATGGGCGCATCCTGTTTTAATTGAATGGCATCCCCCACATCCAGCTCGATGCGTAACGCGGCCAGCGCCGGGTCGGCAAGCTCCATTAAGCGCTCGCCGGTGCGCACCGGTTTGCCAATCCAGCGGTCGGCGTCGGCAAACACGGCAATACCATCCCGGTCGGCGCGAATTTCAGTGCGACTTAACAGGGCGCTGGCGTAATCGCGCTCGGCCCGTTTTTGCGCCACCTGTGCGGCCAGGAAATCAAGTTTCGCTTTGGAATCTGCATCCTGAAAGGCGCGCTGCGAGCTGGCGCGAAATTCCGCTTCGGCAACATTCAGCGACCGCTCGGCAACGTCGGCCTGCGCTTTTAGCGTGGTGTCGTCGAAGCGGACCAGTACATCACCCTGATGTACGCTCTGGTTTGGCTGCACGGCAAAAGACTGGATCACGCCGTCCAGCGGTGCGGCGACCACACGCCCCAGGTGGGGGACCACTTCGGCGGGAGCCAGCACGGACTGGCGCACCGGAATAAACAGGCAGGCGAGCAATGCCAGCAAAGGGATAGCGATCTTCCAGCGCCCTTTACGGTGATGCCAGCGGTTGGTTTGCGGCTCCAGCGCCAGCCATGCGTGGCTGAATGCGCCAGCAAGCTGTTCGGCCAGCACCCGGTCGGCGTTTTGCCACGGTTGTTCGCGCGCGTACCAGATGCCGCCAAACCCTTCTCCCTGGCGGTCTTTNAGCGGTGACCACAGGGCTTCGGGGGCGGAGAGGGTCNGCCAGTCGCTGCGGCTTTGTTCGTCGAGTTGCACCGCTTCAATGACGCCGCACTGGTTGAGTGGTTTGCCCTCAGCTGCCTGCAAACGGGCGCAGGCACGTTCGATAAACGCCACAAACGGCGCGTGGGGAGCGGGTTGAGTGACACCCGTTACCGCGCGCACCCGACCGTTAATAACGAGTGCGGCGTGACGATAGCCGAACAGCGGCTGGCTGTCGTTGACGATGCAGTACGCCAGCTCTTCGCTGCTGGCAGCGGCCCTGGCCTGCTGTTCGATATCAAGAAAACGGGCAAAGATGGCCGCACTGGCTGTAGCCGGCGTGGGGGAAGTACTCACTTCGCCTCCGGGAACTGCGCCGTGCCGCTCATGCCCGCCATCAGGCTGGCGTCGGCATTGACCAGCGTACCGATCAGGCCGATGGTCTGGCTGCTTTCATCAATACGCGCGCCGAGCCGTGCGATGCTGGCCTGCAATGGTTTACCGGTTTCATCCGGCGTAAAGGTAAAGGTCAATCCGGGTTTGAGCGCCGACAACAGGCGGGAAGAGACCAGCAAGTTAATTTCGAGGTGGCGATTGTTCACCACATCCAGCAGCGGCGTGCCCTGNGCAACNCTCTCGAAGGTTTGCGTGCGNCGTTTCACGACCTGGCCATCAAACGGCGCGGTGATACGACAGCGATTGACCTGAATCTGATACACCTGGCTTTCGGCCTGTGCCTGGGCTAAATGAGCGGCGGAGAGCGCCACGGCGTGCTTGCCGACAGACTTGAGTTGCGCCAGCTGTTGGTTCTGGCTGAGTTCAGCTTCGGCTGCTCTGGCCGCCGCCTGCGATGCGGCAAGCTGTGCCTGGTAAATACTGCAATCGAAGCGCACGAGGATATCCCCTTTTTTGAACGCTTCGCCCTCTCTGAATGGCATCTCCACAATGCGGCCAGCCAGTTCGCTGGAGAGGGTCGCTTGATCGACTGCCACCAGAATGCCGCGTGCCTGATTATCGGTATGCGTTTGCGCGGTGTCGCCAGCNGAAGGGGAGGTCAGAAGCGGATCGGCAGCCAGGGCCNGGGTCATGTGAAACAGTGAGCTCATTAAAAACAGCCCCAGGGTACAGCGATAAATCGACATATTCACTTTCATCACGCTTATCGGCCTTTCCTGTATAACCCCTTGTTAATAAGGGGTTTATGCAACGAAGCTAAATGTAACGTACTGTTAATTCTTTGTAATTTAGTGTGTCGAAGTATAGCAGGCAAGGAAAAACTCGGCAGGCTATAAGAATCTATAGGGGGAAGATCCCCACAACGTTGAAATGGATAACCTGCCGGCAGCAATCCCCACCAGCGGGTGGGGATTGCTTAACATAAATTATTGGTTGTCCAGCTGTGCGCGGACATTGCTGAGACCGGTACGGTTAATGCGATAGGGCTGACCCTTTACCGAGCGGATCAGTTTTTTGCTTCTCAGTTTCTTAAAGACGGCGAGCGTGCAGTCGCTGAGCAATAGCCCTTCACGGGTATAACACTCAACGGCGGTGACGCGACCGGACGTATCGCGGGTATGAACGATACGCCCGCCTTTAGCAAGGACATGCAGGGTACGTTGTTCCTGACGGGAAATATTCATGCTGAAAATGCCTGTAATCATCTTGTGCAAAACCTGCCAACACCCTGGGGGGTTAGCGTGAGTGTTTAGCGCAGTGATAACCAGCCCGGCCGCAAAGGTCGGAAAGCTGATTATCAGATGGTTGCATTCTCCAGCATCGAAGCCTCGGTATTCGGTAAGAAAGATTTATCNCATCAATATTAACACGCGGCATACGCAGGGAAATAATTTTGCTTAAGGAGTGTGATCTGTGTGGATACTCAGCGAGGNTTTTTTTTCACTCTGTGCGCACGGTGACGTTATGGACAATCGGGTCATCGCGAAGGCACGCATTGCTTATGAAATGTCCATTTTATAAGACAATACTTAAGACAGAGAAGCATATGGCCTTACACAGCACGTCCGCGGACTGAAGGAGTATGCGAATGAAAAAACAAGACCTGAACGCAGTGAGGAATTTTGATTTTCTGGCACGCAGTTTTGCCCGTATGTATGCCATGGGCCAGCCAGTTGATATTGATGCCGTGACCGGCAATATGACCGAAGAGCAGAAACAGTGGTTCCTGGAACATTACAACCATTATTGCCAACAGGCGCAGCGCGCCAGAGTGAAGGAACTGCAATAGTAATCACCACAACGGGCCTGGCGGCCCGTTGCGTTTTCTGGCTTCGGGGTGTCTTGCGGTCTATTCCCATTTCGGACTCAGCCAGCAAAATCAACGTATCATGCTCTTGTTTCCTGCAGGAGAGGCAAGGGCACTCCTGACTGAATAAGCCAGCTAGCTCATCTGTGCCTCAGGCCATCAACTCTCATTTTCGTGATAACAGGTGTTAACGTATCTGCAGGACGGTGCCGGGCTTTTGTATGCACGCCCCCCATTTATGATGATTGGCCGTATCATTGAACGCTACGCCAATAACGTGGTTTGATTAGCTGCCTTCAGGGGCAACCTACCCGCACAATGACTCGTTAAACCTGAGCGGCTTTGGTAGCTCAACACTTTCGTTCGCAACGCTGGCATTTTTGTGCAGCACGCTGTCCAGACGCGCATTGATTGTGTCTTCCGTGATAGCGCATCCTGTCCTTGCTAACTCCATCACGACGTAGCCGATAGCCTTCGCCATCTCATCGGAATCACGCTTGTTAGTCTGCATAAGCCCACCTCAAAGCTAAGGGAATTCAACTTATCTGACTATTACTCCTTAAGCTGCGAGGTTACCAGGCCGTTCCTGTTGTTCCGGTTGTTCTATATATGTTTTTAGGCAGTAACTTTATGTATTAACTGGGTTATATGATTTATATATGGAACCACCCTGGAACAATATTGAAGGGATTTGGAACAACCGAATTGGGGCATGTTATTGCATAGACAACATGGCGTTTTCTTCAGGCTGGCCTGCGGTTTGGGAAGTCAACAGTAACCATGAGGCCACCTTCTGCAGACGTACTTAGGTACACGCTGCTGTTGTGTAGCTGCGCAACCGCTTTGACTATTGCAAGCCCTAATCCACTCCCGCTTTGCATCTGATTGGGATCGCGAAAAAATCTATCGAACACGCGCTCTCTCAATTCAACGGGAATGCCGGGCCCGGCATCGGAGACACGTAGCTGCGTGGATTCATCTAATGATCGTACCTCTACCTCAACCCGGCCGCCCTCAGGACTGTACTTGACGGCATTTTCAATGACGTTGTCGAGCAGCGACATCAGGCGTTCTCGGACGCCTGTCACCCAGATCTCATCATGCGAGTAGAATTCAAGCTCAATCCCGCGCTCGGCAGCCAGCGGTGCCAGCATCGCCATTCGCTCTTGTATCAGTGTGGTCAGCGGCACAGGCTCCATAACCGTGTCAATGCGCGCTTCGCTGTGCATCAGCAGCAGCAACTGATTGACGAGACGAGCCGCACGGCTGTTGCTGCGAATAATCCCTGCAAGCAACTCCTGTTGACTATCGCGGCTAACATAAGACTGTAAAGCCTCAACATTGATTCTCATCGCAGCCAGGGGGGTACGCAGCTCGTGAGCGGCATCGGCAATAAAAACCCGTTCCCTTTCCGTGCTTTCCCGCACTCTGGCAAGAAAAACATTAACAGCATCCACCATCTGGCGAAGCTCCCTGTGCTTTGGCACTGCTTTTAAGGGAGAGAGATCTTCTGGAGTTCGTGAGGCAATTTCATTGACCACCTTGTTCCAGGGGCGCATTGCAATGCGGATTGACAGCCACGCGGGAAACAAAAGAAAAGGAATGCATACCAGCAGCGGCAATATGTAGTATCCACGCGAGTTCAGGTAAATAAAGAAGTTCCAGCCGCCGGCAGGGGTGACGAGCGTGACCTCCGCGTCGGAATTGCCGGATTTTAGGGTACGGCTAGTCCAGGTGCGGCCTTCACTCTCAATGCTCTGAATTTTCCCGTATAGGGTGTTTTTCACCCCCGTTGGAGCGCCATCCGATGAATAAATTATCGCTTTATTCTTCCGAACAATGAGGCTGATCGACAGTTCCGGATCTTCGCCTCCGCCATAACCTTCCCGCAACGCCTTGCTGAACTTTTCCAGCACATCGGTGAGATCCTGTGGGCGATCGTCCATCCGATCAACCAACGTAAGAATGGTTTCGTAAGTNTTNTTGCCCAATAACATAGAGGGGCTACGCAAGTTTTCCCANAAAATGTAGGTCAGAAAAAGACACCAAAGCAGCGTAAGCAGTAGCATCTGGGCGATCATAATTCGCCGTACAAGCGTCGGGGTTTTCAGGCGGCGGCAAAAATTTAGCATCAGCCTGTCCCTTTCTGAATCGGTACGGTATCAATGACATACCCTACGCCTCTCACCGTTCGCACATAGCCGTCGCCGATTTTGCGCCGCAAATTCCCCATATGCACATCGAGAGCATTGCTCATGTTTTCTTTTGCGCCGAATATCCTTTCTTCCAGAAACCCTCGTGTCAGTACGCGGTCAGTGCGCAACATTAACGTTTCAAGCAGCGCGTACTCACTTGCCGTCAACTCAACATTACGTTCACTCACTGTCACGCGACGCGTCGGCACGTGAAGAGATAACCCTCGAATTTCTATCACCTCATTCTGAAAACCGTAACTGCGGCGCGCAAGTGCTCTCACCCTGGCGAGCAACTCGGCGAGAACAAAAGGTTTGACGAGATAGTCGTCTGCACCGGCATCCAGCCCGGAGAGGCGATCTTGCAGGGTGCCTCGTGCGGTCAGGATGATGACGGGTATCCCCTTGAGCTGCTGACGCAAGCTTGCCATCAGGCTCATGCCATCGCCGTCGGGCAGCCCGAGATCGAGCAATACCAGTTCTGGCGCGCAGACATCAAGTTGATGCAGTGCATCCACTTTGCGGCGAACCCATATGACATCTAATCCTTGATCTGCAAGGGCAATACGCACGCCATTGCCGAGATCCAGGTCGTCTTCGATGAGGAGAATTTTCACAATGGTTACGGTATCAACAGTGAATGAAGAACGTCTGAAGAAAAAAACGGTATCAGGAAATCTATCAGGTTTGCAGCCCCTGTACTTGCTTCAGTCTTTCTTCATTTTGGGCTCATGAGAACTTTAGGGTGAGCATTCAAACTGAGCGTTCTGGCGTTTAAAACCGCTTGTATCGTAATCATTTGAATCCACAAGGACTTCTTTCATGAGAAACATCGAACCGCGTCATAAGTTCCCCCATTTACTCTCGGGGCGCATGCTGAAAAAAATGTTGCCGGGAGCTGTCCTGGCCTTACTGGCGACCCCGATACTGGCGGCAGAACAGAAACAGGGCAACGAGTTGACTCTGGGAGGCGGCGTGGATGTTGCGCCACGCTATTCTGGTTCGGATGAAAGCCGCGTCACGACTGCCCTGGTGCTTGATTACTCGCTGGCAAATGGTTTCTTCGTCAGTACCACGCGTGGTATCGGTTACGGCAACAACATCGGCAAGTTGAATTACAGCACTGCGCTGAGCTATCGCCCTGGCCGTAAGGATCGTAACGTGGACAGCGACGCGATCAGCGACGGCAGCGACGACTTGCGAGGTATGGGGGACATCAAAGGCTCGGCTCTCGGTGTGCCTGGCCTGGGGTACGAGGTGACCGACTGGCTTAATGTGCAATTGCAGGCTGAGGTGCCGATTTCTCAGCGAAGCAACGGTGAGGCCCTGCATTTCAGTATTATCAGCCCGTTCTATAAGTCATCGAAAAATTCCGTGACGCTGGCGCTGACCGGCAGTTGGGGAACCAGCAAGTATATGCAGACTTACTACGGGGTCAGTGCATCGCAGTCGGCCGCATCGGGGTTTAGCCGATATGATGCCGGATCGGGCATTTATGCCTGGTCAATGAATGTTGACTGGACGCACAAACTCAACCAGGACTGGAGCGTGGTTGCTGCCGCAGGCTTTACGCAGTTGGCTGGTGATGCACGCAACAGCCCAATAGTGCAACGAAAAGCCTCGCCCACTGGCAGCCTGAAGGTGACATATAGCTTCTGAGCGTTGTGCGACCTGTGCTTCCCGGCAGCGCGTTGTTCACT
>Ga0058691_1001530_pt1 | contig 12113 bp, 12 predicted proteins | sample AgamicAtPrz_FD_55051 | JGI IMG/M metagenome (GOLD analysis project Ga0058691, IMG submission 55051) | Agave microbial communities from Guanajuato, Mexico - At.P.rz | ecosystem: Host-associated > Plants > Phyllosphere > Phylloplane/Leaf | place: Guanajuato, Mexico | collected 2012-05-28
ATTATCTTCTTTATCGGCACCGTGTTTGTGCTGGCGGCGCTGATCCCGATGCAGCAGGCGGGCGTGGAAAAGAGCCCGTTCGTGCTGGTGTTTGAAAAGGTTGGTATTCCTTACGCGGCAGACATCGTTAACTTCGTGATCCTGACGGCGATCCTCTCGGCGGCGAACTCGGGCCTGTACGCTTCCGGGCGCATGCTGTGGTCGCTGTCGAATGAGAAAACGCTGCCGCGCTGCTTTGCCCGCGTGAACAAAAACGGCGTGCCGCTGACGGCGCTCTCGGTCTCTATGCTCGGCGGCGTGCTGGCGCTGTTCTCCAGCGTCGTGGCCCCGGACACGGTGTTTGTCGCGCTCTCGGCGATTTCTGGCTTTGCGGTGGTGGCGGTGTGGATCAGCATCTGCGCGTCGCACTTCGTTTTCCGTCGCCGTCATCTGCAGTCCGGCCAGCCGCTCTCTGCGCTGCAGTACCGCGCGCCGTGGTATCCGCTGGTGCCGGTGCTCGGTTTTATCCTCTGCGTGGTGGCCTGTGTCGGCCTGTGGTTTGATCCGAGCCAGCGCATTGCGCTTTACTGCGGGCTGCCGTTTGTCGCCCTGTGTTATGGTGCGTACTACCTGACCCGAAATATGACATCGCAGGAGCCTGAACATGTCGCAGAATAACCCGCTTACCGCCATCCTTGAAAAACAGCCCTTCGTGGTGCTGGATGGCGCGATGGCAACGGAGCTGGAAGCGCGCGGCTGTAACCTGGCAGACAGCCTCTGGTCTGCCAAAGTGCTGGTTGAAAACCCGGATCTTATCCGCGAAGTGCATCTTGATTACTACCGTGCAGGTGCCCAGGTGGCGATCACCGCCAGCTATCAGGCCACCCCTGCGGGCTTTGCCGCGCGCGGTCTCGACGAGGCGCAATCCCGTGCGCTGATAGGCAAAAGCGTGGAGCTGGCGCGTAAGGCACGGGAAGCGTACCTGGCTGAAAACGCGCGTGCGGGGACTTTGCTGGTGGCGGGCTCCGTTGGGCCGTATGGCGCGTATCTGGCGGATGGCTCCGAATATCGCGGCGATTACGTGCGCAGTGCAGAAGAATTTAGGGCGTTTCACCGCCCGCGCGTGGAAGCGTTGCTCGATGCGGGGGCCGATCTTCTGGCGTGTGAAACCTTACCGTCTTTTGCTGAAATTCAGGCGCTGGCGGCGTTGCTGGCAGAGTATCCCCGCGCGCGGGCATGGTTCGCATTCACGCTACGTGACAGCGAACACCTGAGCGACGGCACGCCGCTGCGTGAGGTGATTACGGTGCTGGATAATAACCCGCAAATTGTCGCGCTGGGCATTAACTGTATCGCCCTGGAAAATACCACCGTGGCGCTGAAGTATTTGCATAGCCTGACGTCTCTGCCGCTGGTGGTTTATCCCAACTCGGGCGAGCATTACGATGCCGTGACCAAAACCTGGCATCATCACGGTGAAGCCTGTGAAACCCTGGCCGGCTATTTACCGCAGTGGCTGGCGGCGGGTGCGAAATTAATCGGAGGGTGCTGTCGCACCACGCCGAAAGATATTTTTGAGCTGAACGCGAAGCGCTAATGATGACTCCCGGTCAACGCTTGCGTTGGCCGGGAGTTATCCCCTTGTTACACCTATCTGCAACAAATCCCCCCTCGCAGCCCTGCATTTATGACTGTCATCATGGGTTAAAAAGTTAAGTTTTAGCTTGATAATCTATCTGTTTTATTTTTTAAAGTATAAAAATCTAACTCTCTGGAAATGCATTTTTATTATTCTAATTAAATCTCTTATTTAAGAATGTCTTTTGTTTTTGTCCTGGAAGGCTATTTCGTCTTTTGTTTTTTTATCCGCAGGTTACTATTTATTGCATCAGCGAAGCGCAGGGAGATATGCGTAAGTTCATCTGAATTTGCTGATGATGATGTTTAAAAGATTATTTGATTGCTGAAAAATTTAATTAAGCCCAACTTTTCGGGCGGGGCACATATTGCCTAAATTCAGCCATCAAAAATCTTATGTGTGTGTCATTCACTTAATTTACAGGACGATTTTTATGAAAATGAACAAACTCTTTACTGCACTGGTTCTGGCTTCTGGTATGGCTGCTTTTGGTGCTCAGGCTGACCAGGGTAGCGGCGTGGTCACCTTCACCGGTTCCGTTATCGATGCGCCATGCTCTGTTGCGGCAGGTGATGAAGATCAGACCATCAGCCTCGGTCAGGTTTCCAGCTCTGCAGTGGCCAACGGCGGCACCTCTACGCCGGTTCCCTTCTACATTCACCTGGAAAACTGCTCTGTTGAAACCGCAACAACCGTGACCACCACCTTCTCCGGCGCGGATTCCAGCGTTGACGGTGCTGTACTGGGTGTGACCGGTAATGCAACGGATGTCGGCATCGTGATGACCGACGGCGACAGCAACACCATCACTCTGGGTGAAGCAACGGCGGGTCAGAACGTGGTTAACGGCGACAACACCCTGACGTACTCCGCTTATATCATCGGTGGCGCTGCGCCAACCGAAGGTGATTTCACCGCGGTAACCAACTGGACTCTGGCTTACGAATAAGTCCTGACCTTATTTCGTTAATCCGTCAGGCGGCCTTTTCTGGCCGTCTGATATTCGATACCGACTGAATAAGTGAAAAGGGTTTGCTATGGGTTTTATCTTTTCGAAAACAACAACAATAGTCAAAACACTCCCTTTTCTCCTGTCTGGTTGTTGCCTGCCCGTATTTGCAGAAAACCAGGGGGAGGGTGCCGTTTTTATTCAGGGCGCGGTGCTCTATACCCCCTGTGCAATTGACCTTGATAGCCGGGACCAAACTATTGATATGGGCGATACGCCTGTATCTGAAATTGCCACGAAAGGTTACGGCCCCACCCGCGCATTTACCGTTCGATTAATTAATTGCCTGATGCTGCCCACACCAGGGAACAGCAAATATGACTCTGAGTATTACCAAATAACGTTTGAGCCCATGACGGGCGCTGAACGCTTTTCCGTGCGGGGAGAGGCGCAGGGCATTGAACTGGCGATCCGCGATACCCACGGCAATATCGCTGCGCCCGGCGTGGCCTTTCCTGCGCGAGAGGTGACGGCGGGGAGTATGAACCTCAACTATTCACTTCAGCTGGTCAGCAACGGGCAGCCGCTCAAGGCCGGGGATTACCAGTCTCTGATTCGCTTCAGAATGGATTACTACTGAGATGAAAAAGACTATACGGATATTTCGACGTTCAACGCTCAGCGTGCTGATTTTTGCGTTACTTGTCCCGACGGCGAAAAGCTGGGCCGACGATGAAATCCAGTTCAATACCGACGTGCTGGATACGCAGGACAAAAGCAATATCGATCTCAGCCACTTTTCGCGTCGCGGCTACGTCATGCCCGGCGACTACACGTTCAGCATCATGGTGAACAAAGACGTTCTGCGCGAAGAGCAGATCGTGGTGTATCCCGATGGCGAAAACGGACAGTACAGCCTGATTTGCCTGACGCCGGACCAACTCTCTCGCTTTAATCTAAAGGCCAGCGTAATGAACGACCTACGTTGGCTGCGCGACGGCGAGTGTCTGGACAAAACCAGCCTGGAAGGGTTGGACATGCGCGTTGACCTGGCAAAGGACACGCTTTATCTGGCGATCCCGCAGGCCTGGCTGGAGTACACCGCGCCAAACTGGGATCCTCCCTCGCGCTGGGATNAAGGGATCCCCGGNGTGATTGCCGATTACAACCTCAATATGCAGGCGCAGCAGAATCAGACCGGTTCTGACAGCCAGAGTCTCAGCGGTAATGGGGTGCTGGGGGCCAATCTGGGGCCGTGGCGCNTCCGCGCCGACTGGCAAACCAACTGGAACAAACGTGACGGTAATACGGANAAGGATTTTTCTTTTAGCCGCTACTACCTCTATCGCGCCATCCCTTCGCTGAAGGCGAAGCTGACGGTAGGGGAGGATTACCTCAGCTCCGATATCTTCGACACCTTCCGCTTCAGCGGCGTCAGCCTGAACTCCGATCTCAGCATGTTGCCGCCGAGCCTGCGCGGCTATGCGCCTGAGGTGACGGGCATTTCCCGCTCGGGGGGGAAAGTTACCATCAGCCAGCAGGGGCGCGTGATCCACGAAACGCAGGTTGCCGCCGGACCGTTTCGCATTCAGGAACTGAATGATGCCGTCTCCGGCACGCTCGACGTGCGGGTGGAAGAGCTGGACGGCAGCGTNCAGGTCTTCCAGGTGACCACCGCATCCGTTCCCTATCTGACGCGTCCGGGGGCGGTTCGCTACAAGCTGGCGGCAGGNAAACCGTCCGAGTGGGGCCACAGCATGACCGGGCCGATATTCACGTCAGGAGAGGTGTCCTGGGGCGTGGCGAACGGCTGGACGCTGTACGGCGGCTCGGTGATTGGNGGCGACTATAACGCCCTGTCGGCNGGTATCGGACGCGATCTCTTCCTCCTGGGCGCGCTGGCCTTCGACGTGACGCAATCACGCGCGGTTTTACCCTCAGAAGGCACGCTATCAGGGACCTCTTACCGGGTGAGTTACTCAAAGACGTTCGATGAATACGACAGCCAGGTGACCTTTGCCGGGTATCGCTTCTCAGAGCGCGACTTTATGAGCATGTCGGAATACCTCGACACCCGCTACGGCAGCGGCACGTCGCACAGCCCGAAAGAGAAATACACGGTGTCGTTTAACAAACGCTTCCGTGATTTAGGGCTGAGCGCCTACCTCAACTATAGCCATCAGACGTACTGGAACAGTGCGGACAACGATCGTTTAAGCCTGTCTTTGTCTCGCTACATCGATATCGGCTCTCTGAAAAATATGAGCGTGTCGCTCACGGCATACCGCAGCGAGTACTACTCGCTGAAAGATGACGGGGCATATATCTCGCTGTCGTTACCCATCGGGAATGGTACCTCGCTTAGCTATGGCGCCACGATGAACCGTAACGATAACACCCACCGCGTGAGCTATTACGGGCGCGTGGATGAGCACAACAGCTTCCAGGTGAGCAGCGGTCTTTCCCGCAGTGGACCGACAGCCTACGGCTATTACACCTGGCAGGGCGACAGCGCGCAGGTGCAGACCAACGCCAGTTATCAGTCTGGCAGCTACAGCGCGCTGGGCATGAATGTCACGGGTGGTTTGACCATGACAACCGAAGGGGGCGCGGCCCACCGCTCCAACGCGCGGGGCGGCAGCCGGGTACTGGTGGATACCGCTGGCGTCAGCGGCGTGCCCGTTAAAGGATTCGGCGCCTCGGTGAAAACGAACCGCTTCGGTAAGGCGGTGATTGGCGATGTGAACAGCTACTACCGCAACCCGATCCGCATTGATGTCGACAAGCTTGATGAAAATGCTGACGTTACCCGCTCCGTTTCGCAGGCCACGCTCACGGAAGGGGCTATTGGCTATCGCCAGTTTGATGTGATTGCGGGAGGGAAAGCGATGGCCTTTATTCGAAAGGCTGACGGGAGCTTCCCGCCGTTTGGCGCCTCGGTGATGAATGAGAAGAATCAGGAGACGGGAGTAGTCAATGACGAAGGAAGCGTCTGGCTAAGCGGCATTCAGCCAAACGGAAAAATGGCCGTGAAATGGGATGGGAAAACCCGCTGTGTGGTACATCTGCCAGTCACGCTGCCCGTCGTGCTGGAAAACCTGCTTTTAACCTGCGCGCCGGAATAGCCGGCCTGAAAACGAGATGAGTTGATCAACATGACAATTGTGCAAAATTCTGCCCTGGTGGGCCTTGCTCTGATGATTTCCGGTGTAGCAAATGCCGCCGTATCGCTTGACAGAACCCGGGTGATTTTTGACGGCGCGGCGAAATCCGTCAGCCTGCGCCTGACCAATGAGAACAAAACTCTGCCGTATCTGGCGCAGGGATGGGTGGAAGATCCTCAGGGTAAAAAAATTACCGACCCGCTGGTGTTGCTGCCGCCGGTTCAGCGTATCGAGCCGGGCGAGCAGAGCCAGATCAAGGTGCAGTCCACCGCGGGGATCCAGCGTCTGCCGCAGGACAGGGAGTCGCTGTTCTATTTCAACCTGCGCGAGATCCCCCCCAAAAGCAGCAAGCCAAACACGCTACAGCTGGCGCTCCAGACCCGGATCAAGCTCTTTTATCGNCCGGCGGCCATTGAGGTGAAACGCNCTGATTACGCCACGCCGTTTCAGGAGCAGCTGACCCTGANGCGAGAGGGGGACAAGTATCGCGTGAATAATCCCACGCCGTATTACATCTCGCTGGTGAATGCCTCTTCAACGCTGACCGGCAAAGCGGCTGCCGGGTTCAAGCCAACGATGGTGGAGCCGAAAGGCCAGCTACTTCTGGCTCCGTCCGCGTCGGCTCTGGGCGGTGCGCCGGTGCTGACCTACGTGAACGACTTCGGTGGCCGCGCGAAGCTGGTCTTCAGCTGTGGCGGTAGTGCGTGCAAAGCCGTGCCGCAGGAAAAGAAAAAGTAATCATCGGGGGTGTGACATGACAATCGCGTGCTGGAAAAAGGGGAGCGGGTTCGCCCTGCTGCTGATGGCCGGGTCGCTTAACGCCGCTGACGAGCCGGTGGATGGCAATGATGGACTGCTGCACGTGCGTGGCGCACTGACGGAAAGCGCCTGTCGCCTGGCAATGGACTCCGCATGGCAGGATGTCGATATGGGGACGACGGCAACGGGGGCGCTTAAAAAGCCTGGCGACCAGGGAACCCCGGTACGGGTTGCGATCCGCCTGGAGGATTGCCTGCCGTCACCGACCTCGGTACGCGATGCGTGGANCGGCGATTTGCTCTGGAGCCAGGATCANCCTTCGGTCACGGTCAGCTTTGTTGCGCCGGGCGAGTTGTTCAACCCGGGCCTGGTTCGCGTGACGGGGGCCAGCGGGCTGGCGCTGCGCCTGACGGACAAGCTGCAGCGCCCGGTACGCCTCAACGGTGAAGGACACCCGCTGCTGCTGGAACTCGGCGGCAACACGCTCTTTTATTACATCGCGCCGGAACGCACGCCCGCACCGCTGGTGGCGGGGGCATGGCAGGCGCTGATCCACTTCAGGCTCAATTATGACTAGTTCACGTTTTTCTCTGCTCGCTGTGCTGATGCTGCTTACACCGGCCTCCTGGTCTGCCCTGACGGTGAATGTTACCGGCGTGGTGGTGGAAGGGGTGTGTGAAATCAACAACGGCGAAACCGTTCATGTGGATTTTGGCAGCAACCTGCAGGCGCGTCTGTTGGACGGTGAGAACTTTATGAAAGCTATCGACTATTCGCTGGTCTGTGAGGAGCTGACCTCTAACGATCTTGAGATGCAGTTTGAAGGCACGGCAAGCGCGTTCAGCGATGACTATCTGGCGACGGACCGCGAGGGGCTGGGGATAAAGCTGTATATGAACGGAGAATCGATGCCGCTGAATACCTGGATGCCTTTTACCTGGCCGGAGGTGCCAGTGCTGCAGGCCGCACCGATAAAAGGGGATGCAACGGAAGTGGAAACCGGCGTATTTAGCGCTTCTGCAACACTTAAGATCCAGTATCAGTAAGGGAACAAGGCAATGAAAAAAGGGTTATGGGCGTTACTGCTGTTGGGCGGGGGGATGTTCAGCCATTCGTCTACGGCATCTATCTGGAGTTGGATAGACAATCTGGAGACGTGCACCGCCGCAGCAACCTATTGTTATGATTATAATTTCACCATTGCAGACTGGGATGAAGAAGACTCGACACCCAACCCGTGCTATGGACTAACCGCATGCACAATATTTATTGGGCACAGACACGATGCAGCAGGCACATCAGGGCCCAGAACGAACCGATCCTGGGCGACAGGCAGCTATCCATTTCTGACAACAACAGAAACAATGGGCGAGCTGGCGAAAGCCTTTAAGGCGGTTTTCTCGTTTCCTTACTCCTCTTCCACGCGTCACAGTGGGAGCACCGTCGCGACTGAAGAGTGTGTGGGGATTTTCTATGCGGCAGGGAAAAACCTCGGGTCAAACAGTTCTGAAGTGAATAACAGCAGCTTTACCGGCTACCCTCTTTTGCCTGGCAGCATTTGTGGTGCTGCCCCTGCGCCAAGCGGGAGNTGTGATTTTACTCAGGATGTTTTGAACCTGGATCACGGCACGCTGTCCCGTCAGGAACTGGAAGGTCATGAAGCCAGTGAGAACGTGAGCATCAGCTGCACTACGTCACAAACGTTGAAGCTGTTTATCTACTCTGCGGATAACGTGCTGTTGCGCGACGACGGTAGCCTCTATTCAGAGCTGTATATGAATGACAACGTGCTCGGCACCACGGGCTTCACGCTGGATGTCGTCGAACAAGAAAATGTGGTCGTGAAATCGGTACTGCGCACGAACGGCAGCGTGGCAGCCGGCGAGTTTTCCGGTTCAACCGTGATGTTGATTACGGTGGAGTGATGGCAATGACAACGACACCCCTGAACAGTATCGATCTCTATTGCGCGTTAATGATGGGCGAGATCGTGCCCTGGTATCAGCCGCTGATTGATACGAAAACGCAGACATTGTATGGGCTTGAAGTGCTGATGCGCTGGTCGCTCGACGCTGAAAATGTCTCTCCCGTGGCGCTTATCGGCGCATTTGAAGAGAATGGACTGTTGCCCGAAATGACGCAGCATTTATTGCGCCAGGTGGCGGCGGATATGAATGACCTGGACACGCTATTACCAGCCGGTCTTCATCTCTCTTTCAACGTGAGCCCGTCCCAGGTGGCTAAACCCGGCTTTGTATTTGATACCCTCTCTTTTTTGGCCGCNCTGCCGCTGGAGAAATACCGGCTGGTGGTGGAGATTACCGAGGAGCAACCCCTGCGTAATACGCCCGAAGTGGTGGGCGCGTTTTTGAAATTGCAGCTGGCAGGTGTGGAGGTTTATCTGGATGATTTTGGCACCGGCTGTTCCAATCTCGAATACCTTGAGCAATTTAGCGTNGATGGGGTGAAGGTGGATCAACGCTTTGTTAAGCATATTTCCACNAACAAAACATCGACCTCCATCGTGGCGATGATTGCGGGCCTGGCGAAAGCGCAGCATCTGGGCATTATCGCTGAGGGCGTTGAAACCGTTCGGCAGTCACAATTATTGAGTGATTTGGGCATTGTCATTCAGCAAGGGCATCTTTTTTCTTGTGCAATGAGCCAATCGCAGTTGCGGAATTATCTTTCACCTGAATAGTTTATTGCCTTATTAAGGGTGTGGTTTTTTCTCNAAATTGATTATTATTTGTCATAACGTAAATAAAAATATCCATAACNTTTGTTGCNTATTTGACACGGTGTTTTGTCACTTTATCCCAATACGCTAAAATAGTTATTGGCATTAATGCCACGGAAAGTGTGGATTAATATTGGAACTGGTGACGGAGCTATGCATTTCGTAATAAACAAAACTGTCTCTTTCAATGTTGCGGAGAGGACGATTTCAGATGGAAAAACGCAACATGTACTTTCGAATCCTGCATGCAGACTCCTTCTGGTATTACTTGAGAACAACAACAGGTTAATGACCAGAGAAGAGCTTTTGCAAAAGGTATGGGGTGATTTTGGTTTGACGCCATCAAGTAATAGTTTAAACAATAATGTCAGTATATTACGCAAGATTTTTGCCGAGTTCGGTATTCATGATGTACTAAAAACAGTACCGAAACAGGGCTTTGAACTCGGGCTTAACGATCTGGAGTTTAATGAAAAGTCCAGGGACTATATGGTGATGCAAGCGATATCTCAACCAGATAATGAGCCGCGTGTAAATAAGATTACGTTGATAAAATGGTCCGGATTGTTATTCATGTTTANTGGTTTAGCAATCGCTTTATATCTCAGTTTTTTTGATGAACAGGAGGATGTCACATTATATAAAAAGGTGAACCAATGCAGCATTTATTATCATAGCAACATCACTATTAGCCGTGTTGAGCGATTTTTCACTGAAGGGCAAGGGGCAAATTTGCTCGAAAAATGTTCACGCCCTGCTTATATTTTTTACGATGACAGTAAAGTGCATGAAAAAACCGATCTGCTGGAAATCTTTGTCGCAAAATGTTCTGTTAACAGTAAGGGCGATTTTAATGAATGTAAAAATTTCGTCTCGACTAAAGCAGGCTAGTCTTGTTGTGGCACTTATTGCGTTGTTCATTGCTGCTCTGATGTATGTCCCGAACAACAAAAATGCGCTGGATTGTACTGCGGATATCAACCTTGAGCTGGGTAAAGGTGATGACACGATCGACGCTGACATCCATCTTGTTGTGCACTTCGAGCCTGAGGTACAAAGCTACATTACTGAATACGGTGTGGTGAACTACGACAATAAACGATATATCATCGATCGTTATGCACGACTGCGTTATTCACGTGATGACCATCACTCCTTTGTCGAGTTCAAGCGTGAAGGTTTAGATAAGAACAGTGCCGAAACGCTACCCGATGCCTTATCAGAAAAACTGACCTCCGCACAGAAAGTCTTTCTTTTTAAAGTCAGAAAGCTTCACGATGATATCTGGAGTATTAGCGATCTCCGCCGAACGGTATTGGTTTGCGCTAAATCCGGATGATTTTTCCTGTTACTGCCGCTCCTGTTAATCATTAACGGGGGGCGGCGCGTTATTCTTTTTATGATGTAAGTGAATTATGCCTTTATTTGTACTTATAACCCAGGATAATTATCTTTTCCAGGGGGTAGGGTCGCTTTTTCCTGTAAAGCGTGTTGAGGAATTAGACATGGAAAAAACCTGCCTTCAGGAGGGGGTTATTCTTATCGACAGTCGGCTTTCTCTTTGCTTTCTTGAAAGCCAGTGGACGAGGCTTTCCTCTTTATTCATGCGAACGAAATCCATCGTGCTCGCCATTGGAAGGTCGCCGCCAGAGGTTGATGCAGCTGATGCAATACCTTTGATTCATGATATGGGCAGGGGCATCTCGTTATTTATTTTGGATATTATGGAACAGGTTAAGAACAAAAACCTTGATGGTGGCGGGATATCCGTAAAAATTGACATAAATGAAAGGGATAAAATTCTTGTCAATGCTTTCATGTCTGGTCAGTCCGTGGAGAATATCGCGGAAAAGATGAACTGCTCAGAGAAGCAAGTGTATAAATTACGTGATCGTATATGTCAGCAATTAAACGTTAAAAATTTTAATATTGCCTGTGCCTATATTTTTCATCATAACCTGATGCACAACAGCTACACGCTTCCTGAAGCGTGGTTACAGCCCTGGTGACTTCTACCAAATATGGATTTGCTTAGTCATTTTTTATCTAAAAACGAATCGCTATTAACGATGCCTTTTTGTTCCTTTATCAAAATGGGCCTGCCAGAAATACTGCCTCCATAACAACAAGGGGAGCAGGCATTATGGCAATTTCATCGCGAATCACACTTCTCGGCGCACTCGCGCTGTGGGCATTTCAGGCGCAGGCGGTGGACGTTACCGTCGCGTATCAAACCTCTGCGGAACCGGCGAAAGTCGCGCAGGCGGACAACACCTTTGCCAAAGAGAGTGGCGCAAAGGTTGACTGGCGCAAGTTCGACAGCGGGGCCGCCATCGTGCGTGCGTTAGCGTCGGGCGATGTGCAGATTGGCAACCTCGGCTCCAGCCCGTTGGCCGTTGCAGCCAGCCAGCAGGTGCCGATTGAAGTTTTCCTGCTGGCCTCTCAACTGGGCAATTCTGAAGCGCTGGTGGTGAAGAAAAACATCACTAAACCAGAAGATTTGATCGGCAAGCGCATCGCCGTGCCGTTCATTTCGACTACCCATTACAGCCTGCTGGCGGCGCTCAAACACTGGGGCATTAAGCCAGGCCAGGTGCAAATCCTCAATTTACAGCCACCGGCGATTATCGCGGCCTGGCAGCGCGGCGATATTGACGGGGCCTATGTATGGGCTCCGGCAGTGAACGAACTGGAAAAAGACGGCACCGTGCTGACCGACTCCGAAAAAGTGGGCCAGTGGGGGGCGCCAACCCTCGACGTGTGGGTAGTGCGTAAAGACTTTGCCGAGAAACATCCTGAGGTGGTGAAAGCCTTCGCGAAAAGCGCGATTGACGCCCAGCAGCCGTACATCAGTAACCCGGATGAATGGCTGAAGCAGCCCGC
>Ga0058691_1001538_pt1 | contig 12058 bp, 10 predicted proteins | sample AgamicAtPrz_FD_55051 | JGI IMG/M metagenome (GOLD analysis project Ga0058691, IMG submission 55051) | Agave microbial communities from Guanajuato, Mexico - At.P.rz | ecosystem: Host-associated > Plants > Phyllosphere > Phylloplane/Leaf | place: Guanajuato, Mexico | collected 2012-05-28
CTGGGCCTGCTCGCGCCCTTCCTGCTGCAATGGACCGTCGACGGCGTCATCGTCAGCGCCGACCGCGACCTGCTCGTCACGCTGGGCATCGGCTTCGCGCTACTCGTGCTGCTGCAGGTCGGCATGGGCCTGCTGCGCTCGTGGGCGGTGATGATCCTGTCGGCCTCGCTCAACCTGCAATGGCTTTCCAACGTCTTCTCGCACCTCCTGCGGCTGCCGCTGGCCTGGTTCGAGAAACGCCATCTCGGCGACATCTGGTCGCGCTTCTCCAGCGTCCAGGAAATCCAGAAGACGCTGACCGGCAGCTTCATCGAGGCCGTGCTCGACGGCCTCATGGTCCTGCTCACGCTGGCGATGATGGTGCTCTACAGCGGCCGCCTCACGGCGGTCGCGCTCACCGCGGTGGCCGGCTACGCGCTGCTGCGCTGGGCCTGCTTCCGGCCGCTGCGCGACGCGCAGGAAGAGGCGCTGACCCACGAGGCGCGCCAGAACAGCCACTTCCTCGAATCGCTGCGCGGCGCGCAGGCGATCAAGCTCTTCAACGCGCAGGCCGATCGCGGCGCGCGTTTCGCCAACCTGGTCGTCGAGCAGATGAATGCCTCGCTGACCGGCCGCAAGCTCGAGCTCGGCATGACGCAGGGCAACAAGCTGCTGTTCGGGCTCGAGCGCGTCGCCATCGTCGCGCTGGGCGCGATGCTCGTGCTGGACAAGGAACTCTCCGTCGGCATGCTGTTCGCGTTCCTCGCCTACAAGGACCAGTTCAGCCAACGCATCGCCGGCCTGATCGACAAGGTCGTCGCGCTCAAGATGCTGCGCCTGCAGGGCGAGCGCCTGGCCGACATCGTCCTCACCGCGCCGGAGGCCGACCTGGACGCGCCCGGCCGCGCGGTGCCGCGCGAGGCGCCGCTGGAGCTCGACGGCCTGCGCTTCCGTTATGCCGACGGCGAGCCGGAGGTCATTGCCGGCTGCTCACTGCGGATCGAGCCTGGCGAATCGGTCGCCATCGTCGGCCCTTCGGGCTGCGGCAAGACCACGCTGATGAAGCTCATGCTGGGCATCCACGCGCCGCAGCACGGCGAGATCCGCATCGGTGGCGTCGCCCTCGCCCAGCTGGGCACCAATGCCTGGCGCGAGCGCATCGGCACCGTCATGCAGGACGACCAGCTCTTCGCCGGCAGCATCGCCGACAACATCAGCTTCTTCGACCTCAACGTCGATCCTGACTGGGTCCGCGAATGCGCGCGACTGGCCTGCGTCCTGGAGGACATCGAGGCCATGCCGATGCGTTTCCAGACGCTGATCGGCGACATGGGCTCGAGCCTGTCCGGCGGCCAGCGCCAGCGCNTCCTGCTGGCCCGGGCGCTCTACAAGCGCCCGCAGTTCCTGTTCCTGGACGAAGCGACGAGNGCGCTCGACGTCGAGCGCGAGCGCCTCGTCAACGCCAGCCTNCGCCAGCTCTCGCTGACGCGCATCGTCATCGCGCACCGCCCCGAAACCATCGCCGCCGCCCAGCGCGTCGTCAGCCTGCAAGGCGGCCGCGTCGTGCAGGACCTGCGCTCGGTCCAGCACCGCTGACCCAACCGACACCCCCACGCCCCCCTGCCACGCCTCACGGCGTCAGCGAGTGTCACGCGCACGCGGTGTCAGCGAGCGTCTGTGGGGCCGGAATGATGCGGGGGGTTCCCGGACGGGACGCCCCCCGCGTCGTGGAGAGCCCGCGCTCGGCCAACCGGAGTCCCTCTCCGGAGGGCACCCCTCTCGGGGCCCACAAAAGCCCCCCTCAATCGGGCTTGATCTTCGCCCGTGCCACCACCTGCTTCCAGCGCTGCTGTTCCTGCGCGATGAACGCCGCGAACTGCGCCGGCGTATTGCCGATCGGTTCCGCCGCATCGTGGCTGAGGCGCTCCTTCGCAGACACCGACCGGATGGCCTTCGCCGATTCCACGGCGAGTTTGTCCGCGTTGGCCGCCGCGAGATTGGCCGGCGCGCACAGCCCGTACCACTGGGTCATCTCGAAGCCTGGGTAGCCTTGCTCGGCGACGGTGGGCACGTCGGGCAGTTGGGGCAGGCGTTCCTTCGAGCCGGTCGCCAGGCAGCGCAGCTTCCCGGCCTTGATGAATTGAAGGATGGCCGGCGCGCCGACCGACGCGGCCTCGAGCCGTCCCGCCAGCAGGTCGGTCAATTGTGGGCCGGTGCCGCGGTACGGAACGTGGAGGATGAACAGGTCGGCGACCATTTTGAGGTACTCCATCGCCAGGTGCCCCGCGCTGCCGTTACCGGCCGAGCCGTAGCTGAATTTGCCAGGGTTCTTGCGCACCAGCGCGACCCATTCCTTGAGGTTCTTCGCCGGCACGTCGGGATGGACGACGTAGAGGCTGGGCACTTTGGCCAGCAGCGTGATCGGCTTGAAGTCGCGGTTGGGGTCGTAGGGCAGTTTGTCGTAGATGTACGGGTTCACCGCCAGCGTCCCGATGTGGCCGAGGATCAGCGTGTGCTGGTCCTCCGCGCGCGCCACCTCCACCATCGCGATGTTGCCGCCGCCGCCGGGTTTGTTGTCGACGTAGACCGCCTGGCCCAGCGTCTTGCTCAGTTCGGCGGCGGTGGCGCGGGCCACGATCTCGCTGCTGCCGCCGGGCGCGAAGGGCACGACCAGCCGCACGTTGCGCGACGGCCAGGTGGATTGCGCGAAGGCGGGGGCGCTTGCGCCGAGGGTCGCGCCCGTGGCGCCGAGCGCGGCGGATTGGAGGAGAAAGCGGCGGCGGTCCTCGTTCGTGGGGGTCATGCGATGTCTCCGGTCGGTTCTTCTGGAGAGGATGACTCTACGAACACGCGCTTTCAAGGCGCTGTCGGTCCGTCGGTGTCGCGTGAGGGCCTAGGCCGGGGGCGCGGTCTGCTCCTCCATCCAGCCGAGCCAGCGCATCGCCTGCTCGCGGGAGTCGCCGCACATGTCCTCCGATGGCGGCAGCGATCCGCAGACCGAGGGCCGCTCCGGCCGGCCGAAGATCCGGCAGCGCAACTCGTCGTCGAGCTGGATGCAGCGCACGCCGGCCGGCTTGCCGTCTGGCATGCCGGGGATCGGGCTGCTGATCGACGGGGCGATGCAGCAGGCGGCGCAGTGGGGACGGCAGTTCATGACGGCGGGATTGTCGCCGCACGCCCTTCGCGGACGCCAACAAGGTCCGCCCGCCATCTCCCTGAGGCAGTGACTTATCCACAGCCCCGCGTAAAATCGCGCCCTTCCCTCATCTGAACGCCAGCCGGCTGTCCATCGCCTGGATTCGCGCCTTCCGCGCGCCNCGATGGCCTCGATCGACCGATCGCCGATTCCGCTGGACGCCTTGCCATGCTTTATCCGAAAGAGTTCGACGTGATCGTGGTCGGTGGCGGCCATGCCGGCACCGAGGCCGCACTGGCGGCGGCCCGCATGGGCGTCAGCACGCTGCTGCTGACCCACAACATCGAGACGCTGGGCCAGATGAGTTGCAACCCGTCGATCGGCGGTATCGGCAAGGGCCACCTGGTCAAGGAAGTCGACGCGCTGGGCGGCGCGATGGCCGCGGCGACCGATGAAGGCGGCATCCAGTTCCGCATCCTCAACGGCTCCAAGGGCCCGGCGGTCCGCGCCACCCGCGCGCAGGCGGACCGCATCCTCTACAAGGCCGCCATCCGGCGCCGGCTGGAGAACCAGCCCAATTTGATGCTGTTCCAGCAGGCCGTCGACGACCTGATGGTCGAGGGGGACCGCGTCGTCGGTGCCGTCACCCAGTCGGGCCTTCGCTTCCGCGCCCGGGCGGTCGTGCTGACCGCCGGCACCTTCCTCGACGGCCGGATCCACATCGGCCTGGACAACTATGCCGCCGGTCGCGCCGGCGATCCGCCGGCCGTGTCGCTGTCCGGCCGGCTCAAGGAATTGAAGCTGCCGCAAGGTCGTTTGAAAACCGGCACCCCGCCGCGCCTGGACGGCCGCACCATCGATTTCTCCAAGTGCGCCGAACAGCTCGGCGACCTGGACCCGGTGCCGGTGTTCAGCTTCATGGGCAGCGCCGCGCAGCATCCGCGGCAGTTGCCCTGCTGGATCACCCACACCAATGCCCGCACCCACGAGATCATCCGCTCCGGCTTCGACCGCAGTCCGATGTTCACCGGCGTGATCGAGGGCGTGGGTCCGCGCTACTGCCCGTCCATCGAGGACAAGATCAACCGCTTCGCCGACAAGGACTCGCACCAGATTTTCCTGGAGCCCGAAGGCCTGACGACGCACGAGTTCTATCCGAACGGGATCTCGACCTCCCTGCCCTTTGACATCCAGCTGGCGGCCGTCCAGTCCATCCCGGGACTGGAAAACGCGCACATCTTGCGCCCGGGCTATGCGATCGAGTACGACTACTTCGACCCGCGCGAGTTGAAGTCCAGTTTCGAGACGCGGGCCATTGGCGGCCTGTTCTTCGCCGGCCAGATCAACGGCACCACCGGCTACGAGGAAGCGGCCGCTCAGGGGCTGTTCGCCGGCCTGAACGCGGCGCTGCAGGTTCAAGGCAAGGACGCTTGGCTACCCAGCCGAGACCAGGCCTATCTGGGCGTGCTGGTCGACGACCTGATCACCAAGGGCGTCACCGAGCCCTACCGGATGTTCACGAGTCGCGCCGAGTTCCGGCTCCAACTCCGCGAGGACAACGCCGACATGCGGCTGACCGAAGCGGGGCGGCAACTGGGCCTGGTGGACGACGCTCGTTGGGATGCCTTCAACCGCAAGCGTGATGCTGTTTCACGTGAAACAGAGAAGCTGAAGTCGACCTGGGTGCATCCGAACATCCTGCCGGCCGCCGACGCAGAGCGCCTCGTCGGCAAGCCACTCGAGCGCGAGTACAACCTGATCGACCTGCTTCGCCGCCCCGGCGTCACCTTCGACACCATCGCTGAAGTGGCTGCAATTGCACGCCCGGAAGCCGGCGTGTCGCGCGCCGCGCTGGCCGCGTCCGTCGGCGCGGACCTGAGCGATGCGGTGGTCGAGCAGATCGAAATCAGCGTCAAGTACGCCGGCTATATCAGCAAGCAGCAGGAGGACGTCGCCCGCGCGTCCAACTACGAGCACTTGAAGCTGCCCGAAGACCTGGACTACGGCTTGGTCACCGCCCTCTCCTTTGAGGCCAGACAAAAGCTGAACAAGCATCGTCCCGAAACTTTGGGCCAAGCTTCGCGCATCTCGGGCATCACACCGGCGGCGATTTCGCTGCTGCTGATTCACCTGCGCAAGGGCCGCTTCAAGGGATTCACCGACCAGGATGCAGCCGCCGAATCGGCCGCCGCCTGATTCATCCCTTCTCACACCCCCATCCCGAATCGACCGATCACGCCGTTGATGACTGACCTTGACCTGCGCTCCCGACTTGCCGCCGCCGCCCAGACCTTGGCGCTCGGTCTGAACGACCAGCAACTGGATCAGCTGATCGCCTACCTGCAGCTGCTGTCGAAGTGGAACAAGGTCTACAACCTGACGGCCGTCCGGGATCCGGAAGCGATGCTCACCCAGCACCTGGTCGACAGCCTCAGCCTGATCCCGCCCCTGCGCCGCCATGCCGCCGGTCAGCCGCTCCGCCTGATGGACGTCGGCAGCGGTGGCGGTTTGCCTGGCGTGGTGATCGCGATCTGCGATTCGAGCATCGATGTGACCTGCGTCGATACCGTCGGCAAGAAGGCATTTTTCATCGCCCAGGTCGCGGCGGAAATCGGCCTGCCCAACCTGCATGCAGAGCACTCCCGCGTGGAGCAGCTGAAGACGGCGCCGTTCGACGTCATCACCTCGCGGGCGTTCGCCTCGTTGGCGGATTTCACCGAGTGGACCCGCATGCACCTGAAGCCCGGTGCCGTGTGGGCGGCCATGAAGGGACAGCAGCCGGTCGAGGAACTCGCCGAACTCCGCGAGCGCGCTCCGGACTTGAGCGTGTTTCACGTGGAACAGCTGACCGTGCCCGGGCTTGACGCCCAGCGCTGCCTGCTCTGGATTCGCCCGATTGGGGCGGAAGCGACATCCGCCGCCTGAGGTCGCCCTCTCCCGGCGACTCTGCGTCGCCGACCCTCGCGCCAGCGGTTAAGCTGCGCCCTCTCCCGAGTTCGTTCTCCCAGCATTCATGGCCAAGATCTTTTGCGTTGCGAACCAAAAAGGTGGCGTCGGCAAGACGACCACTACCGTGAATCTGGCCGCTGGCTTGGCCAAGGTCGGCCAGCGCGTGCTGGTGGTCGACCTGGATCCGCAGGGCAACGCGACGATGGGATCGGGCATCGACAAGCGCGCCCTGGCCCTCACCGTCTACGACGTGCTGCTCGAATCGGCCACCATCGCCGAAGCCCGCCAGCGCAGCGAGAAGGCCGGCTATGACGTGCTGGGCGCCAACCGGGAACTGGCGGGCGCTGAGGTGGAGCTGGTCGAGCTGGAACGCCGCGAGCAGCGCCTGAAGACCGCGCTGGCCGCCGCCGCGCAGGACTACGACTTCGTCCTGATCGACTGCCCGCCCTCGTTGTCCATGCTGACGCTCAATGGCCTGTGCTCGGCTCACGGCGTGGTCGTGCCGATGCAGTGCGAGTACTTCGCGTTGGAAGGCCTGACCGACCTGGTCAATACGATCAAGCAGATCCACGCCAACCTGAACCCGGACCTGCAGATCATCGGCCTGCTGCGCGTGATGTTTGATCCGCGCATCACGCTGCAGCAGCAGGTGAGCGAGCAGCTGAAGGCGCACTTCGGCGAGAAGGTCTTCGACACCGTCATTCCCCGCAATGTCCGTCTTGCCGAGGCGCCCAGTTACGGTCTGCCCGGTGTGGTCTTCGATGGCGGCTCCAAGGGCGCGCATGCCTTCATCGACTTCGCCAAGGAAATGGTGAAGCGCGTCGGCGGCATGCGCTGAGCGCATCCCATCGATGTCGCCGGAACTGGAAGCCCTCGCCCGCCGCGCCGAACTGGCCGGCCTCAACGCGGCGTCGGCGCCACGTGAAGCCCAGGTGGAGGGGTGGCTGCTGCGCTTGTCGCCGGGCAAGGCTAAGCGGTCTCGCTGCGTGAACCCGCTCGCGGGGGGATCGCTTCCCCTGGAAGAGCTGTTGCGCCGCTGCCGCGCCAGCTTCGAGCAGGCCGGGCTGCCGCTGATCCTGCGCCTCACCCCGTTCAGCCAGCCGAACGACCTCGACGACCGCCTCGCCGCGATGCATTGGCATCGCTTCGATCCGGCCGATGTGATGGTGCTGCCGTCCCTGGACGGCTTCGGCGAGCCTGGTTCGTCGGAGCGGCTGACGCCGCTTTCCGCGGCCGACTACGCCGCGCTGATCGGCGCGCTGCGCCGCTCCAGCGTCGAGGAGATCACCGGCCATGCGCGGCGCCTCGAAGAAGCCAGCGTGCGTCACCAGGCCTTCAAGCTGGAACGCGATGGCGTGCTGCTCGCCTGCGGCCAGGTGGCCATCGATCCCGGGCCGGCTGGCACCTCGGTGGGCGGCATGGCGGGACTCTTCGACATCTTCACGCCCGAGGACCAACGCGGTCGCGGGCACGGCCATCGGCTCTGCGCCGCGCTCCTGGCCCAGGCACGCCTGCAGGGCGCCACGACGGCCTACCTCCAGGTCGGCGCCGAGAACGACGCCGCGCAGCGCCTCTATGCCCGCCTGGGCTTCCTGCAGGCCTACCGCTACCACTACCGCAGCGACGATCCCCGCGCCTGGGCCTGAGCGCCCATGCCTCGTGCGGCGAGGCTCAGTCGCGCGCCTGCCAGACCTTCAGCAAGGTGTGCCGGGTGAAGCCCGGCACGAAGTCGTGGACGTGGCTGATGCAGGCGTAGCCGAGGTGCTCGTAGAGCTCGGCGACCTCGTCCAGCAAGGTTTCGATCAGCGCATCGACGCAGCCGCGCTGCAGGGCCAGCGCCTCGAGCTGGCGCAGGCAGTCGCCGCCCAAGCCCTGGCCGCGGTGGTCGGCATCGACCCACAGGTAGCTGACGTAAAGCCGCTGGAACTCCGTGCGGCCGAAGCCGCCGGCGATCAGCGCGTCGCCGTCGTAGAGCGCCACCGCGATGTCGCGGGCGTCGCTGCCCTGGGTCTGCTGGCGTCCGTGGGTGATGACGCCGTCGCGGATGGCGTCCAGGTCAGCCTGCGGAACGGCGCCATCCCGGCGCCATTCGCGGCTGGCGATCCGCGTCGGATCCGCCATCAGATGCTGTTGAGATCCGGACCGGTCAGGCCCAGCGATTCGTCGACGCCCAGGTGCACGTTCATGCTCTGCACCGCGGCGCCGCTGGCGCCCTTGCCCAGGTTGTCCAGGCGCGCCATGACGAGGATCTGCTGTTCGCTGCCGAAGACGAAAAGGTCGACGTTGTTGGTGTCGTTGCAGGCCTGCACGTCGAAGAAGCCCCCCGCCAGCGTGTCCGGGTCGCGCAGCGGTTTCACGTGGACGAAGCGTTCGCCCTCGTAATGCGCAGCCAGCGCGTCGCGGACCTGCTGCGGCGTCGTGCCGGCGCGCAGCTGGCTCAGGTGCAGCGGCACCGTGACGGCCAGGCCCTTGTAGAAGTTGGAGACGATCGGCATGAACACCGGCGCCTGCTTCAGGCCGGTGTGGGCCATCATCTCCGGCAGGTGCTTGTGGGCCAGGCCCAGCGCGTAAGGACGCGGCGCCGTCAGCTTCGGCTGACCGCCGGCCTCGTACTCCGCGATCATCGACTTGCCGCCGCCGGAGTAACCGGTGATGGAGGTCGCGGTCACCAGCGCGTCGGGCGACAGCAGGCCGGCATCGACCAGCGGGCGCACCGCCAGGATGAAGGCGCTCGCATGGCAGCCGGGGTTGGCGATGCGTTTCGATTCGCGGATCCTGGCGCGCTGGCCCTTGGCCAGTTCCGGCAGGCCGAAGGCCCAGCCCGGCGCGGTGCGGTGCGCGGTGCTGGCGTCGATCAGGCAGGTCTTGGGATTGGTCACCATGGCCGCCGCCTCGCGCGAAGCGGCGTCCGGCAGGCAGAGGAAGGCGACGTCGGCAGCGTTCAGCAGCCGGGCGCGCTCGGCCGGATCCTTGCGCTTGTCGGCGTCGATGCGCAGCACCTCGATGTCGGCGCGCTGCGCCAGATATTCATTGATGCGCAGGCCGGTCGTGCCTTCCTGCCCGTCGACATACACCGCGTACTTCATCGCCGCTCCTGCAAAATCCGCTGCCGCCGGGGCCCTTCCCCGATGGCGCCAAAGAAAGCGCGAAGCATAAGGCCAACAGATGTCACAGCACGCCCTTCCCTCGAATGACCTCGACGATCCCCTTTTGGCGGGTCCGGTCTACCTGCTTCCGGGTTGGTTGAATTCCGATCCCGACCATTGGCAGAGCGAGTGGCAACGCCGCCATGGCGACACGCGTGTCGAACAGGACGACTGGGAATGGCCTCGCCGCGGCGACTGGATGGCGCGCCTGGACGAGGTGCTCCAGCAGGATGCGCGCCTGGTCGAACGGCCCGCGCTGCTGGTCGCCCACAGCCTGGGCTGCCAGCTGGTGGCGGCCTGGGCCGACCACTCCAGCCACACGCGCCTGGTGGCCGGCGCGCTGCTGGTCGCGCCGCCCGACACCGAGCGCGAGGACACCCCGCCCCAGCTGCACAACTGGCGGCCCATCCGCCGCCCGCGCCTGCCGTTCCCGGCGATCGTGGTCGCCTCCACCGACGACCCCTTCTGCCGCCCCGAACGCGCCGCCGGCATGGCCGCGGACTGGGGCGCCGAATTCGTGCTGGCCGGGCCGCTCGGCCACCTGAACGCGGCGTCCGGACTCGGCGCCTGGCCCGAAGGGCGGGCGATGCTGCAGCGCCTCACCCGCTGAGGCGCCCGGTCGGCCGCGAGCCTTCCCCCGCAAGGCGGTTGGCGGGGGCCGTCGGAAGAGCGAAGGAATCACGGAGAATCGCGCCCCATGGCGACAAAGAAACCCAAGGGCCTGGGCATGGGCCTGGAGGCCCTGCTGGGCCCCAAAGTGAGCGANGCACCGGCGGTGCGCGAAGGCGAACCCGGCGTGCTGCCGCTGGCGCAGATGCAGGCCGGCAAGTACCAGCCGCGCACGCGCATGGACGAGGGCTCGCTGTACGAGCTGGCCGAGAGCATCAAGGCGCAAGGGATCATGCAACCGATCCTGGTNCGCCCGATCGCGCCCCAGGGCGCGGTCCGCTACGAGATCATNGCCGGCGAACGGCGCTTCCGCGCCGCCAGGCTGGCCGGGCTGGCCGAGGTGCCGGTGCTGGTCAAGCCGGTGCCGGACGAGGCCGCCGCGGCGATGGCGCTGATCGAGAACATCCAGCGCGAGGACCTCAACGCGCTGGAAGAGGCGCAGGGCCTGAAGCGGCTGGTCGACGAGTTCGGCCTGACCCATGACCAGGCCGCGCAGGCGGTGGGCCGCTCGCGCAGCGCGGCGTCCAACCTGCTGCGCCTGCTCAACCTGGCCGAGCCGGTCCAGAACATGCTGATGGCCGGCGACATCGACATGGGCCATGCGCGCGCGCTGCTGGCGCTCGACGGGGCCCACCAGATCACCAGCGCGACCGAGATCGCCGCCAAGAAGCTCAGCGTGCGCGAGGCCGAGAANCTNGTCCAGCGCCAGCAGGGCGCGGGCCGCCAGGCCCCGCTGCTGCGCGTGAAGTCGGACAAGAGNCGCGACGTGCTGCGGCTCGAGGAAGAGCTGTCGGACCTGCTGACGGCGCAGGTCGAGATCCGCGTCCGCAAGAAGACCAAGCGCGGCGAACAGGGCGAGGTGGCGATCAGCTTCGGCTCGCTCGACGAATTGAACGGCTTGCTGCAAAAGCTGCGTCCGCCAGGCGCGGAGGAGTGAGGGCGGACGGGCCGCGTTGCGCGCCGGCCCGTCGACTCAATCCATGAGGATGGCACGCGGGACGCGTGCTGTCTTCTTCGTACTTCCCACAGGTGCCCCACACACGGGGGGCCGTCAACGGCAGTGCTTCACAGACGTTGCACGAGGGAGTACAACGGGGTCACGTCTTGCTATCGCGCATCGCTCTCGATGGGCGTAGCATGGCCTCCAAAGCCGCGCCGCCCTTGAGGTTGTCGATCGCGATCCGCGACAGGGCGAAGGACTTTGGGCCAGCATGGGCTGGCCGTTTGCTGAATGCTTGCTGAGCTCGGAAAGCTCTGATGACGCCTTGAGTCATGGACGTCGCCAGAACTTCCTGGACGATGCGAGGTCCGTGGTCACACCTGGACGCGCGTCGCCTCCCTACGAACTACTCCGGAGGTCAGCATGGATGTGATCAGCCATTTCGCGGCTCGTTATGAACGCAGCAAGGTCGAGGAACTCACGCTGGAGGAGTACCTGGACGAGTGCAAGCGCAACCCCCTTGCCTACGCCACCGCGGCCGAGCGCATGCTCAAGGCGATCGGCGAGCCCCAGATGCTGGACACGCGCAACGACCCGCGGCTGTCCCGCATCTTCCAGAACAAGGTCATCAAGATCTATCCCGCCTTCGCCGAGTTCTTCGGCATGGAGGACGCGATCGAGCAGGTCGTCAGCTACTTCCGCCATGCCGCGCAGGGGCTGGAGGAAAAGAAGCAGATCCTCTATCTGCTCGGGCCGGTGGGCGGCGGCAAGAGCTCGATCGCCGAGCGCCTGAAGCAGCTCATGGAGCACGTGCCCTTCTACGCGCTCAAGGACAGCCCGGTGAACGAAAGCCCGCTCGGGCTGTTCGACCCGGTCGAGGACGGCCCGCTGCTCGAGCGCGAGTACGGCATCCCGCGTCGCTACCTCAATCGCATCCTGAGCCCCTGGGCGGTCAAGCGCCTGGACGAATACGGCGGCGACATCCGCAAGTTCAAGGTCATCAAGCGGCTGCCCAGCGTGCTCAAGCAGNTCGGCGTGGCCAAGACCGAGCCCGGTGACGAGAACAACCAGGACATCAGCTCGCTGGTCGGCAAGGTCGACATCCGCAAGCTCGANACCTANGCGCAGGACGACCCCGATGCCTACAGCTATTCCGGTGGCCTGTGCCTGGCCAACCAGGGGCTGCTGGAGTTCGTCGAGATGTTCAAGGCGCCGATCAAGGTGCTGCACCCGCTGCTG
>Ga0058691_1001542_pt1 | contig 12038 bp, 7 predicted proteins | sample AgamicAtPrz_FD_55051 | JGI IMG/M metagenome (GOLD analysis project Ga0058691, IMG submission 55051) | Agave microbial communities from Guanajuato, Mexico - At.P.rz | ecosystem: Host-associated > Plants > Phyllosphere > Phylloplane/Leaf | place: Guanajuato, Mexico | collected 2012-05-28
CGCGGCTGTGGATGCCGATGATCATGCCCTCATACAGCGCGTCGCCCGGCTTCACGAACATGCGGCCGCGATCCTGCAGCTTCCACAGTGCGTAGGCNACNGCNGCGCCGTCGTCCTGCGAGATCAGCACGCCGTTGCGGCGCTCGAACACCGAGCCGTCCTTGACCGGTGCNTACGAGTCGAAGATGTGGCTCATCAGGCCCGTGCCGCGCGTGAGCGTCAGGAATTCGCTCTGGAAGCCGATCAGGCCGCGNGCCGAGATCTTGTATTCCAGNCGCGTNCGGCCGCGGCCGTCCGACGCCATGTCGAGCATTTCGCCCTTGCGGCGGCCGAGCTCTTCCATCACGCCGCCCTGGTGTTCGTCCTCGACGTCGACCGTCAGCAGCTCATACGGCTCGTGACGCACGCCGTCGATTTCCTGCATCACGACGCGCGGACGCGACACGGCCAGCTCGTAGCCTTCGCGGCGCATGTTCTCGACGAGAATCGTCAGGTGCAGCTCGCCGCGGCCCGACACTTCGAACACCGTTTCGTCGCCGGTATCCTTCACGCGCAGCGCGACGTTGTGGTTCAGTTCCTTCATCAGACGGTCGCGGATCTGGCGGCTCGTCACGAACTTGCCCTCACGGCCGGCGAGCGGCGACGAGTTCACGAGGAAGTTCATCGTCAGCGTCGGTTCGTCGACGGTGATCATCGGCAGCGCTTCCGGCGTGTCGACCGCGCAGATCGTCGCGCCGATGCCGACGTCTTCAATACCGTTGATCAGCACGATGTCGCCCGCTTCGGCCGATTCGACCTGCACGCGCTCCAGGCCCTTGAACGACAGCACCTGGTTGATCTTGCGGTTCAGCACGTCGCCTTCCGGGCCGAAGCGCATCACGACCGGCTGGCCCGGCTTGATGCGGCCGCGCGTGATGCGGCCGACGCCGATCCGGCCGACGTACGTCGAATAGTCGAGCGACGTGATCTGGAGCTGCAGCGGCGCTTCCGGATCGGCCGGGCGAACCGGCACGTGCTCGAGGATCGCCTCGAACAGCGGGCGCATGTCGCCTTCGCGCGCGGCCGGGTCGAGCGACGCGTAGCCGTTCAGGCCCGACGCGTAGACGATCGGGAAGTCGAGCTGCTCTTCGGTCGCGCCGAGCTTGTCGAACAGGTCGAAGGTCTGGTTGATCACCCAGTCGATCCGCGCGCCCGGACGGTCGATCTTGTTGACGACGACGATCGGCTTCAGGCCGAGCGCGAGCGCCTTCTTCGTGACGAAGCGCGTCTGCGGCATCGGGCCCTCGACCGCATCGACGAGCAGCAGCACCGAATCGACCATCGACAGCACGCGCTCGACTTCGCCGCCGAAGTCCGCGTGCCCCGGGGTGTCGACGATGTTGACGTGCGTGCCTTCGTATTCGACCGCGCAGTTCTTCGCGAGAATCGTGATCCCGCGCTCCTTTTCGATGTCGTTCGAATCCATCACCCGCTCCGCAATCTGCTGGTTGTCGCGGAAGGTGCCGGACTGGCGAAGCAGTTGGTCGACGAGCGTGGTCTTGCCGTGGTCGACGTGGGCGATGATGGCGATATTGCGAAGGGCGCGGGTCATAGAAACCTGGAAATCGTTTGAACGCGCAAACGCGCGCGCTCGTTTTTCACGGGGCGCGCGCGTTGCAGCTTGAAGAGCCTCAAATTATAGCACGTGTGCGTGTCGAAAGCTGACCCGCGCGTTGCAACGCAGCAAAACGAACAGCGCCGCGCCCCGCTCCAGAACCAGCCAACTCTCTTCCGCCCCACCGCGGCCGGCCGAAAAACCTTATCACGACAAGGGATTCTCGCCGGACAGAGCGCGCGTTTTGCCATTCGATTAACATTTGCCGCGGCAAGCAATTGTCCCTATACTGCTGCCTAGTCAACTATTGCAGCTTCAGGGTTTTATGTCGGATTCTCCTACCCCACCGCCCGTTTCGCCGTTGTCCACGTATCAGATGAACGACAGCGTCGGTTATCTGATGTCGCGCGTGAAGTCGGTGATGACCAACCTCGTCACGCAGCGCACGCAGGAAGAGCTCGGCATCACGGGCACGCAGGCGAGCATGCTGTTCATGATCGCGGTCGGCAGATGCTCGACGGCCGCCGAACTCGCGCGCGAATACGGGATCGACGCAAGCGCGGTCACGCGCCTGCTCGACCGGGTCGAGAAACGCGGCCTGCTGTCGCGCGTGCGCAGCATCGAGGACCGGCGCGTCGTGCGCCTCGAACTCACCGACGAAGGCCGNGCGCTNGCCGAACGGCTGCCGCCCATTTTTCGCAGCGTGCTCGACCAGGTGCTGGACGGGTTTACGCCGGAAGAAGTCGGGTTCCTGAAGAGCATGCTGCGCCGCATTCTCAGCAACTATTGCGAGACGGCCGGCGGCAGCATCACGTAATAGTTGCCATAACAATTACTTTTGACAGATTAATGTAAGGAAATCCTTGCAGTGTCCATCATTCATTCCGAGTCAGGGGTTAGCGCGATGAAATCCTCCCCGTTGTCCGTGCGCACCGGGTCGTGCCGCGCCGCCGTCGCCGCCGCGGTCGCCGCGCTGGCGCTGGCGGGCTGCGCGAATTACATCGGCATCAAGAGCGACAAGCAGATCGCCCCCGCGTCGCAATTCGAATCCGCCCAGAGCCTGCCGGCCCAGGGCGGCCAGTGGCCGGCGCTCGACTGGGCGAGCCAGTTCGGCGATCCGCAACTGCCGAAGCTGATCGACGAAGCGCTGCAGGGCAACCCGTCGATCGCGCAGGCGCAGGCGCGCATCGCGAAGGCGTCGTCGTACATCGAATCGTCCCGCTCGAACCTGATGCCGAAGGCGGAAGCCAGCTATTCGTGGACGCGCGAGCTGTATTCGTCGAACGCGCTGTTCCCGCCTCCGTACGGCGGCCAGTGGTACAGCGAGAACAACGCGCTCGCGAGCGCGTCGTGGGAACTCGACCTGTGGGGCAAGAATCGCGAGCGCCTGCACACGGCCGTGTCGCAGGAAAAGGCCGCCGAAGCCGACATGCAACAGGCGCGCATCACGCTCGCCTCGTCGGTCGCGCGCACCTACAACTCGCTCGCGCAGCTCTATGCGCTGCGCGACATCGCGCAACGCGAGATCACCAACCGCGAGACGGTCGGCAAGATCACCGACGGCCGCGTATCGGCCGGCCTCGACACCAACGTCGAACGCCAGACGGCCCGCGGCAACATCGCGACGACCCAGGCTTCGCTGTCGGACCTCGACGGCCAGATCACGACGGTGCGCTACCAGCTCGCCGCGCTGCTCGGCAAGGGCCCGGATCGCGGGCTGCAGATCGCGGCGCCCGTGATGAACCCGAGCGGCGACGTCACGCTGCCCGGCAACCTGCCGGCCGATCTCGTGTCGCGCCGCCCCGACATCGTCGCCGCGCGCTGGCAGGTCGAAGCCGCGATGCACGACGTGAAGGAAGCGAAGGCCGAGTTCTACCCCGACGTGAACCTCGCGGCCGGCTTCGGCTTCGATGCGTTCGGCTGGGGCAAATTCCTGAACTTCGCGAGCCGCCAGGCGCAGTTCGGCCCGGCGATCCACCTGCCGATCTTCGATGCCGGCGCGCTGCGCGCCCAGCTCAAGGGCCGCTACGCCGATTTCGACCTGTCGGTCGCGAACTACAACCAGACGCTGATCAGCGCGCTGAACGACGTCGCCACGCAGGTCGCGTCGATCCGCGCGGTCGATCGCCAGATGGGCGACGCCCAACGTGCGCTCGACGCGTCGACGCGCGCGTACGATCTCGCGGTCATCCGCTACAAGGCCGGCCTGTCGCCGCAACTGCAGGTGCTGACGGCGGACAGCAACCGCCTCGCATCGGAGCAGACGGTGACCAATCTGAAGATGCGTCGCCGCGACATGCAGCTCGCGCTGATCAAGGCGCTCGGCGGCGGGTTCGACGCGACCGGCACGCCGCTCGCCGCACCCGATGCGGCCGCGCCGACCAAACAGGCCGCCAACTGAGCCGGCGCCACCACTACGCAGACACTCGAAATAACGGACGGAGAAAATCGCCATGAGCGACCAACAAAACGCCGCCAGCGCGCAGCCGCAGAACAACGGCAAGCGCAAGCGAATGATGACGCTGCTCGTCGCGGTCATCGTGATCGCGGCCATCGCATACGGCCTGTACTACTTCCTCGTCGCCCGCTTCCATGAAGACACCGACGACGCGTACGTGAACGGCAACGTCGTGCAGATCACGCCGCAGGTGACCGGCACCGTGATCGCCGTGAAGGCGGACGATACGCAAACCGTCAAGGCCGGCGACCCGCTCGTCGTGCTCGACCCGGCCGATTCGCAGGTCGCGCTGCAGCAGGCGGAAGCCAACCTCGCGCAAACGGTGCGCCAGGTGCGCGGCCTGTTCGTCAACGACGACCAGTACCGCGCGCAAGTCGCGCTGCGCCAGTCCGACCTGTCGAAGGCGCAGGACGACCTGCGTCGCCGCCTCGCCGTCGCGCAGACGGGCGCCGTGTCGCAGGAAGAAATCTCGCACGCCCGCGACGCGGTGAAGGCCGCGCAGGCATCGGTCGACGCCGCCCAGCAGCAGCTCGCATCGAATCGCGCATTGACCGCGAACACGACGATCGCATCGCACCCGAACGTGATGGCCGCCGCCGCGAAGGTGCGCGACGCATACCTCGCGAACGCGCGTAACGTGCTGCCGGCGCCGGTCACCGGCTACGTCGCAAAGCGCTCGGTGCAGGTCGGCCAGCGCGTATCGCCCGGCAACCCGCTGATGTCGGTGGTGCCGCTCAATGCCGTGTGGGTCGACGCGAACTTCAAGGAAGTCCAGTTGAAGCACATGCGCATCGGCCAGCCGGTCGAGATGACGGCCGACATCTACGGTTCGTCGGTCACGTACCACGGCAAGGTCGTCGGCTTCTCGGCCGGCACGGGCTCGGCGTTCTCGCTGCTGCCGGCGCAGAACGCGACCGGCAACTGGATCAAGGTCGTGCAGCGCCTGCCGGTGCGNATCGAGCTCGACCCGAAGGATCTCGACAAGCATCCGCTGCGCATCGGCCTGTCGATGCAGGTCGACGTGGACATCAAGGACGAACGCGGCGACCAGCTCGTCAACGCGCCGAATACCGTCTACGAGACCAACGTGTTCGCGAAATACGGCGACGAAGCCGACGCCGAAATCGCGCGCATCATCGCCGAGAACGCAGGCGGCAACGCGTCGACGCCGGTCGCGGCGAAGCAGAGCAGCGCCGCGAAAATGATGTAACCGTTCCGACTTCGGAAAGACAACCGACATGGCACAGGCTCCTGCCTCCTACCCGCCCCTGCAGGGCGGACAACTCGTGCTCGGGACGATCGCGGTGTCGCTCGCGGTGTTCATGAACGTGCTCGACACGTCCATCGCGAACGTCGCGATCCCGACCATCTCGGGCGACCTCGGCGTGTCGTCCGACCAGGGCACGTGGGTCATCACGTCGTTCGCGGTCGCGAACGCGATCTCGGTGCCGCTGACCGGCTGGCTGACCGACCGTTTCGGGCAAGTCCGCCTGTTCCTCGCGTCGATCATCCTGTTCGTCATCTCGTCGTGGATGTGCGGGCTGTCGCCGAACCTGCCGTTCCTGCTCGGCTCGCGCGTGCTGCAGGGCGCGGTCGCGGGCCCGATGATTCCGCTGTCGCAAGCGCTCCTGCTGTCGAGCTATCCGCGCGCGAAGGCACCGATGGCGCTCGCACTATGGGCCATGACGACGCTGATCGCACCCGTCGCGGGCCCGATTCTCGGCGGCTGGATCTCGGACAACTATTCGTGGCCGTGGATCTTCTACGTCAACATCCCGGTCGGCATCGCCGCCGCCGCCGCGACGTGGATGATCTATCGCAATCGGGAATCGGCCGTGCGTCGCGCGCCGATCGACGGTGTGGGCCTCGCGCTGCTGGTCGTCTGGGTCGGCTCGCTGCAGATCATGCTCGACAAGGGCAAGGATCTCGACTGGTTCGCGTCGACGACCATCATCGTGCTCGCGCTGACCGCCGTCATTGCGTTCGCGTTCTTCGTGATCTGGGAGCTGACCGCCGAGCACCCGGTCGTCGACCTGTCGCTGTTCCGCATCCGGAACTTCACCGGCGGCACAGTCGCGCTGTCGATCGGGTACGGCCTGTACTTCGGCAATCTCGTGCTGTTACCGCTGTGGCTGCAGACCCAAATCGGCTATACCGCGACCGATGCCGGCCTCGTGATGGCGCCGGTCGGGTTGTTCGCCATCCTGTTGTCGCCACTCACGGGGAAGTATCTGCCGCGCACCGATCCGCGCTTCATCTCGACGGCGTCGTTCCTGACGTTTGCGCTGTGCTTCTGGATGCGTTCTCGTTACACGACGGGCGTCGACGAATGGTCGCTGACGCTGCCGACGCTCGTGCAGGGCATCGCGATGGCCGGCTTCTTCATCCCGCTCGTATCGATCACGTTGTCCGGCCTGCCCGGCCACCGCATTCCCGCGGCGTCCGGCCTGTCGAACTTCGTGCGGATCATGTGCGGCGGCATCGGCACATCGATCTTCCAGACCGCGTGGGACCACCGCAACAACTTCCATCATGCGCAACTGGTCGAGCAGGCGAACCCGTACAACCCGACGTTCAACCAGGCCGTCACGCAGATGGGCAACCTCGGGCTGTCGCAGAACCAGGCGCACGGGCTCATCAACAACATGGCCACGCAACAGGCCGCACAGCTCGGCGTGAACGACCTGTTCTATATCTCGGCGGTCATCTTCGTGCTGCTGATCGGGCTGATCTGGATCACGAAGCCCGAACGCGCGGGCGGCGGCGATGCGGGGGCGGCGGCGTCGGCGGCACACTGAGCGCTACCTGACCGCGCCATCGCGCGCCAAACAAAAAGCCCGGTCGAAATCCGAATCGACCGGGCTTTTTTCATTCTGCTGCGTGCACGTGCGTGCGCTGCTGCGTCATTGAGCCGTCACGACGAGCCGTTCCGGCGCGAGCACGCCATTCGCCTTGCGCGCCACGCCGAGCAACCGCGTTGCGTCGTACACACGCACGCGCTCGCCCTCGGCCGCGTCGATCGTTTCGAGCGCCGACAGCGGCAGACGCTGGCCGTGCAGGAACCGCTTCGCGCACGCGTCGTCGAGCCGAATGGCCGGAAACGTCGACAGCAGCGCATCGACCGGCTGCAGCCATGCATCGCGCGCCGCTTCGGCCGCGTCCGACAGCGCGTCGAGCGTCACCGCATGCTCGAGCGTCAGCGCACCGACGCCCGTGCGACGCAGCATCGTCAGATGCGCGCCGCAACCCAGCGCCTCGCCGATATCCTCCGCCAGCGTGCGCACATACGTGCCCTTGCTGCAGGTTACGCGGAACGTCACGTCGGGCAGCTCGCAGGCGAGCAGCGCGAGCGCATGGATCGTCACGTTGCGACCTTCCCGCTCGACGGTCTGGCCGGCCCGCGCATATTCATACAGCGGCTTGCCGTCGCGCTTGAGCGCCGAATACATCGGCGGCACCTGCACGATCGCGCCGGTGAAGCGCACGAGTGCGGCTTCCACCGCCGCACGATCGCATTCGACGGGCCGCGTGTCGATTACGTCGCCTTCCGCGTCGCCGGTGGCCGTGCGCTGGCCGAGACGCATCGTCGCTTCATAGGTCTTGTCGGCGTCGAGCAAGTCCTGCGAGAACTTCGTCGCTTCGCCGAAGCACAGCGGCAGCAGGCCCGACGCCAGTGGATCGAGCGTACCGGTGTGACCGGCTTTCTTCGCGAGAAGCAGGCGCTTCGCGCGAATCAGCGCATCGTTGCTCGACAGGCCGACCGGCTTGTCGAGCAGGAGAACGCCGTCCAGCACGCGCCGGGGCACGCGCGGACGTTGGGGTGCTGCATTCGTCATAGGCCGGTCGAGCTCAATCGTCCTTGGCAGGCGCGTCGGCCTCGTCGTCGTCCTTCGCGCGCGTCGCGTTCGCTTCCTTGATCAGGCGCGACATTTCGACGGCCTTCTCGATCGTCTGGTCGTAATGGAAATGCAGCGTCGGCACCGTATGAATGTGCAGGCGCTTGAACAACAGGTTGTGCAGGTGACCCGACGCATGGTTCAGCGCCTCCTGCGTCTTGTCCGGATCGCCGGTGAGCGCCGTGAAGTAGACCTTCGCGTGCGCATAGTCCGGCGTGAGTTCCACGCTCTGGATGGTCACGATGCCGATGCGCGGGTCTTTGACCTCGCGCATGATGAGCTCGGACAGGTCGCGCTGAATCTGGTCGGCGATCTGAACGTTGCGATTGGGGGAAGTACGTTTCCTGGACATGATCGATCCGTGATCCGTTTATCAGGATAAAGCGGCGCGCCGTTGGCACGCCACCATGAAAATGGGCGGGACAGGCCCAAGCCTGCCCCGCCCCATGAGCCGTTACGCGACGATTACAGCGTCCGTGCGACTTCGGTCACTTCGAAGACTTCGAACTGGTCGCCTTCGACGATGTCGTTGAAGTTCTTCACCGACATACCGCACTCGAAGCCTTGCTTCACTTCCTTCACGTCGTCCTTGAAGCGCTTCAGCGATTCGAGTTCGCCCGTGAAGATCACGACGTTGTTGCGCAGCACGCGCACCGACGACGAGCGCTTGACGATACCGTCCGTGACCATACAGCCNGCGACCGTGCCGATCTTCGGTACCTTGAAGACCTGNCGCACCTCGACCATGCCGGTGATGACTTCGCGCTTCTCCGGCGCCAGCATGCCCGACATCGCCGCCTTCACCTCATCCACTGCGTCGTAGATGATGTTGTAGTANCGGATNTCGATGCCGTTCGCNTCGGCCAGCTTGCGTGCCTGNGCATCCGCACGCGTGTTGAAGCCGATGATGACCGCCTTCGATGCCGTCGCGAGGTTGACGTCGTTTTCGCTGATGCCGCCCACCGCGCTGTGCACGATCTGCACGCGCACTTCGTCGGTCGACAGCTTGAGCAGCGACTGCACGAGCGCTTCCTGCGAACCCTGCACGTCNGCCTTGATGATGAGCGGCAGGTTCTGCACTTCGCCTTCGCCCATCTGCTCGAGCATGCTTTCCAGCTTCGCGGCCTGCTGCTTCGCGAGCTTCACGTCGCGGAACTTGCCCTGACGGAACAGCGCGATTTCACGCGCCTTGCGCTCGTCCGGCAGCACGATCACTTCCTCGCCCGCACCCGGCACTTCCGACAGACCCTGGATTTCGACCGGGATCGACGGGCCGGCTTCCTTCGTCGGCTTGCCGTTCTCGTCGAGCATCGCACGGACGCGGCCGTAGGCCGTACCTGCCAGCACGATGTCGCCGCGGTTCAGCGTACCGGACTGCACGAGGATCGTCGCGACCGGGCCTTTACCCTTGTCGAGCTTCGCTTCGATCACGATGCCCTTGGCCGGCGCTTCGACCGGTGCCTTCAGTTCCAGCACTTCGGCCTGCAGCAGCACGTTCTCGAGCAGATCGTCGATGCCCGCGCCCGTCTTGGCCGACACCGGTACGAACGGCGAATCGCCACCGTACTCTTCCGGCACGACGCCTTCCGCGACCAGCTCCTGCTTGACGCGATCGAGGTTCGCGTCCGGCTTGTCGATCTTGTTGATCGCGACGACGATCGGCACGCCGCCCGCCTTCGCGTGGGCGATGGCTTCCTTCGTCTGCGGCATCACGCCGTCGTCGGCTGCCACCACCAGCACCACGATGTCGGTCGCCTTCGCGCCGCGTGCACGCATTGCCGTGAACGCTTCGTGACCCGGCGTATCGAGGAACGTGATGACGCCACGCGGCGTTTCGACGTGGTAAGCGCCGATGTGCTGCGTAATGCCGCCCGCTTCGCCCGCAGCAACCTTCGCGCGACGGATGTGGTCGAGCAGCGAGGTCTTGCCGTGGTCGACGTGACCCATGACCGTGACGACCGGCGGACGCGGCAGTTGCTCCGCATCGGTACCCGTTTCGCCTTCGACGAGCAGCGCTTCCGGATCGTCCAGCTTCGCCGCCACCGCGCGGTGGCCCAGTTCCTCGACGATGATCATCGCCGTTTCCTGGTCCAGCACCTGGTTGATCGTGACCATCTGGCCCATCTTCATCATCACCTTGATGACTTCGGAGGCCTTGATCGACATCTTGTGCGCGAGATCGGCAACCGACACGGTTTCCGGCACGTGCACTTCGCGAACGATCGGTTCGGTCGGCGCCTGGAACGTCGAGCTGTCCTGGTGACGGCCGCGACCCTTCGGGCCGCCGCGCCAGCCGCGGTCGACGCCGCCGCTCGAGTCGCCGCGCGTCTTGATGCCGCGACGCTTCGCCGCGTCGTCCTGCCAGCCGCCCTTGCCGGCGCCCGGCTTCTTGTTGCGGTCGCCCGCGCCTGCCGGCGCCTGCGTCGTGGCCGGTGCCGCGGCGCCGGCCGGCTTCTTCACGGCCGGACGCGCCTGCGCACCTTCCGGCTTCGCCGGCTTGTGCAGCGTGCCCTTCGCTTCGGCCGGCTTCGGCGGCTCGACCGGCTTCGGCGGCTCGACTGCCTTGACCACGGCCTTGCGCGGCGTGTTCATCATTTCGCGGATCGCACGTGCTTCGGCTTCCGCCGCCGCGCGACGCTTGCTGATCTCTTCCTGCTCGGCGCGCGCCTTGTCCGCCGCCTCACGGGCAGCGTCCTCGGCCTTCTTCGCCGCTTCGCGCTGCGCCGCACGTTCGGCGGCCGCGCGTGCTTCGTCCTGCGCGGACTGCGTCGGCGCCGTTTCCTGCTCGGCTGCGGCGGCCTGCTGGGCTGCCGCCTGCTGCGCTGCGGCAGCTTCCGCCGCGGTACGCTTCGCCGCTGCTTCTTCCTCGGCGCGACGGCGCTCGGCCTCGGCCGCTTCCTCGCGGGCGCGACGTTCGGCTTCCTCGCGTTCGAGACGCTCCTGACGCTCGCGCAGCTCCTGCGCCTGCTTCTCGAGCAGCTCGGCCTCGCGGCGCGCCTCTTCCTCGCGACGCTTCAGTTCTGCATCGTCGTCCGCTTCGGCGACCTGCGCCTGACCCTGTTCCGCNCCGTCGGCCACGTCGTCGCGCTTGACGAACGTACGCTTCTTGCGGACCTCGACCTGAATGGTGCGAGCCTTGCCCGTCGCGTCAGATTGCTTGATCTCCGACGTATGCTTGCGGGTCAGCGTGATCTTGCGCTTGTCGCCGTCGGTTGCGCCGTGCGACTTGCGCAAATGATCGAGCAGACGCGCCTTGTCCGCTTCGGACAGCGCATCGTCTTCACTCGCTTTCTGGACGCCCGCTGCCTGCAGCTGTTCGAGCAGCACACCAGCAGGCATTTTCAGTTCCGCGGCAAATTGGGCTACGTTGTTACTCGCCATTCATTCCTCTTAGTGCAAGGACCGATTCCTTGCGGTTAGCATCGGGTCAGGCCATACGGCCGCCATCAAATCAGTGCGCCATGGTCATTTCTCACTGGAACCAATGTTCACGTGCTTTCATGATCAACGCCTTAGCGGCATCCTCTTCCATTCCGGTCATGTCGACCAGTTCATCTACAGCCAGCTCGGCGAGATCGTCGCGCGTCTGCACGCCGTGTTCGGCCAGCTTCGCGAGCAGCTCCGGCGTGATGCCGTCGAGGCTCTTGAGATCCAGCGCTGCGTTCTCGACCTTTTCTTCGTTCGCGATGGCCATCGTCAACAGCGCGTCGCGTGCGCGGTTGCGCAGTTCGTGCACGGTGTCCTCGTCGAACGCTTCGATTTCGAGCATTTCGTTGAGCGGCACGTACGCGATTTCCTCGAGGCTCGTGAAGCCTTCGTCGATCAGGATGTCGGCAACTTCTTCGTCGACGTCGAGACGCGCCATGAACAGTGCACGCAGCCGGTCGCGTTCTTCGCCCTGCTTCAGGGCGGATTCGTCCGGCGTCATGATGTTGATCTGCCAGCCGGTCAGTTCGCCGGCAAGGCGAACGTTCTGACCGCTGCGGCCGATCGCGACAGCCAGTTCGTTCTCGTCGACGACGACGTCCATCGAATGCTTTTCTTCATCGACGACGATCGACTGGACGGCTGCCGGCGCGAGCGCGCCGAT
>Ga0058691_1001570_pt1 | contig 11880 bp, 14 predicted proteins | sample AgamicAtPrz_FD_55051 | JGI IMG/M metagenome (GOLD analysis project Ga0058691, IMG submission 55051) | Agave microbial communities from Guanajuato, Mexico - At.P.rz | ecosystem: Host-associated > Plants > Phyllosphere > Phylloplane/Leaf | place: Guanajuato, Mexico | collected 2012-05-28
TGGCGGATGTCCGCGACCTTCTTGCGGATCTGGTACCACAGCTCGGGGATGTCCTTGGAATGCAGCGAGTCGCGGGCCATGAAGGTGACCTGCGATTCGCCGGGACGGGAGAACGAGACGATCCTCTCGTACTCGCCGGTTTCCATCAGTTTCTTCTCGATGCGCTCGGTGACCTGGCGCGACACTTCCTCCGCGCTGGCGCCCGGCCACAAGGTGCGGATGACCATGGCCTTGAAGGTGAACGGCGGGTCTTCGCTCTGGCCGAGCTTGGTGTAGGACATCGCGCCAATGGCCGCCAGCAGGATCATCAGGAACAGGACGATCTGGCGGTTGCGCAGCGCCCAGGCAGAAAGGTTGAAACCCATCGGGACTTACTCCTTGACCGTCAGGTTCACTACACGGTTGGTGCGGTCCACGGGGCGTATTTCCTGGCCCTCGCGCAACACGTGGCCGCCGGCGGCCACGATCCAGTCCCCCGCCTGCAGGCCTTCGAGCACCGGCACACTGTCGGCCCCGTAGGCCCCCAGGCGCACCACCGCCCGCTCCAGGCGGCTGTCCCGGTTGACCCGCCAGACATACGCCTGGCCGTTCTCTGCGGTAACCGCAGACAGCGGCACTGCCAACGGGATCAGCCCTTCATGGGCAATGAATACCCGGGCGCTCTGGCCCAGTTCCGCCGGCGTGGCAGCGGAGGTGAAGGCGATACGTGCAGCGAAGGTGCGCGAACGCGGATCGGCGGCCGGTGACAGCTCGCGGATGCGCCCCTGGAAGCGCTCCTGCGGGTGCGACCACAGCTCCACGCTCACCGGCTGGCCCACGGCGAAGCGGGCAAACTGCTGCTCCGGCAGGCCGATCAGCACTTCCCGTTCGCCATCGGCAGCGAGGGTGAACACGGTCTGCCCGGCCGCAACCACCTGGCCCACCTCCACCTGGCGCTTGGCAATCACCCCGGCCTGCGGCGCACGCAGCACGGCATATTCGGCCTGGTTGCCGGCGACGTCGAACTCGGCCTTGGCCTGCTTGAGGCGGGCCAGCCCGGCGCGATAGAGGTTTTCCGCATTGTCGTACTGCGACCGGCTGACCATCTGCCGGTCCAGCAGTTTCTGGTAGCGATCGCGCTCGGCACGCACCAGCGACAGGTTGGCCTCGGCCGCCGCCAGCTGAGCACGGTTGGCCTCCAGTTGCAGACGTACATCCTGAGGGTCAAGCTCGGCCAGCGGCTGCTCCGCCTTGACCCGCTGCCCTTCTTCGACCAGGCGCTTGCTAACCTTGCCAGCGATGCGGAAGGCCAGCTCCGGCTCGAAGCGCGCCCGCACTTCGCCGGGGTAACTGTCGGCAGCGGCTTCGGCCGGCTGCGGTTGCACCACCAGCGCCGGGCGTGGCGCGGCAGGTGGGGCGGCTTCCTGGCTGCAGGCTGCCAGGAACAGCACGGCGGCCGTGGACAGGGCGATGGACAACGCATGGCGCAACATGATGAATCCTTTCGCGAGTGCACGTCGGAATATTTATACTGGCTAGTATATTAAATCAGCGAACCGAAGCCGGGAAGCCAGGGCGTCAAGAAAAAATCACGTCACTCCCGGCAGGTCGTCGAGTTCAACCAGCGCGGCCCGGCCCGCTCAATGATTGCCTCCTTACTTAACCCTTGCCCTCTCCACTCCGCAAACAGCTCACTCGCTCTGATCGCCTTCACATACCGATTGGCAACAATGCCCATTGGCGACCAGTCGCTGCCCGACAGCGCATAGACACCAAGGAAGCTCGCGTCGGCGTCGCTCTTCTGCGCGTCCACTACCCCCTCATCATCGCAAAGGGCGTATTGGCTAGGTAGACCGAAAGTCGTCAGGCTGGGGTACAGAAAGAGTACAGAAAAGGTGCAACTTGAGTGCTAACGGGGTGTAGGAAGGGTGCAAGAAGGCGACAAAAAGGGGGCAGATAGGGTGCAAAAACACCGGCGCAAGGCCGGTGTCGAGGGTGTCAGATACTCCACGTCGGCGATAGGGTCATCCCCGGCATCAAGCTACGCGGCTACTGGCTGCAACGGGCCGGGTTCGAGATCAACGAACGGATACGCATCAGAGTCATGGAGGGCTGTTTGGTGATTACGGCGGAGTGCCCCCCCCCCCGGCAGTACCGGGGGATTTTTTTATCACCCCTTTTGAAATAAATGATTTGGCACTACTTCTATCAACTTGCGAAAGCTGATCAGCCTCAATTAACTCGCGCAGCTTTATAACAACCGCCCTATCCGCATAGAACCCTCCCTGACCGACCCAGGATAAAGCCAAACCAATCCAATACTCAGATTTGCTATCCAAACCCGCCAAAATTACACCTGGATAAGCAAATTCATCCCCAAGTAATGATCTGGCTTTTTTGTAGGGTATTTCAAGCAAGCTAACGACCCTCCAGAAATCTTCAGCTTCTTTAAGGTAGAAAGATTGACTCGCTCCCGCTATCCGCCATTCACCATTCACGTCACGAGACAATTTAAGGCCATTTTGTAATATGCATTCCATCTGGTCAAATTCCTGGCCTATGCTCAACCTTTATTCCGTACTTACCCGTAGCCTACTCAAACAAACTAAGAACTTCTGGCGTCCAGTTCTTCCAATAATGCCCACTAAACTCGTTAGTCATAAACTTTCCGTTCTTTCCGCGCCTAAACATGCCACCAACCACAGTACTATCAGAGGCTTTAATTGAGTCTACAAGCTGCTGATGAGGAGACAGACCTGGGCGGAAGTCAGTCGGCTTACCAAAAAAAAAGGTTTGCGTCTTAGTATCAAAGACGAACTCTATAGAGCCAGTTTTAGTGCTGGCGTAATAGTTCTGAATGGCTTTAGAAGATAGTGAGCCAGGTTCCAAGCCTAAAACGCCCGGTGCAGGGCCAGAGCCCTTCGGGGTCGCAGCAGGTAAATTCGCAGTTCCTTTTACACCGCTGGTAGCTTTGCTTAGTATCACCACCGCCGCCAATTTTACTACATCATCCCGCGAAGCACCTTTATCGACAAGGCTTATGATCCCTGGCACATCCACCGGCGCCAAAGTCGAGCCGAGCAAGTCATCCTGACGTGCCCGCTCAATGATTGCATCCTCACTTAACCCTTGCCTTCGCCATTCCGCAATCAGCTCACTCGCTCTGATCTTCTTCACATACGGATTGGCAACAACGCCCATAGGCGACCAGTCGCTGCCCGACACCGCATGGCTAAGGCCGATCATAGGGCAGTCACGCCCAGAACTGAACGTTTCGGCACCATCGCCGCCGACTGCTGTCCGCCGCGCGGTGAACCGACCCACAGCAGGGTCGAATTATCCTCGGCATCAAGCTACGCGGCTACTGGCTGCAACGAACCGGGTTCGAGGTCAACGAACGGATACGCATCAAGGTGATGCTAGGCTGTTTTGTGATTACTGCTGAGTAAAATATATAGCCCCGGCTAGACCGGGGATTTCTTTGAGTAACGCTCTTCTAATCTTTTAGCCGAATTTAAAACACCACCCCTCTCTTCAGGGAAGAACTCAGAATAAACATCGGCCGCAATTTTCATTAAAAAAACATAATCGAACACAGGAATACTTGAGGTCCCCACCTCCCCCAAAAAGAAACTAACCTCATTAAATTCTTCAGGATCATCCCAATCCTGATCAAGAGAATAGAAATACCCTCCGCCCACAGAGAAGCCGAAACCCTTCGAAGCCTCATAGATAAACTTAAGCCCAATCACGTTCGGAATTGATACATCAAGAGTAAAACCGCCTGCCCCACGAGCAGACAACGTCACACCGATTGGTATTGGGCTTGCATCTGTGTAAATAGGCAGCGCTCTATAGCTTACTGTTTCACCCTTCTGCACTGCGCCCCTGACTTGACGCTCAAATGAACTCATACTTGGATGATTTGCGTTGCGCTGAAAAAAAGTGTCACCAAATTTCTTGCATCATCACCAGACCCTCCTAGTGAATTTGCAAGCAAATGTCCTCACGCATGGTTAGCAGGCTGCCCCTCAAAACTAGGAGGACGAATCGCTGGGTTAGCGCTCGAACCGCTTCCCAATGGGTCTTCTCTAGGGAATGCTGTCGACCAAGTGAGTCTAACTCGCCCAGAATCCCATTGCTTGGGACATTTGGACTTGGCTTGGCGCGCGTTGGGCAGCTGCTTTCTGGAATTGCTTTTGTACCAATTGAATATCGAGCAAAATTTCAACCACCCCTTATGCTCACCCCATCAAGCAGACATTAGAGTTGCCTTCCACAAATTACCAACTTTAGAAAATTCCATACGCAAAGCATGCATCTCAAACTCGTACTTCACCCACGGATGCACATAGCCGATTAACATATCAAGCCTACCTTGCCCCCCTTTATTGGCATGACCTAACTCTTGAAGAACCTCTTTTTCACTCCACGCCTGAGCCACGCGACCAAGCATATCCCCTCTATACGCTGAATACCTCTCATGAGCTTGTACAAAAAAATGAATATGATTTAATTTTCCCGCGCGAAACCCAAATTCCAAACCTGACTCAAAAAATTTATAAAACTTGGTTTTCCCCACCGGATCATCATAACTGTCTGGGGTTTCTAAAATGATCGGAAGCTCTCCAACCCTGTGACACACCTCCGTCACTATCGGCTCTTCCTCGCCTTGACCAAGAGCTCGAACAAAATCCGACCAAGCATTCATTATTCAATAACCCCCGTCTGACGATTTCTTTCCACAATTTTTTGAACGGTTTCATCCACAAGCTTTGAGTCGTAACCTCGGCTCGTCAAATTAGCTCGCAACGCATCTGTATCACGACAAACTGCACCGCAAAGGTCTGCCGCATCTTTCTAAATTTGAGCTTGCGTATTTTTTCCGCCGTACGTAGGACCTACAACATGTACATCTCATGGAACCTCTACAGCAGTCGCATTTTGATAAAGGGCCTTCGTTTCCACATCAGTAAGAGGGCGGCCTAATTCAGCTTCCTTTGCCGTACGCAACGCAGCAAATGAAGGAATATGGTCATGTTCTAGACCATCACCCACCACTTCTCTCGCTTTCAGATTTTGATAAGAGTCTACCTCAAGCTTTTGAACTGCAGTTTTGGAAGGTAGTTTTCCTTTTGCACCATACGCTACGTACTGACTGGTCTCATTAATCAGCCGAGACGCTTCAGCAAGGTTCCCTTTCTTTAGCACTGTTTCAGCCGCTTTAATCGCCTTGCCCGCAGCATCCCCTACACCCGGGAAGATGCCTATGGTTGCGGCGAGATAATCCAGCGCGCTCTCCACTTCCGCATAGCTCTTTATATCACCAATTACGGGTACAAAATCAGCCCCCGTCGACAGTGTATCTTTCAGGTGTTCCCGTCGCTCCTTGTACATCTTGACCGAGCAGGCATCCGAGCTTAACCCGGCGCAGTTCTGCTGCCTGTAGCGTTCGTTTTCTGCCTTGACATGCTCTTCGGCCACCATCTCCGGTGTCTTGCCTGCCGCCAATGCCTCAGCAATATCGCTCAGCGCGTTGTTTTCCGCGGCGTTCCTTCCCGCCTGCCCAATAAATACGCGGTCTGCAGGGCAGTCTTTAGTCGCCTCTAACTACACGCTGCACCCCAGTGGATTCGGGACTTTGGCCGCACCGGCAAGGTGCGTATGGTGTATCGCCAACAGACTGGGTTTAAGGGCAGCCAAACACCGCGAAAACCGCACCGATTTAAGAGCAAGCATCGGCCAGAGGATCAAACCCTTTGCCAGCGTCCCGACCGCTGGCAGCGGTAGCCGAGAAGTAGCACAAAGATAGCCGCCCAATAGCTGAGAGACAGTAACAGATGGCTGATAACTCGGCAGCCCGATAGCACAAAAGAAGCAGTTCACCGGCGTGAGGCAGACATGATGCGCCGATGATGCAAATCGGCTACTGCCGGCCGAGTGGGACCAGCTAGGACGGCATTTCCCCAATCATGGGGCAATGCATAGCTGGTCACTGCAAGAACATATCAATGTCATCCAGAGCATCCTCAACCTGCTCTGAGATAGCAGGCTCATCTAGATGACCAGAAGGGCATTGAGCACCTTCTCTTTCTCAAGCTGGCGATGAATTCTTGCTATATGCCCAAGGCAAGTTGCCGCAAGCCCTCTAATTTCGGGATTTTCGTTGTTGAGAAACTCTAAGCATTTGCTCTGCACCCACTTCCAATCTGACTCATAAAACGCAATGGACACCAATGCCTCACAAATACGCTTAACCTCAGTCGAGGCAAAGGCTTTCTCAGCAGCTTGCTTACTCATTCGTTGGGAGTCCTGATAGTTCATCATTGCTTTCCGCCAACAAGAATGTTGCCTTTGCGATCAGCCATTCCAGGCTGTTGCAAGGCTTTTTGCATATCTGGATGCAAGTCTATCCAAGAGCGGACATGGCCGTGATAAGTCGTATCCAAAGTCTTATCAAAAACCACAAACTCTTTCGACTCGTAATCAATTCCGACTCGGCGAGGGGACGTAGTCTTAACTTGGATTGAACTATCCAGTGCATCCTGCCCATTAATCGGGGCACGACTCTTAACGGCATTATCAACTTTCCCTTTATAGGGCGCTGCTTCGTAGTCCAGCCGGCGCATAGCACCAGCACTGTCTCCAGCCACACCTGTTGCCTTTGCGCCAGCATCCTTCTCCGGGTGGGTATACGGCATGCCAGTTTCAGCATCCGTCGAGACAGTCGAGGTGTATGGCGCCTTTCCTATCCCTGCCCCTTGTGCAGCCGCTCGCGCCGCGCTTTCTCGCTTCATCAGCGACTCGGCGACCTGCCCTAGCTTAGCAGCACGGTAGCCACAAAATTTTGACTTCCAGAGCCAATAAGCCCTTTGCCGACATCAAAAACTTCGCTGTGCGCAGCCATCGTAAGCGATCCATGAACCCCACCTACCGCCAGATGGGCCTCAGGTTTACCGTGGCATCTCTGGCGAGCAGTTCCACGGCAGCAGCGCCTCGAAGTCTTCTACCAATGAGGCCTGCGGCAACCGCTCCAGTACGTGGCGCAGCCACGTATAGGGCTCTTGGCCGTTGACCTTCGCAGTCTCGACAAGGCTGTAGATCTGCGCACTGGCCGTCGCGCCCATGGCCGTATCACTGAAAAGCTACGCCTTGCGCCCGATGACAAATGGCTTTATCGCCCGCTCCGCCAGGTTGTTGTCGATCGGCAGATGGCCCGCCTCGACATACCGTTCCAGGCGGTTCCAGTTGTTTGCCAGGTAATGCACCGCCTTACCCAGTACGCTTTGCGGCGTGATTTGCGAGTGCGTCTTGTCGAGCCAACTTTTCAACTGATCGAGGACCTCGGCAAAAACCGTCTACGCAAGAATGTTTTATAGTTGTCAGGCGCCGCACTTATTAACGCCTCGAGATCATCACCACGAACCAGAGAATGGTCGACTATAGACTCAACAAAATAGTACAGATACTCAGGATTTTCACTTAACTCTAACTCAAAACCCCGAAGAAACTCCAGTATGCATTCAAATGAATTTTTCTGCACCAGAGTGCAACCTAAAAACTCGTACGCAGATATATAGTATGAGTTCTCAACGATGCCACCCACCCCGCCCAACTCTTCTAATGAAGCCTCCAGAGCTTCAGCGGAACAGAAGGGTAAAGAAGCCAACCACAGAACAAACTTTCTGAAGTACTCATCGGCCAAGAGCATTGTCGATATCCTTTATTAGCTGTTTAGCAAAATCAATATCCCGCTGACTGTAAGGGTATTTGCCGGGTGATTGATTGTCAGCATTACGAAATAGATCGCTTAGTCAATTCCTGACCTCGATGGCTTTTTGCTCATGCCCAGCTGGAGACAACATGTCACCTGTAGCTTTCTCATAACGCACAGCGTCAGCCAATCCACCGTTTCCGACCCTGCTGCCAGTTTTATCCGCACCGTAATACGAAGTCAGAATCTTTTCGAATTGGTCGCTATCTGCCGGCCGATAAGTAGCCCCCCTTAGGCGCATCCACGCTAGCTTTTGCACCACTAAATCAGACCAAGCTCTCGCAACTGCCTTTCACGCGCAAACTCTAACCCACCAACCTCAACCCTAGAACCATCCGAATAGTAGGCGTATCCACACACATTGCACTGGCAAGCCAATAATCCATTATGCCTACCCACGAAAATTCGCATCCCTTCCGATCCGCACTTCGGGCATTGCTGGTCAACTTCAATAGTCACCAGCTCCTCAACCGTATCACGCAAAAACCTTGCAATAGCCTCAACATCTCTAGCCTGACGCCTCTGAACAACACTCTTAAAATTTATTAGATCACTCATTTTAAATGATGAATACTCAACCGGCATCGCCTCTTCATCTATCTTCGCAACTTCATCAAACCCATAGATAGAAAACGGCTCAACAGCAAGATATTTACAATTTCCTCTAATCCAGGACAGCACCACCTCAAGAACTTCTCTCAAAGGTGCCTCATCACTCAAAGCAGCTACTGCGAACTGAAATTGCTGCCATATATTCGTAGGAAGTGCGCGCATCAATTGCCTGCCTTAACTGGGAAAGCTGTTATCAAGTTCCCCGCTTTATCGGTGAACACCCTTATCACTGAGGTGGGAGCACCACCATCCTTCAGCGTAGTAGTGCCAATGGCCCGACCTACATCAACCGTCCTAACAAATTGACCATCTGGCAGAGCTGTAACAGGAGACTTTACGACAGATCTGCTCTGAAGAATCCCTTTTAGCTCATCCGGAGCGATGGTAAACACGGAGCGCGAGTTAGAGATTTCTCTGTTGAAGTGCCCATCTATAACATGGTCAAACCCCGCAGAGACTGGGTTGCCGTTATCACGGAGAGGAGTCATTTCCGTGCGGCCACTGGCTATATTTATACGAGACTGTACTCGGCCAGGAACCTGTATAACAGCTTCGCCTGTCCCTTTTGCACCGCTGGTAGCTTTGCCTAGTATCAGCACCGCCGCCAATTTTACTACATCATCCCGCGAAGCACCTTTATCGACAAGGCTGATGATGCCTGGCACATCCACCGGCGCCAGAGTCGAGCCGAGCAAGTCATCCTGACGTGCCCGCTCAATGATTGCCTCCTCACTTAACCCTTGCCCTCTCCACTCCGCAAACAGCTCACTCGCTCTGATCGCCTTCACATACGGATTGGCAACAATGCCCATTGGCGACCAGTCGCTGCCCGACAGCGCATAGACATCAAGGAAGCTCGCGTCGGCGTCGCTCTTCTGCGCGTCCACTACCCCCCTCATCATCGCAAGGGCGTAATCCGTTACCAGAAGGTCGTATTCCGCTTTGCTCAGCCTGCCGCTCTGGCACAGCTCAACAAGCTTTTCCCCAGCCTGTTTCTCCTGCTGCCGGTATTCATCACGAATACCAACCTCGCAGTTGCCATTTCCTCCACAGGCTTTATACCGCTCGTGCAACTCATCAATGCTGCCAATACCAGCAGCCTTGAGCTTCTCGTACAACGCCCGGCTGGCTGCATCCAGCCGTTCAACGCCGTACTTGTTCGCCAGCAGGTTGTTTTCAACCGCGTTACGCCCCGCACCAGCACCTGCGACCGCCCCAGCGCTATTACCTTCCACCAGGCCACCCGAAAGCCCGGCTGCCAGCGTCGACAGCGCAGAAACGGTCTGTTTCTGTTCTTCGCTGAGCGAGTTGCTGTCGCTGGTGCCATACAACTGCTGAGTGATCAAGCGGGCAACCAGCTCGCCGCCGGCCGCACCCGCTGCACCGGCCGCCGCCGAGTTGCCCTGCGCCTGGGCGACAACGGCACCCAAAACCGCATGGGCCATGACGTTGAGTGCTTTATTGTCGCCAGTGGATTTCTTGATTACCTGCGCGAGGTATGGTGCCGATGCGCCTGCCAACGCAGAACCGATATCACCGCCCGCCAGACCTTGCAGTGCCGCTGTCACGGCCTGGGTCACGCGTTGGTAATCACCACTGGTGCCGTACTTACCCATGATGCGCTGGTAAGCCTCGGTGGCGATCAGTTGTTCCTGGTACGCCTTTTTCGCCGCCTCGCTTGCCCCTTCACCCGGCGCCGGGATGCCGCGTGCATCAAGTTCCGCACGCGCCTCCTTGTCGGCCTTCAGCTGCCCCTCGGTACGGACGATGTCCGATACCTGTGTGCCGATTTCACCAATCAGCTGCACCTGCTGCAGCCGCCGCTGTTCCTTCTCCTTGTCGAAGATCGGGCTGATGCTGTCGTTGGCATGCTCGACGTCGTGACTGAGGCTGGCCACATCCTGCTGCTGCTGGCCTGGGTCACGGATTTCCAGCGTGCCCTCGGAAACGGCCGAAGCCGTGGTGCCGCTGGCCCTGCCGCTATGGTTGTAGGCGATCAACGTGCCGCTTGGCATGTTGCTGGTGAACCTGTCAGTGCCACCGTTGCCACCGCTGATGCTGGCGCTGGCCATCTGGCTCTTGAACTCGGCCTTGTTCTCGATACTGCTCCAGCCCAGGGTGCCGGTGCTCAGGCGGTTCTTGTCGGCATCGGCGGTACTGGCAATGACGCTGCCGTCGAGCTGGGTGTGCTTGCCGACATCGACCTGATAACCGCCCTTGCCGGCGAACAGGCCGGTCTGCTCCTGCACGCTCTGGTACTTGGAGTCGAGCTTGGTCTTGCTGACGCTGAGACTGCCGCTCGCCCCGCCGGTACCGATGATGGTGACGCTCAGCCCGCCGCTGAGATTGCTCTGCTTGGACTTGTAGTTGTCGGTGTCCTGCAGGCTTTGCAGCGTCAGGTCGCGCCCCACGTCGGCGGTGATCTTCCCGGCGTTGACCTGCGCGCCTTTGAGCGCGGTATCCCGCCCGCTGCGCAGGGTCGCCTCATTACCGGCATCGAGGGTGGTTTCGGTCCAGGTCGTGCCGTTGCCTTTCTCGTTGCCGGCACCCTTGTTGGCGTTGGCAAAGATGCTGAGGCCAACACCGTCGGGACCACCACCGATGCTGGCGCCGATGGCGCCGCCACTGCTGCTGTTCTTGCCATCGAGCTTTTGCGTATTGGCCGCAGCCTCAAGGCGGATGTCGCGTTCAGCGGACAACAGCAGGTCGTTGCCGGCCTTGAGTTGGCTGCCTTGGACCCGGATGTCCCCGCCGTTTCCGGCCCCATTGCCGGTGGTCACAATGCTCAGGTCGTTGCCACTGGTCAGGCTGCTGCCCTGGCTGACGGTCTGTTCCTGGGTCTGCCGCGAGCTCGATTTCTGCCCGCCCAGCGATACGGCGATGCCGACGAACTGGCTAGCATTAGCCGCCGTCATGCCGCCGTCCTGCTGGGCTGCCTGCCAAGCCTGAACACCAGTCAGGCCAGCCTTGATGCCCTGAAGGGCAGAAAGCCGGCTGTCCTCTTCCCGGGTCGCTTGCTTGGTAATCTGGTAAGCGGTGTCGATGGCACTGCCAACCGTACCGGACAGCGCCAGGGTCAGGCCGCTGCTCTTGCTCTTGGAGGTTTGCTCGCTGCTGTTGTGGTTTTCGGCAGCAGTGATCTCGACGTTCTGCCCGACCAGGGTGATGTCCTTGCCGGCGATAACCTCCGACCCCTTGATGCCGAGGTCCTTGCCCGCCTCGATGGTGACATTGCCCAGNACACTGCCAATGGTGCTGGCCTTGGCNTTCTCACTGGTGCTGGTCGAGGTNTTTTCCAGGCTGGTCGAGCCCAACGTGAAGCCGATGCCACCGCTGCTGAGCAGGCCCGACTTCTTCTTCGAACTCGCGTGGCTNTGCTCGAACGTTTCGGTCGCGCTATCGATCTGCACNTTGCGGCCCGCCAGCAGGCTGGTGTCGTTGGTCGACACGATGCTGCTGCCCGACACGCCGATATCCTGCCCGGCGCGAACGACCACCGTGTCACCACTGACCGA
>Ga0058691_1001571_pt1 | contig 11861 bp, 10 predicted proteins | sample AgamicAtPrz_FD_55051 | JGI IMG/M metagenome (GOLD analysis project Ga0058691, IMG submission 55051) | Agave microbial communities from Guanajuato, Mexico - At.P.rz | ecosystem: Host-associated > Plants > Phyllosphere > Phylloplane/Leaf | place: Guanajuato, Mexico | collected 2012-05-28
GCGTCCCTGGCCCTGGGCCTCAAGCCGGTGGTGATCTTCTGGCGGGTGACCCTGCCCCAGGCGATGCGCACCATCATCCCGCCGACCACCAGCCAGTTCATCTCGATGCTCAAGGACTCGTCGCTGATCTCGGTGATGGGCGTCTGGGAGGTGATGTTCCTGGCCCAGTCCTACGGGCGTTCGTCGTACCGCTACATCGAGATGCTGACCACCGCGGCGGTGATCTACTGGCTGCTGTCGATCGGCCTGGAGCTGATCCAGGCGCGCCTGGAGCGGCACTATGGCAAGGCCTACCTGAACGGACGATGAGCATGCAGATACCCGCCGCCGCCATCGAGCGCCTGCTGCGCATCGACTGGTTCGCCAACATCGGCAAAGCCTCATCGCTGCCTGGCGTGCGCCAGATCGACCGAGGCGAGCTGGGCTCGTCGCTGGCCAGCGACGCCTGGGAAGCCACCACGCTGGAGGCGCGCAACGCCATCACCGGGCGCCTGGCGCGGCTGCATCCGGGCCAGTATCAGCGCTGGAACGAACTGGCCGGCCAGGCCAAGGCGGCGCTGCAACCACTGTGGCAGAAATTGCCGGTCACCCTCGCCGATAACGCCACCCTCGCCGACCTGCAGTGGATCCTGCACGCCTACCTGATGGAGGCCGCCTACCGCGACGCGCTGCTGCAGCCGCTGTTCTTCGACAGCCTGGTCCAGGTCTACGAGGCCGGGCATGTCCCCTGCGGCTGGGACGGCGAATGGCCGAACGGGCAGTTGGTCATCTGCTGAGCCACTGCGCTTGCGGTGAGCGGCGCCACCACGCAGGATGACCCTCGACCGACTTTCAGGAGACCTGCCGATGACCGTTCGCATTCCCGTGGACATCCGCGCTGTCAGCGCCGCCGACCATGCCGCCTGGCTGCCGCTCTGGCAGGGCTACCAGCGCTTCTACATGACCGAGATCGATACCGCGACCAGCGACCTGACCTGGCAGCGTTTTCTCGACCCAAGCGAGCCGATGTTCGCCGCCCTGGCCTGGCGCGACGGCGAGGCCATCGGCTTGGTGCACTGGATCTACCATCGCTCCTGCTGGACCACCGGCGACTACTGCTACCTGCAGGACCTGTTCATCGGCAAGGACGTGCGCGGCAACGGCATCGGCCGCCAGCTGATCGAACACGTCTACGCCGAGGCCGCACAAGCCGGCTGCTCACGGGTGCACTGGCTGACCCACGAAACCAACGCCAAGGCCAAGCTGCTCTACGAGCGCATCGGCGAACGCTCGGGCTTCGAGCAGTACCGCAAGCTGCTCTGAGCGACGGCTGGCACACAATCCGCATCTCTGTCGGCTCAACCACCGACAGAGTGAGCCATGAACAAACTCGACAATGCGCTGCTGAATATCCTGATCAAGGATTCACGCACCTCCTTCGCCGATATCGCCCGCCAGTTGAACATTTCCCGCGCCCACGCCCGTAGCCGGGTNCAGGCGCTGGTGGAGACCGGGGTGATCGAGAAATTCACCGCGGTGGTCAACCCGGAGAAACTCGGCAAGGGCATCTCCACCTTCGTCGACCTGACCGTGGCCCCGCACGCAATCGAGGCCGTCGCCGAACGGCTCTCGGCCACCCGCGAAGTGGTCAGCCTGTACATCATGAGCGACCTGAAAAGCCTGCATATCCACACCCTGACCGACAGTTACGAGACCTTCGACGCCTTCGTGCGCCAGCACATCTTCAACCACCCGGAGATCCTCACGGTNGATTGCAAGGCGCTGATGACCCGGGTCAAGCATCGCCGTGGCGGTGCCCGGCTGTAAGCCGGAAACCGTCGTTCATCGAACCCTGTGGGAGCGGGCAGGTACGCCTAGCCCGTGCCCGTGATTTCGCGCGCATGGCGCGCTCCCCCAAGAGCGGCTCGCTGCCGTTACGGCAGCGACGGTGGCTACCGTCAGCGGCGAAGGGCTGCGTTAAAAGCGTGCCGGCGACGCGTTTTGGTGCACAACTGACATTCGGCCGCTCACCGCGCCCCGGCTTACCGCTATGAACCTGAGCAACCGCCGCGACCTGTCAAATGTTCAGTAATCAGGGTTCTGGTTGCCGTTTCGTCAGCGCTGCGCCTGCAGTCACGCTTGTTTTTTGTGCGCCGAGCCATCCCGGCGAAAACNTCAAGCCTGAATAAATATCTTCANGATCAACGAGTTAAAAATAATTTCTCCTGGCATGGCAGTTGCTCAAGGCATCTGGCAGCGACTTTACATCCGGCAGGCGCAGGCCCGCCGCCATGGCCAGAGCGACAGGAGAATCCCATGAGCCTCAATCGACGCAATTTCATTGGCGCCGGCGCCCTTGCAGCCGGCGCGGGCCTGGCACTGGGTGCCAGCGGCGTGGCCAGTGCCGCGGTGAGCAGCAAGACCTTCAACTGGAAGATGACCAACGCCTACGCGCCGGGCTCGCCCTTCTACGTGCAGGGCCCGGGCAGCCCCACCGACTTCTGCAAACGTGTCGAGGACATGTCCGGCGGGCGCCTGAAGATCCAGCACTTCGCGGCTGGNGAGCTGATNCCGGCACTGGAGGGCTTCGACGCGGTGGCCAGCGGCATGGTGGAAATGAACGCCGCCAACGCCTTCTTCTGGGCCGGCAAGATTCCCGCCGCACAGTTCTTCACCGCCGTGCCGTTCGGCATGAACACCCAGGGCATGAACGCCTGGCTGTACAACGGTGGCGGCCTGAAGCTCTGGGAAGAACTCTACGAGCCCCATGGTCTGGTGCCGATGCCCATGGGCAACACCGGTACGCAGATGACCGGCTGGTTCCGCCAGCCCCTGGAGAACGCCGACAGCCTCAAGGGCCTGAAGATGCGTATCGCCGGCCTGGCCGGCAAGGTCTACAGCGAACTGGGCGTGGCCGTGCGCCTGCTGCCGGGCGGCGAGATCTTTCCGGCGCTGGAGCGTGGGGTGATCGACGCCGCCGAGTTCGTCGGCCCCTATCAGGATCGCCGCATGGGCCTGCACAAGGCGGCCAAGAACTACTACACCACCGGCTGGCACGAGCCGACCAACGTCACCGAGCTGATCATCAACAAGCAGGCCTGGGACAGCCTGCCCGCCGACCTGCAGGCCATCGTGAGGGTCTGCGCCCAGGCCTGCAACACCGACAGCTGGTCCTGGTGCGACGCGGTCAACGCCGAGGCCCTGCAGGATCTGGTGGGCAACCAGGGGGTGATCGCCCGGCCACTGCCAGGCGACATCATCAAGCGCCTGCATGAGGTCACCCGCGACACCCTGTCGAGCATGGCGGCGGGCGATCCGGCGACCAGGAAGATCTACGAGCATTTCTTCGCCTTCCGCAAGCAGTACATCTCCTGGGCCTCGGTCGGCGAGAAGGCGTTCATGGACATCGGGATGGACGCGTCATGATGGCCCTCGTCACTCGCATCGAAGGGCTGGTCGAGGCACTGGGCTCCCTTGCCCGGGCCTGCGTACTGCTGCTGGTGCTGCTGGTGTCGTTCGACGTGCTGATGCGCTACCTGTTCGACTTCAGCCCCGTCGCCTTGCAGGAACTGGAGTGGTACCTGATCTCGCCCATCGCCCTGCTCGGTATCGCCTACACCCTCAAGCACCGCCAGGACGTGCGTGTCGATTTTCTCTACGAGAAATTCAGCGTGAAGACCAAGGCTGCCGTCGACCTGTTCAGCGGCATCGCCACCGCGGCCATCGGTTTCTACATCGCCCACCTGGCGTTCAAGTACACCCTGCAGTCCTACCACATGGGTGAAGGCTCGCCTGACCCGGGCGGCCTGCCCTATCGCTTTCTGGTCAAGGCTTTCCTGCCCCTGGGTTTCGGCCTGTTCGGTTTGCAGGGGGTGGCCGATAGCCTGCGCGCGTTGTGCGTGCTGCTGCAGCCCGCCTCCGCTCGGGAGGTGCGCGCATGAGCCCCAACGAATGGCTGGCCATCGCCATGGTGTTCGGTTTCTTCGCCATGATGATGGCGGGGGTGCCGGTGGCCATTTCCCTGGCCGTGTCCGGCTTCGTCGCCGGCATGGTCGGCTTCGGCCCGACGCTCTTCGCTCTGCTGCCGGCGCGCATGTTCGGGGTGGTCAGCAACTACACGCTGCTGGCGATACCGCTGTTCACCTTCATGGGGGTGATGCTGGAGAAATCCCGGGTCGCCGAGGACATGCTCGACACCATCGGCCGCGCCATGGGCGGCCTGAACGGCGGCATGGGCCTGGCGATCATTCTGGTCGGCGTACTGCTGGGCGCCTCCACCGGTATCGTCGGCGCCACGGTGGTGACCATCGGTTTGCTGACCCTGCCCACGCTGCTGCGCCGTGGCTACAACAAGACCGTGGCCTGCGGCACCATCTGCGCCTCCGGCACCCTGGGGCAGATCATTCCGCCGAGCCTGGTGCTGATCCTGCTGGCCGACATCCTCGGCCAGTCGGTGGGTTCGATCTTCGCCGCGGCCTTCATTCCCAGCCTGGTGCTGGCGCTGATCTACGTCGCCTACATGCTGCTGCTCGGCTGGCTGCGCCCGGATTGGGTGCCGGCGATTCCCGCCGAGGAACGCGCCCTGACCAGCCGCAAGCAATTGCTCAAGGACATGGCACGCAGCGTGCTGCCACCGCTGCTGCTGGTGATGGCGGTGCTCGGCTCGATCATCGGCGGCGTCGCCGCGCCCACCGAGGCGGCCTCCATGGGTGCCCTCGGCGCCCTGCTGATCGCCGCGCTTTCAGGCCGGCTGAGCTGGCCGACGCTCAAGGCCACGCTGCACGGCACCCTGACCATCAGCGCGATGATCTTCCTGATCCTGCTCTGCTCGCAGCCCTTCTCCCTGGCCTTCCGTGGCCTGGGTGGCGAAGCCCTGGTGCACGAGCTGTTCACCCTGCTGCCGGGTGGCGAGCTGGGGGCGATCCTGTTCCTGATGGCGGTGCTGTTCGTGCTCGGCTTCTTCCTCGAGTGGATCGAGATTTCCTATATCGCCCTGCCGATGTTCCTGCCGGTATTCATCGCCTACGACACCGACCTGGTGTGGCTGGGCATTCTGGTCGCCCTGAACCTGCAGATGTCCTTTCTCACTCCACCCTTCGGCTGGGCGCTGTTCTTTCTCAAGGGCGTGGCGCCGCCGGGGATCACCACCAAGGACATCTACATCGGCGCGCTGCCTTACGTGTTCCTGCAGATGCTCGCCGTGGCGGTGGTGTTCTGCTTCCCGCAACTGGCCACCTGGCTGCCGGAGGCCATCGGTTGGTAGTACATCGAACCCGGGCCGCGCCGGCTATGATCGCGGCCTGACAACAACAAGGAATTCGCACCCATGCTCAAGAGCACCCACGCCACCGGCGGCCTGTTCGTCGCTCCCCACCATCTTGCCGCCCAGGCCGGGCGCGACGTGCTCAAGGCCGGCGGCAGCGCCGTGGAAGCGATGGTCGCCGCGGCGGCCACCATCGCCGTGGTCTACCCGCACATGAACGCCATTGGCGGCGACGGCTTCTGGCTGATCCACGAGCCGGGCAAGCGGCCCATCGCCATCGATGCCTGCGGCAGCAGTGCGGCGCTGGCCAACCGCGATTTCTACGCCGGCCATACGCAGATTCCCAGCCGCGGCCCCCTGGCCGCGCTGACCGTGGCCGGTACCGTCGGTGGCTGGGCCGAGGCGCTGACGCAGACCGCTCACTGGCAGCCGCAAAAGGCCCTGCCCGAGCTGCTCGCCGATGCCATCGGCCATGCCCGCCGCGGCGTCGTGGTCAGCCGCAGCCAGGCGCAACTGACCCGGGGCAAACTGGCGGAACTGCAGGATGTGCCGGGCTTCGCCGAGGTTTATCTGCCCGGTGGTCAGCCGCCACGCGAAGGCGATCTGCTGCGCCAGCCCGCCCTGGCCGACACCCTGCAGCGCCTGGCCGATGCCGGCCTGGATGACTTCTACCGCGGTGAGCTGGCCGAACGCATGGCCGCCGATCTCGAACGCCTGGGCAGCCCGCTGCGCCTGGCCGACCTGCAGGCCTACCGGGCCCGCGNCGTCGCACCGCTGAGCGTGCGCCTGCACGACGCCACCCTCTACAACATGCCGCCGCCGACCCAGGGCCTGGCCTCGCTGCTGATCCTCGGCATCTTCGACAAGCTCGACGTCCAGCAGGCCGAAGGCTTCGAGCATGTGCACGGGCTGGTGGAGTCGACCAAGCAGGCCTTTCTGATCCGCGACCGCGTGGTGACCGACCCCGGCCGCGTGCCGGAGGATCCACAGGGCCTGCTGGCCGACGCCAACCTGCAGCGCCTGGCCGCCGCCATCGACCCGCAGCAGGCACTGGCCTGGCCGCGACCGGCGCAGCCGGGCGACACCATCTGGATGGGCTGCATCGACGATCAGGGCCGCGCCGTCAGCTTTATCCAGAGCGTGTACTGGGAGTTCGGCTCCGGCGTGGTGCTGCCGTCCACTGGCGTGGCCTGGCAGAACCGCGGGATCAGTTTCTCTCTGGACCCGACCGCGCTGCAGGCCCTGGAGCCGGGGCGCAAGCCGTTCCACACCCTCAACCCGGCCCTGGCCCTGTTCGACGATGGCCGCACCCTGAGCTACGGCACCATGGGTGGCGAAGGCCAGCCGCAGACCCAGGCGGCGATTCTCAGCCGCTACCGCCTGGGCAGCGACCTGCAGGCCGCCGTCAGCGCGCCGCGCTGGCTGCTCGGCCGTACCTGGGGCGACGTCAGCACCACGCTCAAGCTGGAAAGCCGCTTCCCCAGCGAACTGGTCGAGGAGCTGCGTAAAGCGGGGCATATCGTCGAGCAACTGGACGAAGCCTTCAGCGACACCATGGGCCACGCCGGCGCGCTGCTGCGGCATCCCAACGGCGTGCTGGAAGGCGCCGCCGATCCGCGCAGCGACGGCAGCGTTTGCGGCTTGTAAACCTGAGCCGCAGAATGAAAACGCCCCGCTAGTGCGGGGTGTTTTCATTGGCGAGCGAGGTATCAGGTCTTCCAGCCTCGTAGGGTGGACGTCGCTTTTCACGTCCACCGCAACGGTGGATCGATGAAGCGTGATCCACCCTGCAGTCTGTGGGCGCGCGCCCGCACTGAATCGCGGAAGGCCGGCAGCGGCAGCTGATCAGTCCTCGGTCTTCCAGTTCTTGCGGCTCATGTAGTCGCGGGTTTCCTTGACCACGATACCGGAGAGCAGCAACAGACCGATCAGGTTGGGCAGCGCCATCAGGCCGTTGGCGATATCGGAAAAGGTCCATACCACCTCCAGCGATGTCACGGCGCCGACGAACACCACCACCGAGAAGATCTGCCGGTACGGCATCACCGCCACCCGGCCCATCAGCCGCTCCATGCAGCGCTCGCCGTAGTACGACCAGCCGAGGATGGTGGTGAAGGCATACACCAGTACGCCGATGGTCACCGTATAGATGCCCCAGCCGCCGCCCAGCCCCTGCTCCAGCGCCCAGGCGGTCATCGGCGCGCCCTTCAGGCCTTCCTGGGTCCAGGCGCCGGTGACGATGATCGCCAGCGCGGTGAAGGTGACCATCACCAGGGTGTCGAGAAAGGTCTGGGTCATCGACACCATGGCCTGGCGCACCGGCTTGTCGGTCTTCGCCGCGGCCGCCGCGATCGCGCCGGTACCCAGGCCCGACTCGTTGGAGAAGATGCCGCGGGCCACGCCCATCTGCACCGCCAGGATGATGCTCGAACCGAGGAAACCACCGGCTGCCGCGCTGCCGCTGAAGGCATCGGTGAAGATCAGGGTGATGGCGTCCGGCAGGCGGTCGGCGAACACCACCAGCACCGCGACGTTGCTGATGATGTACAGCACGATCATCACCGGCACCACGCCAGCGGCGAAACGGCCGATGCTCTTGATGCCGCCGATGATCACCACCGCCGTGCCGACCGCCAGCACCAGGCCGCTGAGCGTTGGCGAGATGCCCCAGGTGTCCTGCAACTGATGGGCGGCGGTGTTGGCCTGCACCATGTTGCCGATGCCGAAGGAGGCTACCGCGCCGAAGATCGCGAAGGCGATGCCCAGGGTCTTGCCCAGGGTGCCGCCGACGCCGTTGGTGAGGTAGTACATCGGCCCGCCGCTCTGCTCGCCCTTGGCGTCGGTGACCCGGTACTTCACGCCCAGCAGNGCTTCGGAATACTTGGTGGCCATGCCCACCAGGCCGGTCATCCACATCCAGAACAGCGCACCGGGCCCGCCGATGCCGATGGCGGTGGCCACCCCGGCGATATTGCCGACGCCGATGGTCGCCGCCAGCGCGGTGGCCAGGGCCTGGTAGTGGGAGACGTCACCGGGCACATCGCCCTTTTCCGAACGCTTGATGAAGGCGAGCCAGAAGGCATGGCCAAGTACGCGAAACTGGATGCCGCGCAGGCGGATGGTCAGGTACAGGCCGGTCAGCAACAGCAGGGGTATCAGCAGAAACGGCCCCCAGATAAAGCTGCTGATGGCCGTGAGCAAAGCGAGAAATTGGTCCATGGCGGTGTCCTTGTCTTGCTGTCCAGTGCGGCTCGTGGCCGGCAGGAACGGCGCCCAGGCCGGTAGAGCCGAAGCGCCGAGCGAGTGAACGCAAACGCGTCCGTGCAAACATCGGAGGTCTGTCGCAGGCCCCAAGGGCGTAACAAAATGTCAGGCGAATCAATCGATTGCAACGCGGGCGATTGGTGCCAGGAGGGCAAGGCTATAACAACTTGGCCGTCAATGGCCGGAAAAAACGTGCCATTCAGTTGCCTGGATGAATCGAGTCAGCTGTTCGGCGCGCCAGGGCGCCAGCCAGCGGGGATCAGTTACCGCACTGAAGCGGCCGAGATTGCCAGTGCGCCCATGCCTGCCCCCAGCCTGCGTGGTGCGATACCTGCGGCAGCTGGACCACCTGCACGCAGCGCGCTTCGCCGAGGCCGCCCAGGTAGTGATGCAGCACCGCGACCGGCACCACGCCATCCCCGTCGCCGGCCAGGTGACGCTGGGTAACGCTCCGCAGCCGCTCGCGGTAATCCAGCGGCTCCAGTGAGCCCTCGAGCGGGCTCAGTTGCAGCAGGCCCGCCCAGTAACGGGGGCTGAGATTGCCGGCGAGGGTCTGCACGCTGGTGACGTCATCGCGCCGCGCGGCCAGCAACAACGCCAGTGCGGCGCCGCCTGAATAGCCAACCAGTTCGAACGTCTGATTGCCATAGCGCGCCTTGATCAGGTCGAGGGCCCCGTCGAGGCTGGTCAGCACTTCGCTGCCGAAGCGCCGACTTGTCCACAGGCTGTTGGTACAACCAGGGGCCGTGACGAACTGACAGGGCCGCGCCAGGTACAGGCTGGGTGTCGGGTCGCCGAACGCCAGGCGCGCCACCAGCAGATCACGCGGGGACGGGTCCAGGCTGGGCTGCGAGGGTGTCGCCCAGGCATGGCCGTCGCCTTCCAGATAAACGCGCAGGTGCGCCGCGGCCGGTGCATGGGCCGGTGCACCGAGCAGCAACGGGAAAGGCGTGCTGTCGAGAGTCTGCAGTCGCTGGTCGTGCTGGCCAGCCAGTTCGCCGAGCCGCTGTTGCGGTGACTGGCAGCCGCCCAATGCAAGGGCCAGCAGCGCGCCGAGAAGCAGCGCTGAGGGCCTTGCACGGTGGGCGATCAGCATCCGCTCAGCTTCGCCTCGCGGCGTTCACCAGGGAAAAAGAACGGCCGCAGGCGCACGCCCACACCGTTGCCGACGAATGCAGCGACCAGCCACAACCAGCCGTGCAGGCTGCCGGAGGCGATACCGCTGAAGTAGGCGCCGATGTTGCAACCGTAGGCCAGGCGCGAGCCGTAGCCGAGCAGCAGACCACCGATCACCGCCGCCACCAGCGAACGCAGCGGGATGTTCAGGTTTGGCGCAAAGCGCCCGGCCAGGCCGGCGGCCAGCAGCGCGCCGATGACGATGCCGATGTCCATCACCGTGGTGATGTCTTCCCACAGCGGCGCAGCGAGCGCCTGGGCATTGGCCGGCTGCTGCCAGAACGCCCAGCTGGAAACGTCGACGCCGGTGCCCTGCAGCACCTTGGCGCCCCACAGCGCGAACGCCGAGGTGATGCCCCAGGGACGACCGGCCAGGGCCAGGGTGGCGAAGTTGAGCAGCGCCAGCAGCACCGCACCCCAGATCAGCGGCCAGGGGCCACGCAGAAACCGCTGCCAGCCCTGGTGTTCACTGGGCGCCGCGCGTTCCAGGCTGCCATGGCGGCGCAGCTCCAGGCGCGCGCTGATGGCCGCGATGGCAGCGAACAACGCCAGGCTGACGATCAGTGCCGGCACCAGGCCCAGGCTGCTGACGATGGAAGTCGGCGGCAGGCTCGGCAACGCCGACCACCATTGCAGATGGTGAGTGGCGATCACCCCNCCGATGATGAAGAACAGCAACGTCACCAGCATCCGTGCGTTGCCGCCACCCACGGTGAACAGCGTGCCGGAAGCACAACCACCGCCCAGCTGCATGCCGATGCCGAAGATGAACGCGCCGACGATCACCGAGGTGCCCGCCGGCGCCACCAGGCCCCTGACCGGCTCACCGAACAGCGTGCCGGCCGACAACGCCGGGAAGAACAGCAGCACGGCGATGGCCAGCATCACCATCTGTGCCCGCAGGCCGGCGCCGCGGCGCTCGTTGAGCAGCACGCGCCAGGCCGAAGTGAAGCCGAATGCCGCGTGATAGAGCACCAGGCCCAGCGCGCCACCGACGATGAACAACAGTGCCTGACGACCACTCACCGCAAAGGTCAGCGCGAGGGCGCCAGCCAGCAGCAGCGCCACGGCCACCAGCGGCGTACCCGAGCGATTGGCCGGCGCCGAAGCAGGGATGGAAAGATTCATATAGACCTTCGAATAACCAATTGAAACGGTCGGCTATTCTAGCCCGTCCCAGCTGTCCGGGTATGCCGCTGCTTAGAACGATTACTGAAAAGGTTATGCCATCAGGCGGCAGTGATCAGCACACGCAATCAGGCAATGGGCGGCGTGAGCATAGCGGCCGAGATACGCTGAATGCACTGTGGGAGGGCGCCATGGTCCGAAAAGATTCGCGGGCATAACTGGGCGCCCCCGCCCGCTCCCACAGGGGAGCCTGGTCGGCGGGGCCGGGTTGTAGTGAGTCGTGAGCTGAGCCGGCCTTAAGCAACGCCAGGCAAAAAAAGGGGCCTTGCGGCCCCCAGAGGTTAATCGGTAACAGTCAGGCTTCGACTTCGATCAGCACTTCGCCCGGGTTGACGCGGTCGCCCTTGGCCACGTGCACGGCCTTGACGGTGCCGGCGATCGGCGCCTGCACTTCGGTTTCCATCTTCATCGCTTCGGTGATCAGCACCGCCTGGCCGGCCTTGACGGTGTCGCCCTCCTTGACCAGCACGTCGACGATATTGCCCGGCATGCTGGTGCTCACGTCTCCCGGTGCGCTGGCGCTGCGACGCTTGCTGCCGCTGCCGCCGGCCACGTAGTCGTTGAGCGCCTCGAACACCACTTCTTCGGGCATGCCGTCGATGGACAGGTAGAAGTGCCGCTTGCCCTCGCCCTTGACGCCGACGCCGGTGATGTCCACGCGGTAGCTCTCGCCGTGCACGTCGATGATGAACTCGGTGGGCACGCCCGCACCGCCGGCTGCCGCCACGCCAGTCCCATCGGGGATCGGCAGCAGCACTTCCGGTTGCAGGGTGCCGGCTTCGCGCTCTTCGAGGAACTTGCGGCCGATGTCGGGGAACATGGCGAAGGTCAGCACGTCCTCTTCGGACTTGGCCAGCTCGCCGATCTGCCCGCGCAGCTTGTCCATCTCCGGCTTGAGCAGGTCGGCCGGGCGCACGTCGATCACCTCTTCGTTGCCGATGGCCTGCTTGCGCAGCTGCTCGTTGACCCTGCCCGGCGCCTGGCCGTAGCC
>Ga0058691_1001574_pt1 | contig 11847 bp, 10 predicted proteins | sample AgamicAtPrz_FD_55051 | JGI IMG/M metagenome (GOLD analysis project Ga0058691, IMG submission 55051) | Agave microbial communities from Guanajuato, Mexico - At.P.rz | ecosystem: Host-associated > Plants > Phyllosphere > Phylloplane/Leaf | place: Guanajuato, Mexico | collected 2012-05-28
CCGGACAGCGGCGCGAACGGCGCCCAGTCCTGCGGCGCGAACGTCAGCGGCACGAGCGCGGGCCGCGTATCGACGAGCTTGTGGCCGAACTGCTTCGCGAGCCGGTAGCCGAAGTCGGTTGCGCCAATCTTCGGAATCGACAGGCCGCCGGTCGCGACGATCAGCGCGCGCGCGCCGATCGGGCCGGCCTGCTGCGTGTCGAGCGTGAAACCGTCGGCCGGCGCGTGGCGCACCGCGTCGACGACCACCGGCCGGCGCCACGCGACGCCACCCGCGTCGCACTCGTGCTTCAGCACGTCGATGATCGCGTCGCTGCCGTGGTCGCAAAAGAGCTGGCCCTTGTGCTTTTCGTGCCAGGTCACGTGATGGCGCTTGAGCAGCCCGAGGAAGTCGCGCGGTGTATAGCGCGCCAGCGCCGAGCGCGCGAAATGCGGATTCGACGACAGGTAGTTGTCGGGGCCGGCGTACAGGTTCGTGAAGTTGCAGCGGCCGCCGCCCGAGATGCGGATTTTCTCGGCGAGCCGCGGCGCGTGATCGATCAGCACGACGCGGCGGCCGAGCTGCCCGGCGACCGCGGCGCTCATCATGCCGGCGGCGCCCGCGCCGATCACGGCGATGTCATAAGTTTCCATGGCGCGGATTGTTCAGGAACTTTGCAAGAGTTAGGAAAATTATGTAGTTTTATCAAGCGCTTAGCTATAAGCAGCGAATGAAAATCGCGAGGAGTGGCGAATGATACATGTGGCGGCGGAGAACTCAACGCCTGGATCGTCGTTCAGCCTCGATTCGCAGGCGGTGTTGAGCGCAATCGCGAATCGACAGCGTTCGTCCTTGTTAATCGGCGGGAGGACCTGAATGCGGTTGATCTCCGCTACCAGCGACTTCGTCATCAGCGGCCGCCCCTGTCCGGGTTTCCCGATCGTGCTTTGGGACAACATGGAGGGCTGCCGCCCGGCAGCGGATCTCGACGCCGTTGCTCAGCTTGCATCTTGAACGTGCGCACCGCCCCTGAGGTAGGATTCCAGCATGGCGGACACACCCAAGAAGGCTGGGTACTTCTCGGTGATGACAAACGTCGGAATGCCTTGCAGATACGTCGTAAAGCGTCCTTTTTCTTCGAATCGATGCCGGAATGTCGAACGGTCGAAAAATTCACCCAAACGAGGCACAACGCCACCTCCAATGTAAATCCCGCCGGAAGCACCGAGCGTCAGAGCAAGGTTGCCGGCGACCGTGCCGAGCATGCCGCAAAAGCAATCAAGCACATCGATGCACAGCGGGTCGCCGCTCAGCGCATGCTCAACGATTTCAGCGGTGGACAATCCCTTTTTGCCGCCGCCGACATGGGCGTTGAGGGCTTGGTAGATCACTTCGATGCCCGGGCCAGACACGAGGCGCTCAAACGATACGTGAGGCCACACCGTCCACGCATGCTGAAGGACGGCAACGTCGCGTTCGTCCACCGGCGCGAAGGTCGCGTGCCCGCCCTCACCCGCGAGCGGGGTCCATTGTCCATTGGCTGGTATCAGCCCCGAGACACCCAGTCCGGTGCCGGCCCCGATAAGACCGATGGGGCCGACAGAACGGGCCGTGCCGTCTCCAACCTGGCGGAACTGAGATTTGCGCAGTAATGGCAATGCCATCGCCAGCGCGGTGAAGTCATTGACGACACACAGGTTCTCAAAATCCATTGCTCGTTTCGTGGCATCGATCGAAAATTGCCAGCCGTGGTTGGTCATGGAGATCCAATCACCGTCTACCGGGTTCGCAATCGCTACAGCTGCATGTCGAACATGTTCGACGCCCACATCCGTCAGATACGCAACGATGGCCTCGCTAATCCCGGGAAAGTCGTTGCAGGGATACACGCGAACGTCGCCAAAGCAAGCCGGTCGCGTTTCGATCGCGAAACGCGCATTGGTTCCTCCGATGTCCGCAAGCAATCGTGGTAGGGCGAAGGTATGTGCCTCGTGGATGCTCATTTCGTGCGGTGATTTTCGGTCGATCATGTTGACTCTCATGCTATAGCTGCACACCTTTTAAACTGATCAGTGTCAGTTCTCTTCCTCTCGCCAGCAGGTCCCAGCTGAAGCGAGCAACGAACTTGCGGCCGCCGGCCCCCATGTGCCGGCCGCATATGGCCTCGGGCGTTGACCGCTACCAAGCGTTGCAAGAAGTGGTTGGACCCATTGCCACGCTTGTTCCTGTTCGTCCCGCCGCACGAAGAGCGAGAGACGTCCCTCGATGACATCAAGTAGCAGCCTTTCGTATGCGTCCATACTTCGCCCGGTGAATACCCGGTCAAACGCGAGGTCAAGCGATACACGTTGCAAGCGCATGCCGTCGCCTGGCTGCTTGGCGAGACAGTAAAGCCGAATCGATTCGTTGGGCTGCAGGCGGATCACCAGTTGGTTTGCGCCGGACGACAGTGCGGATGGGCCCAGAACGGAAAGCGGAACTGGCTTGAAATTGACGACGATCTCCGTGACCCGTTCAGGCATGCGCTTCCCCGTCCGGAGGTAGAACGGGACGCCGGCCCACCGCCAATTCTCGATCTCTACCTTGAGCGCGACATAGGTTTCGGTCAGGGTGTCCTCCGCAACGCCCGTCTCGTTCGAATATGCGGGCACAGACTGACCTGTTGAAAACCCGGACTGATATTGACCAAACACCACTTGCTTCCGCAGGTCGAGTATGTCGAGAGGTCTCAACGCACGGAGGACTCGCAATTTTTCGTCGCGAATAGCATCCGAGGTCATATTCCTCGGCGGTTCCATTGCGGTAATGGCAAGTAGCTGAAGAAGATGATTCTGGACCATATCCCGCAGCGCTCCGGTCTGATCGTAGAACGAGCCGCGTGCTTCGACGCCGAGATTTTCCGCGATGGTGATCTGAATGTTGTCGATCCATTCCCGGCGCCATAGCGGCTCGAACAGCGCGTTGGCAAAGCGAAGAGCCAACAAGTTCTGAACCGACTCCTTCCCGAGGTAATGGTCAATTCGGAAAATCTGGTCCTCGCTGAAGACTTCGCCGACCGTGTCGTTGATGGCTCGAGAAGAAGCCAGGTCATGGCCGAGCGGCTTTTCCAATACGATTCGCGCTCGTGCATTCAGTCCGTTTGCTGCCAGGCCGTGACAAATTGAGACAAACAGCGAGGGAGCCGTAGCGAGGTAATGCACGCGGACGGCGTCCTGCATGTCCTCGTGATTCAGTGCGGCACCCAACTTTCCAAAATCGCGCTCGCTCGCGAGATCGATGCTGACGTAGGATAAACGCGCGAGGAACGTCGACCATGATGTTTCATCATCGCGCGTCACTTGCGCATGCAACTGGACGTGTTCATCCACCCACGCCGCATACTCCTTGCTGGTCAGCTCCGGTCGCGCTACCGCGACGATCCGCCCCGTCTTCGCGAGCTTGTCGTCTCGGTGTGCTTGATAGAGTGCCGGCAAGATCTTCCGCATGGCGAGATCGCCGGTGCCACCGTAGAGAATGAACGTGAAGGCGCGAGGAAAGCAGTCTTGCATAACAGGGGCGTGCCAGAAGTGGCGATAGAGGTATCCGAGCTGGATTTACATCCGGCGCATAAATAGTTCGCTTTCCAGATCGTTAGTGTTGATCTGGCATGCCGCGGTTTGCTGCTACCGACCGTAGGTAGCAGCAGAACTGGTTGAATATCGAAACATGCGCGGCGTACGAAAATGGTGGACTGGTGTCAGCCCTCGACGAGCGTTGCGAAGGAGGATCGAAGTTTCGCTACGGCATGGCGCTCTCGGTCGGCTGTTGCCGTGGCGATGTCGTCAAATTCGGTCAGTTTGTCTGCGTACGCGATGAAGGCCGCATCGAGCGGGGCCGGCGCCGGACCGCCGAAACGATCGCGTACCGAGACGAAATGCTCCGGTGACACGATTTCCCGGAACGCCGATTCGTCGATTCGTGGCGCGCGATCGCAAGTCTCGCAGAATGCAGCGCGAAAGAATGAGTAGCCGCGCTCGGGTAGGCTGCTTTCGATTGATACAACAGCCTTTGCTGTATGAGCGGCGATCTCGTGAGCCTGTCTGAACGATAGCCCTTCGACACGCACGAGCGAATCGGCCAGCTCTGTCACGGTAATGCAACTTCTTCCAATATTCGCGCGAACCTTGCTCTCATTCACGGTCAATACGCTCACGAAGCCTGCCAGCAAATCGAGGACGCGTCCGGCCAGGTCGAACGCTGTATGACCTTGAGTGTGGGTCTCGCCTTCGCTGTCGTTCATGTCTGTAAACGGCGTGTTGTGCATGACAGTCAGCATCGCGTGAGAACGCGACATCGCGTGTGATGCCAGCAGGCGCAGGTGTTCGATCGGTACGGGGTTGCGCTTCTGCGGCATGATCGAGCTGATCTGTACGAACGCGTTCGGTACATAGAGCTGACCGACTTCGAAACTCGACCAGAACTGGAAGTCTTGCACCAGTCGGCCGAGATGAAGCATCATCAGTTCGATCGCTGAGTAAGTCGATGTCACATAGTCGGCGGCCGCGATGCAGCTATAGGAGTTTCTGAGGGGAGCTGAAAAGCCGAGTAGCTCTGCTACGCGATGCCTATCGATCGGAAAGCCGGTGGTCGTAATCGCCGCAGCCCCCATCGGGCACAGGTCAACCAATTCGCGTGCTCCCTGCAGACGTTCGATATCACGCAGCAACACCTCGATTGCGGCTCCCAGGTAGTGACCGAACGTCGTTGGTTGTGCTGGCTGACCATGCGTATAGGCGACGATCAAGGTCGCTTTTTCTCGCTGTGCAGTCTCGAGCAAAGATCGCGCGAGCAATCGCGCTTTGGCCAGCAGCTCGTCGATACGGGGTTTCATCGCGAGCTTGAACAGCGTGTGATCCATGTCGTTGCGCGAACGAGCGGTATGCAGGCGGCCTGCGATATCGACACCGAGCCGCTTTTTCAGCTCCCCTTCTATCAGGAAGAAGAAGTCTTCGACTTCTCCGGTATATGTCAGCGCATCGATATCGAGCTCGCGTTCAATTTGCTGCAGCGCACGTCCGATCGATGATGCTGTTTCGCGATCAACGACACCTGTTTCCGTCAGCATGATTAGATGCGCGCGATCGACCAGTTGAAAGTTCCGATGATGCTGTTTGGCGCCTTCGAATAGCGGCGAAAGCACCGTCTCGGTATAGACTGGCGCGGGAAAACGGCTAGCGTCTTGAATATTCATGATGTTGCCTCATACGAGCTGCGGCCCGCAGCTCGCTCTACACGATGAAGAAATTGGGGCGACGGTGGCATTTGTCACCCCGCTACGGAATCTCAATATCGAACTGGAGCCCAATTACGTCAGACGAGTCAGGACGCGATGCTGCGTACCTGTTCCACGTCTCGTCGGATCGCACCGAGTCGCGTCAAGATCAGAAGGCCCCCGACGAAGAACAGGCTCGAGAAAATTGCGAAACAGTTGCCGAGGCCGAATGGCTTTGCGAGCGCGCCGAATGTGATCGACGACACACTCGCGCCGACGACGCCAATCGCGAGCATCATGCCGGTCGCCGTGGCTCGTGCGTACGATGGAATGACATCGTGCAAAGCGGCATAGATGTTCGCGTCGTACGCGCCTTTGAAGAATCCCGCGCCGACGAGGCACAACACAGCGACCGTGACATTGCTCGATAGCCCCGCTCCAAGCACGAAACCGGTCGCGATGAGGAGGCTTGCACCGAGGACAATAAAGCGACCTTGCACGAATCGGCGCGATATCAAGTCGCCCATCACCCCTCCGACGAGCACGGCCGCGAGCGCCGAGACGTTCTGGATGCTCCCGAAGAACGCAGAGACGGTCAACGATGTGTTGAATTGGCGATAGAAGTAGGTGGGGGCCCACGTCCACAGTGCATCGGCCACGAAGTTTCCACAGAAGAACACGACGATCAGCATGAGCGCCGACGGGACTCCGAGGACGACACGATAGGTATTCACGGGAGTTTCACCGTGCGCTGCGGTGCGCGCTGGCGTCGCCTTGCCGTTTTGCATGTAACGCTGGATGGCAAAGAACAGGACGACAGCCCAGACGATGCCGAACGTGCCGTAGCCATAGAACGCGAGGTGCCATGAATAGTGTTCGGCGAGGTAGGCTACCGACACCGCGCCGACAAGTCCGCCGATGAACGTTGCGGCCTGGTGAATCGACAGGGCTGTGGATCTTGACCGGTCATTGTGAATTCCGCTGATCAGCGCCGTTCCAGACGGAAAATATGACCCTTCTCCGAAACCGGTCAATGCTCGCATCGTCAGGAATCCGATGAACGAGGCCTGCATCGGACTGACGAGAATACAAATGCTCCAGAACACGAGCCCGAACAGGATCGTGTAGCCACGTCCGAGCCGATCCGCGAGATAGCCGGTCGATATGCAGCCGACACCGTACAACATCTTGAACGCGACATTGAGCCAGCCGAGCTGAAGATCGGTGAGATTGAACGTGTGTTGCAGGGTCGGCATGATTGCCGTTACGACGGTTCGATCGGCGTAGTTGAGGAACGATACGACCGATAGGAGTGCGAGAACGAACCATGCATAGGCACCACCTCTTTTTGCCTGTAGCCCGTGGGGGCCTACCCCATTGCCAGGCAGTGGTGCGATTTGTGCCGTCTCGATCGATCCCGTGTGCCGGGAGGAAGAATTGGATGAGTTCATGTCTGCCACTCTCCACAATCAGAAACGGTGGACGATGCCCACACCGGCCGCGAAGACGCGACGACCGGACGAGGGTGTACTTTGGGTGCCATCACCGACGGTCGCTGTTGCATCGATGATGTGGCCAGCACCCGCTGTCCCGAGTGTTTGTCCGTTCGCGGCTTGGAAGGCTTGAAGTGCGTAAACGGCGGTGCGCTTCGACAGACTGTAATACTCGCCGAGGCTGACCTGCTGATATTGCGCCGCGTGAGTTATGCCGTTTGCCTTTGTGGCGCGGGTGAAGCTGTAGCCGGCGGCGAGATCCCACGCGACGGCCGGCTTGAAATGGAGAACCGCACCTACTGTATTGAACGTCGCCGTGTTGGTGAAGCTGGAGCGAATGCCGGGAATGTATTGCACATTGGAGTACGACGCGGAAACGTCCCATCGCGGCGAAAACGCGTAGCCCGCAGTGACGGCAATGCGTTGCTGCGCCGCAGCGGTTTGATAACCGTTGGTCACCGACGAAACACCGATCTGGCCGCCCGACGTCGTGGTCGAATCGGAGCCCCATGCGCCCCCGCCGGGGGTCGAATTGTTCACCCGCTGTACGGCCGCAGCAACCCCCATCTGCCCAACCTGATACTGGGCGCCGACGCTCCATGTCGAGCCGCTGTTGAGGCTGCCGGGGACGCCGCCGACGGAATAGGATCCGCTGAAAGTGAATCCGTTGAGCTTCGGTGAGGTGTAGACCAGCGAATTGTTTGCGCGGTAGTTCGTATCGAGTGAGTCCAGATCACCGGGATGCGCGCCGAAATAGCCAGTCAGCCATGTCGTCGGGCTATAAGGGGAAAGCATCGAGTAGTACGACGTGTACTGCCGTCCAGCAGTCAGCGTACCGAAGTTTGCGTTCGTGACACCCACGTATGACTGCCGCCCGAACAGCGCGTTTGTGTATTGCTGGCCACCGGTATTGAGGTTGAAGCCGGATTCGAGCTTGAAAATGACCTTGGTGCCGCCGCCCAGGTCTTCGGAACCCAGCAGACCGAAGCGATTGCCGTTCCAGATTCCCGATGCAAACTTAAGCGCGGAATGGCCGCCCGAGGTTGCGCCGAGCGTACTCTGGCTGCTCTGGTAGACGATGCCTGTATCCACGACGCCGTATAGCGTCACGCTGCTTTGCGCGTACAAAGGCAGTGCAGCAAGCGCGGTCGCCATTGCCGCAGTCGATTTGAGTAAGTACATCCCGGTGTCTCCGAATGTGATTAGTTCGACCGGTTCCGTTGGCGGGTGCAGACGGCAGCTCATTCCGCGGTCGATTCAATTGGTAGTACTAATATGATGGACGCGCATGCTCGAGCCCCAATTGATGCTCTACTACTGGCGCACGAGCGAGCCGACCTTCATCGCACCTTAAATTTAAAGCGCTTGCGTATACTGTTCCCGTGAAATGCGGCTGTCAATGTCGACATGTATGCCGAATCATAGGGGTTTTCCCTTCTGAAGAGAGCGGACTTCGCGAGGTGTCGGATCATAAAATTAAAGCGCTTGCCTATTGCGGGCGACATGTTGAGCCGGCGCATCGCAAGCTTCGGTATCGGTTTGCGAGAGGTAATTGTTGAAAATCAGGGGTTTACAGGAAATCCATCGAGCAACGTCTCCGCGATCGATTCGAGCGTTGGACGCGGCTCGGATGCGCTCGACGAGAAGCTTGGTGGTGAGCGCTCGTGCCGTTTAAAGCGATTACAATATGCTCTGACAAACCGAGCGCACGCACCCCCATGACCAAAGGAAGAGTCGACCTCAAGACACTCGCGAACCACCTCGGGGTCTCTCAGGCGACGGTGAGTCGCGCTCTGGCAGGCCATACCCAGATCAGCGCAAAAACCCGCCACCGGGTGGCTCAAGCCGCCGAAGCGCTCGGCTATCGCCCCAACGAAGCGGCGCGCCGATTGGCAACGGGGCGAACGAACGCCGTGGGACTGGTATTTCCGCTGCAGCGTCTGTTGTTAGCGCAAACCAATTTCGTCGACGTGCTGGCCGGTATCACGGAATCGCTCAATCGTCAGCATTTTGACCTGGTGCTTGCCCCGTTCGATGAAGAAGGTGAGGAGGCCGTCATTCGGCGCCTTGCAGCAGCACGCTCGATCGACGGAATCATCATTACCCGCGCACGGGTGGATGATCCACGGATACCACTGCTAAAGTCGCTCGGCATACCGTTCGTCGTACATGGCCGCGCGTCTACGTGTGCGGATTACGCCTTTGTTGACATTGACAACGAAGCTGTCTTTTTCAAATCGACAACGCTGCTGCTCAGCCTCGGGCACCGACGGATCGTGATGCTGAACGGCTTGCCCGAATTCAGCTATGCCGCAGCGCGTTTTCGAGGCTTTCTGCGGGCATATGAGGAGCAAGGATTCGCGCCTGATCCGGCTTATCAATTCAATGTCTCGATGACCGAGGAGTCGGGGTATGCAATCGCGAGTGAAATGTTTGCTGCGGATCGCGCTCCTACGGCGTTTCTGTGCGGGTCGGTGTTTCTTGCTCAAGGTGTTTATCGTGCAGCGCAGGACCGTGGACTCCGGATCGGTCGAGATGTCTCCGTGATCGGCCACGACGACAAGCTTCGGGGCATTCAGGCTTCATCGTTTGATCCTCGGCTGACGGCGACAGAGGTTGCGGTTCGGCATTCAGGCGAACTCCTCGCGGACATCCTGGTGGACCAAATCGTCAATCCGGCAGCGCCGCGCATTTCGTGGCATGAAGTAACGCCTGTCGAGTTGATCGTTCGCGAATCGATTTCAGGGGTCAACGCTTGAATGCGTTACCGGGCATGCTCGCGGTCGGCGCCCGGGCGCAGGAGGCTCGCCGCGGCTGCCGCGCTGCTCGACGATGAGCCTTGCAAAATCACGAAGAGGCGCCGTGCGAGTGCGTGTGCCGTCGTGCAGTTCGACAGCGTGCCACGTTGGGTGCCGTGCTTCAGTATCGGGCTGACGCTGACGATGGTAGTCTCACGGACGTTGGCCGCGATCAGCGTGAGGCACATGTAGAAGCACTGAGCGGGTTCGTTGATTTCGCGCAGAAGTCACCGTATTTCTCGGGTGCGCCGTTCATGCTCGTGGGTCTGTTTATCGGTTATCAGAGCGTTGTCGCCTTGCGCTGATTCGAAATCAAGTACTATGCTCAAGGCCCTAACCAGTTAGGAAGGCTCCAGAAGCATTGGACCTGTCCGGCCTCGGGCCCGGGCCGCCCGCGGCGGCGGCCAGCCCCCGCCTGCTATAATTTCGGGTTACGTTGACCTACCCGCGGCGCGTCCGAAACGGCGCGCCCTGCCCTCACCCATGCTCGTTCTCGGCATCGAAAGCTCCTGCGACGAAACCGGCCTCGCGCTCTACGACACGCAGCGCGGCCTGCTCGCGCACGCGCTCCATTCGCAGATCGCGATGCACCGCGACTACGGCGGCGTCGTACCCGAGCTCGCATCGCGCGACCACATCCGCCGCGCGCTGCCGCTGCTCGAGGAAGTGATGGCGCAAAGCGGCACGCGCCGCGACGACATCGACGCGATCGCGTTCACGCAAGGCCCCGGCCTCGCCGGCGCGCTGCTGGTCGGCGCGAGCATCGCGAATGCGCTCGCGCTCGCGTGGAACAAGCCGACCGTCGGCATCCATCATCTCGAAGGCCATCTGCTGTCGCCGTTGCTGGTCGACGAGCCGCCGCCGTTCCCGTTCGTCGCGCTGCTGGTTTCCGGCGGCCACACGCAGCTGATGCGCGTGACCGACGTCGGCGTGTACGAGACGCTCGGCGAAACGCTCGACGACGCGGCCGGCGAGGCGTTCGACAAGACGGCGAAGCTGATCGGCCTCGGCTATCCGGGCGGCCCGGAAGTCTCGAAGCTCGCCGAAACGGGCACGCCCGGCGCGGTCGTGCTGCCGCGCCCGATGCTGCATTCGGGCGATCTCGACTTCAGCTTCAGCGGCCTGAAGACGGCCGTGCTCACGCAGATGAAGAAATTCGAAGCGGCGAAGCTGGAGGGCGAAGCCCTCGAACGTGCGAAGGCCGACCTCGCGCGCGGCTTCGTCGATGCGGCCGTCGACGTGCTCGTCGCGAAGTCGCTCGCCGCGTTAAAGAAGACGAAGCTCAAGCGCCTCGTGGTCGCGGGCGGCGTCGGCGCGAACCGCCAGTTGCGCGCGGCACTGTCGGCCGCCGCGGCCAAGCGCGGCTTCGACGTGCACTACCCCGATCTCGCGCTCTGCACCGACAACGGCGCGATGATCGCGCTCGCGGGCGCGCTGCGGCTCGGCCGCTGGCCGGAACAGGCGAATGCCGACTACGCGTTCACGGTGAAGCCGCGCTGGGATCTCGCGTCGCTCGCAGGCTGACTCGCGGCACGCGACACCGCCAGCCGGAAAACGGAAAAGCCGCTCGTTCGAGCGGCTTTTCTCATTGGCGCAACAAAACGCCGCGACGTTATGCAGCGTGCCGCTTGTCGCGTTCGATCAACGCATACGCGCTGTGATTGTGGATCGACTCGAAGTTCTCGGCTTCGAGCACGTAGGCGATCACGCGCTCGTCCGCATCGAGACGTTGCGCGACGTCACGCACGAGATCCTCGACGAACTTCGGGTTCTCGTANGCACGCTCGGTGACGAACTTCTCGTCCGGACGCTTCAGCAGCCCCCACAGTTCGCACGACGCNTCCTCTTCCGCGATGCGGATCAGCGCCTCGACCGGCAGATCGGCGGCCAGCTCNGCATCGATCGTCACGTGCGAGCGCTGGTTGTGCGCGCCGTACTGCGAGATCTTCTTCGAGCACGGGCACAGGCTCGTCACCGGCACGAGCACCTTCAGGAACAGGCGCGTGTCGCCGTTGCGGCTTTCGCCCGCGAGCGTCACTTCATAATCGAGCAGGCTCTGCACGCCGGACACCGGCGCCGTCTTGTTCACGAAATACGGGAAGGTGACTTCGATGCGGCCGGCCTCGGCTTCGAGCTTCTCGAGCATCGACGCGAGCATCGCGCGGAAGCGCTCGACCGTCAGCGGCGCGCGATTCTCTTCGAGCAGCGCGACGAAGCGCGACATGTGCGTGCCCTTCTGATCGGCCGGCAGACGGACGTCGAGGTTCCAGACACCGACCGTCGGTTGCACGTCGCCGCTTTCGGTACGCACCGTCAACGGATGCCG
>Ga0058691_1001577_pt1 | contig 11828 bp, 7 predicted proteins | sample AgamicAtPrz_FD_55051 | JGI IMG/M metagenome (GOLD analysis project Ga0058691, IMG submission 55051) | Agave microbial communities from Guanajuato, Mexico - At.P.rz | ecosystem: Host-associated > Plants > Phyllosphere > Phylloplane/Leaf | place: Guanajuato, Mexico | collected 2012-05-28
ATAAATAGCAGATGCTTTTCCGTATGGCAATTATCTAAACGTAACACTTGACAAGCCTGTGAGGAAAAGCGTATTTGCGCACGCGGCCAGAACACTTAATCATCAATCGTCTAATCCCTTATAAGACAATGGGAAGAGAGGATCTCAGAGTCATATTATCGGCAGAAAGTTCCGCTTTATAAGCCAAAACCTCTACCCCCTGCTTTTGTGCCTCATTCAACAATTGCGCGTATTTGAGATCAATATGGCGGGCTGGAGAAAATCGTTCAATGGCTGAGTGCAAAACCGCAAACAGCAATACGGCGCGTTTGCCCGCCGCCGCAACACTCATCAGCTCCCGCAGATGCTTCTGTCCCCGTAGCGTGACCGCATCCGGGAAGAAGCCGTTTTCCTGTTCCGCTAACGTGACTGATTTGACTTCAATATAGCACTCGGGGCGGTCTTCCGCCTGTAACATAAAGTCAATTCTGCTGCCTTCATCGCCATATTTCACTTCTGATTTATGCGTGCCGTAACCCACCAGTTCGGGAAGGGTTCCGTTGGTCAGGGCTTCCTTAACTAATTGATTCGCACGCAGGGTGTTAACGCAAATAAATGCCCCTTGCTGGGTTTGCGTCATTTCCCAGGTATAGGGATATTTGCGTTTAGTATTTTCTGACGTGGAATACCAGACCGTGTCACCCGGTGTCGCACATCCTGTCATTGCCCCGGTATTGGGGCAGTGCAGCGTTAACTGTTCCCCTTCAGGGGTAATGACATCGGCGAGAAAACGCTTGTAGCGTTGGATAAGCGTGGCGCGTTGCAGTGCAGGACTAAACTTCATCAGAATTCCTTAGGGTATCGCCCAGCGTCCAGCGCTGGAGCGGCGTATAGCGGGTGCGTCCTTGTGAAAAAACAGATTCGTACAGCGCGAATGAGGTCACCGGAAAGGCCCAGTGAAAACCCGGTGGCGGTATGGCAACGGCCTGACCGGCATCGCGCAGCAGCGTAATGTGGGGATGAAACGGCTGCGGGCTCTGGTAACAGCCGCTACGCGCCGCCTGGGCGCGCAGCATATTTGCAAGCTGTAATAATCCGCGCGGCGGCTGGCGCGTCCCCAGCCAGACGACGCGGGAGCGGAGCCATTGCCCCGCATCATCAAGGGTCAGCGTGAACCCCGGCTGGGAAATCCGACCGGCCATCGCCGCCAGGGCGCGCTGTTTCTCTCCACTGACGTCGCCCAGAAAAGCCAGCGTCAGGTGGAGGTTTGCGGCGGCAACCGGGCGGCCCGCTTCGGGCGGGAAGTGTTCGGCGCGCCAGCGAACAATTTGTCGTTGGCTCGGCGTGGGCAGCTCAATGGCGAAAAACAGTCGTTTCGACTCAGACATACAGGGGACTCGGTAATGATATGCGCCGATGCTACAATGTACGCCGACTAATGTTAACCCTCTGGAGCTGTTAGTGTCCTCATTGCCGGTCGCCGTCGTCCTTCCTGAACTGCTCGCTGCCTTGCAGGATGCCCCGCAGGTTTTACTTAACGCCCCTACGGGTGCCGGTAAGTCCACCTGGTTACCGCTGCACATCCTCAACGCAGGTATTATCAGCGGGAAGATTATCCTGCTGGAGCCGCGCAGACTGGCCGCACGCAACGTGGCACAGCGCCTGGCGGAACTGCTGAATGAAAAACCGGGCGAAACGGTGGGCTACCGTATGCGCGCCGAAACCTGCGTTGGCCCGTCTACACGGCTTGAAGTGGTGACCGAAGGGATCCTTACCCGTATGCTGCAAAACGATCCGGAACTGACCGGCATCGGGCTGGTGATACTGGATGAATTCCACGAGCGCAGCCTGCAGGCGGATCTGGCGCTGGCGCTGTTGCTGGATGTCCAGCAGGGGTTACGGGACGATCTTCGACTGCTCATCATGTCGGCCACGCTGGATAACGAACGGCTACAGCAGACGTTACCGGATGCGCCGGTCATCACCTCCGAAGGGCGTGCGTTTCCGGTTGAGCGCCGCTATCAGCCCCTTCCTGCCCATCAGCGTTTCGATGAAGCGGTGGCTATCGCCACTGCCGACTTGCTGCGTCAGGAATCCGGTTCGCTGCTGCTGTTTTTGCCGGGCGTTGGCGAAATCCAGCGGGTGCAGGAGCAGCTTGCCGCCCGCGTGGGCAGCGACGTAATGCTCTGCCCGCTCTACGGCGCACTGTCGTTGAGTGACCAGCGCAAGGCCATCCTTCCCGCGCCGACGGGGCAGCGTAAAGTGGTACTGGCCACCAATATTGCCGAAACCAGTTTGACCATCGAAGGCATTCGCCTGGTGGTGGACAGCGCCCAGGAGAGAGTAGCCAGTTTTGACCCGCGTACCGGGCTGACGAAACTGCTGACGCAACGCATCAGCCAGGCGTCAATGGTTCAGCGTGCTGGCCGCGCCGGGCGTCTTGAGCCTGGCATCTGTTTGCATCTCATCAGCCCAGAACAGGCCGAACGCGCGGCTGTGCAGAGCACGCCGGAAATTTTACAAAGCGATCTTTCGGGGCTGATCGTGGAACTGTTGCAGTGGGGCTGCCCCGATCCCGCGCAGTTGACCTGGCTCAATATCCCCCCGGCGGTAAACCTGGCGGCGGCGCGCGCCTTACTGACTCAGTTAGGCGCGCTGGACGGCGACAGGTTATCATCGTGCGGGCAGAAAATGGCCGCGCTGGGTAACGATCCCCGGCTGGCGGCGATGCTGGTGGCCGCGCAGGGCGATGATGAAATTGCCACGGCGGCAAAACTGGCGGCTATCCTTGAGGAGCCGCCTCGTGGTGCAAATTCTGATCTGGCCCAGGCCTTTTCGCGCAATCAGGGAAACTGGCAGCAGCGCGCGCAGCAACTCTGTAAACGGCTTAACAGCCGTGGTGGTACGCCGGACGCTGACAGCATTGCGCCCCTGCTGGCGCAGGCGTTTGCCGACAGGATTGCGCGTCGTCGCGGGCTGGATGGACGTTATCAACTGGCAAACGGCATGGGTGCTATGCTGGACAGCGATGACGCCCTGACGCGCCATGAATGGCTGATTGCGCCGCTCTTACTGCAGGGTAGCCACTCTCCTGATGCCCGTATTTTGCAGGCCGTGGCTGTGGATATTGATGCCCTCACGCGGGCGTGTCCGCAACTGCTTCAGCAGTCCGACATCGTTGAGTGGGATGATGTGCAGGGCACCCTGAAGGCATTTCGTCGTAGTCAGATAGGTAAACTGACCCTGGGGACGAAGCCGCTGGCAAAGCCGTCGGAAGAGGAGTTGCACCAGGCGATGCTGAACGGTATCCGGGAAAAAGGATTAGGTGTTCTGAACTGGACACCGGAGGCCGAGCAGTACCGTATTCGTCTGCACTGTGCCGCGCGCTGGTTGCCGGAGTATGCCTGGCCGGCGGTGGATGACGACACGTTACTTGCGTCTCTGGACACCTGGTTATTGCCGCAAATGAGCGGTGTACACTCGCTGCGGGCGCTGAAAGCGCTTGATGTTAAGGTGGCGTTACAGAATTTACTCGACTGGTCGTTACGTCAACGTCTGGATAGTGAACTGCCTGGGCATTACACTGTGCCGACCGGCAGCCGGATTGCCATTCGTTATCACGAGGATAATCCTCCGGCACTGGCGGTGCGGATGCAGGAGATGTTTGGTGAGGCGACCACGCCGTCTATCGCCGAGGGGCGCGTGCCCGTGGTGCTTGAGCTATTGTCACCTGCGCATCGCCCGCTGCAGATCACCCGCGATTTGGGCGCATTCTGGGCGGGGAGCTACCGTGAAGTGCAAAAAGAGATGAAAGGGCGTTATCCCAAACATGTCTGGCCGGACGATCCGGCGAATACGGCGCCGACACGGCGGACGAAGAAATATTCGTAAAAGGGGAGTGCGGCCTGATGCCCTCACCCCGACCCTCTTCCACAGGGAGAGGGAGAAAAGCAATTTTGAGAGATTTCTTCTTTCACAGGTCAGTGGAAGAAATGAGAATCGGGCCTTTGCGCCTGAACGTTGCGGAGAAAAAGCATGGCGGGGAATGACCGCGAGCCAATTGGGCGTAAGGGAAAACCAACGCGTCCGGCGAAAGAAAAGGTGAGCCGTCGTCGCCTCAGAGATGAGGACTATGACGATGACTATGAAGACGAGTATGAGGATGAAGAACCGATGCCGCGTAAAGGAAAAGGCAAAGGGCGTAAGCCTCGGGGCAAACGCGGTTGGTTCTGGCTGCTGCTGAAGCTGTTCATTGTTTTTGTTGTGCTGATGGCGATCTACGGCGTTTATCTGGATCAGAAGATCCGCAGCCGTATCGACGGGAAAGTCTGGCAGTTGCCTGCGGCGGTGTATGGCCGCATGGTGAACCTTGAGCCCGACATGTCGATCAGTAAGAACGAGATGGTGAAACTGCTGGAAGCCACCCAGTATCGTCAGGTGTCGAAAATGACGCGTCCTGGCGAATTTACCGTGCAGGCGAAAACCATTGAGATGATCCGCCGTCCGTTCGATTTCCCGGACAGCAAAGAGGGGCAGGTGCGTGCGCGTCTGACCTTTGACGGCGATCGTCTGGAAACCATCGAGAACATGGATAACAACCGCCAGTTCGGTTTCTTCCGTCTCGATCCGCGTCTTATCACCATGCTCTCTTCGGCGAACGGTGAACAGCGTCTGTTCGTCGCCCGTAACGGTTTCCCGGACCTGCTGGTGGACACCCTGCTGGCTACCGAAGACCGTCACTTCTATGAGCACGATGGTATCAGCCTTTACTCCATTGGCCGTGCGGTGTTGGCTAACCTGACTGCCGGACGTACCGTGCAGGGGGCGAGTACGCTTACCCAACAGCTGGTGAAGAACCTGTTCCTCTCCAGCGAGCGCTCTTACTGGCGTAAAGCCAACGAAGCGTACATGGCCGTGCTGATGGACGCGCGTTACAGCAAGGATCGTATCCTTGAGCTGTATATGAACGAGGTGTATCTCGGTCAGAGCGGTGATAACGAAATCCGCGGCTTCCCGCTGGCGAGCCTGTACTACTTTGGCCGCCCGGTGGAGGAGCTGAGCCTTGATCAGCAGGCGCTGCTGGTGGGCATGGTGAAAGGGGCGTCCATTTATAACCCATGGCGTAACCCGAAACTGGCGCTGGAGCGTCGTAACCTGGTGCTGCGTCTGCTGCAACAACAGCAGGTGATTGACCAGGAGCTGTACGACATGCTGAGCGCACGTCCGCTTGGCGTGCAGCCGCGCGGCGGTGTGATCTCGCCTCAGCCTGCGTTTATGCAGCTGGTGCGTCAGGAGCTGCAGAGCAAGCTCGGTGATAAAGTGAAAGATCTCTCCGGCGTGAAGATCTTTACCACCTTTGACTCCGTGGCGCAGGATGCGGCAGAAAAAGCGGCCGTTGAGGGCATTCCGGCGCTGAAGAAACAGCGTAAGCTGAGCGATCTGGAAACCGCGATGGTGGTGGTTGACCGTAACACGGGTGAAGTCCGTGCGATGGTGGGCGGGGCTGAGCCGCAGTTTGCAGGCTACAACCGTGCTATGCAGGCGCGCCGTTCGATCGGTTCACTGGCGAAGCCCGCAACCTATCTCACTGCCCTGAGCCAGCCAAATCTGTATCGCCTGAATACCTGGATTGCCGACGCGCCGATCTCCCTGCGTCAGCCTAACGGCCAGGTCTGGTCACCGCAGAACGATGATAAACAGTTCAGCGGCCAGGTAATGCTGGTGGATGCGTTGACCCGCTCCATGAACGTGCCGACGGTAAACCTGGGGATGGCACTGGGTCTGCCGGCGATTGTCGACACCTGGCAGAAACTGGGCGTCGCCAAAGATCAGCTGCACCCTGTACCAGCCATGATCCTGGGGGCGTTAAACCTGACACCAATCGAAGTGGCACAGGCGTTCCAGACCATTGCCAGCGGCGGTAACCGTGCGCCGCTGTCAGCCCTGCGTTCGGTGATCGCCGAAGATGGCTCCGTGCTGTACCAGAGCTTCCCACAGGCGGAACGTGCCGTTCCGGCGCAGGCAGCCTATATGACGCTGTGGACGATGCAGCAGGTTGTGCAACGTGGTACCGGCCGTCAACTGGGTGCGAAGTATCCGGGCCTGCATCTGGCGGGTAAAACCGGGACCACCAACAATAACGTCGATACCTGGTTTGCCGGTATTGATGGTCGTGAAGTGGTGATCACCTGGGTGGGCCGCGATAACAACCAGCCAACCAAACTGTATGGTGCGAGCGGGGCGATGTCGATTTACCAGCGTTATCTGGCGAATCAGTCGCCGGTGCCGCTGGATCTGGTTGCACCGGAAGATATCGTGGATATGGGCGTGGACAGTTCCGGAAACTTTGTCTGTGGCGGCGGTATGCGTACCTTGCCTGTCTGGACCACCAACCCGGACTCCCTGTGCCAGCAGAGCCAGCCAGAGCAGCCGACGGGCAACCCGTTCGACCAGTCTTCTCAGCCTCAGCAGCCTCAGCAGCCGCAGCAGCAACAACAGCCGCAGCAGCAGAACGAGAAGAAAGACAGCGACGGTGTCGCGGGCTGGATTAAAGATATGTTCGGCGGTAACTAACTGTTCCAGATCCCCCCGAAAGGGGGGATTTTTTTACCCATTTTCCCCATTTTATTAACCCTCGTTTTAATTCTGATTAACCCTTCGTTTTCTCCTGGTTATTTCTTAAACCCTTAATTCTCGTAGGGCCGCTTACTGCTTGCTATACGGCCAACGTTTCGCCTATTATGCTGCGGTCATAATAATAATTCTCGTTTACGTTATCATTCACTTTTCCATCAGAGATACACCATGGCGCTTTCCAATACTGCTCAGCCAATTAACACGTCGCTGCGTAAAATCGCAGTTGTCGTAGCCACAGCGGTTGCCGGCATGTCTGCTTATACCCATGCTGCCGAAACCCCGAAAAAAGAAGAAACCATCACTGTCACTGCCGCTCCGGCTGCACAGGAAAGTGCCTGGGGGCCTGCACCAACGATTGCGGCGAAACGCACCGCGACGGCGACCAAGACCGATACACCTATAGAAAAGACGCCGCAGTCGATTTCCGTCGTCACGCGTGAAGAAATTGACATGAAGCAGCCGGGAACGGTCAAGCAAGCGCTGGCTTATACGCCGAGCGTTTTTGCCACCCGCGGCGCCTCAACGACATATGATGTGGTGTCGATTCGTGGTTTCACCACTTCCAGTACCGTGAATACCAACCAGTATCTCGATGGGATGAAGCTGCAGGGCGATAACTATTCTGAAGCGTCCATGGATCCGTACTTCCTTGAGCGCGTGGAGCTGCTGCGTGGCCCAACGTCTGTACTGTACGGCAAAAGCCATCCGGGCGGTGTTGTGAGCATGGTCAGCAAGCGACCGACCACTGAGCCGCTGAAAGAAATTCAGTTCAAGATGGGCACCGATAACCTGTGGCAGACCGGGTTTGATTTCAGCGATGCGATTGATGATGACGGCGTGTGGTCATACCGCCTGACCGGTCTGGGTCGTAGTGAAAATGCGCAGCAGGAGATGGTCAAATCCACTCGCTATGCCATTGCACCTGCTTTCAGCTGGCGTCCTGACGACAAAACCGATTTCACTTTCCTGAGCAACTTCCAGAGCGATCCGGACGCGGGCTATTACGGCTGGCTGCCGCGGGAAGGGACCGTTGTGCCTTACTATGATGCCAACGGAAAAGCGCACAAGCTGCCGACCGATTTTAACGAAGGCGAGGAAGACAATAAGATCTCCCGTCGCCAGAAAATGGTGGGATACAGCTTCTCGCATGCGTTTGATGACACCTTTACCCTGCGTCAAAACCTGCGCTACACCAAAATCAACACCCTTTATCGTTCCGTCTACGGCAACGGCTATATCGCTCCGGCGCAAATCAGCCGCGCGTATGTACGTTCAGACGAAGATCTCAACTCGTTCACCGTTGATACTCAGCTCCAGTCAAAATTTGCGACCGGTGCCGTGGATCATACCCTGTTAACCGGGGTCGATTACCTTCGTATGCGTAATGATATCAACGCAGACTACGGTACTGCCGATCCGATCAGCATGACAAAGCCTGCGTATGGCAATCCGAACGTCGACGTTTACTACCTGTACAAAGTGCTTAATCGTCAGGAGCAAACCGGCCTGTACGCGCAGGATCAAGCTGAGTGGGATAAGTGGGTACTCACAATGGGTGGCCGCTATGACTTTGCGAAAACCTCTGCGCTGACCCGTACTACCGGTTCTACCGCGGAAATTAACGATCAGGCATTCACCTGGCGCGGCGGGATTAACTACCTGTTCGACAACGGTATCACGCCGTACTTCAGCTATAGCGAATCATTCGAACCGATTTCAGGCACCACTCAGGGCGGAAAACCGTTCGATCCGGCGCGCGGCAAGCAATATGAAGCCGGTGTGAAATACGTACCGAAAGATCTGCCTGTGGTGGTGACGGCCGCGGTGTATCAGCTGACCAAAAACAATAATCTGACGGCCGATCCGGCTAACCCGACCAGCGGCTTCAGCGTGCAAGGGGGCGAAATTCGTTCCCGTGGTGTTGAGCTGGAAGCGAAAGCGGCCGTATCAGCCAACGTGAACGTGACGGCTTCTTACAGCTTCACCGATGCGAAATACACACACGATACCTGGTATGAAGGTCGTCGCCCGGCGGAAGTGCCTCGTAACATGGCCTCTCTGTGGGCGGATTACACCTTCCACGAGACGGCACTGAGCGGTCTGACGCTGGGCGCGGGTGCGCGTTATATCGGCAACACCGTTTCCTACTACTCCTCAACGTCTCCGAAAGCCTACGAATCGTTTAACGTCGCGGGTTACGCGCTGGCGGATGCGACAGTGAAATACGATCTGGCGCGCTTTGGGCTGCCGGGATCTTCAGTTGGCGTCAACGTGAACAATATCTTTGACCGTGAGTACGTTTCCAGTTGCTATAGCGAATACGCATGCTACTGGGGAGCTGGACGTCAGGTTGTGGCCACCGCGACCTTCCGCTTCTAATCTCTCTTCGGGCACGGTTCGCCGTGCCCTTTTTATTTAAGTTGGCTGATATGCAGGATAATAAAACGCACTCCGACACCACCTTTACGCTCAATCAACTCTCCTTTCGTGTTCCCGGGCGCACCTTGCTGCACCCGCTCTCGTTGACGTTCCCCGCAGGTAAGGTTACCGGCCTGATTGGTCATAATGGTTCCGGTAAATCGACGTTACTGAAAATGCTGGGCCGTCATCAGCCGCCTTCAGAAGGGGATATTTTGCTGGATGAACAGCCGCTGGAGAGCTGGAGCAGTAAAGCCTTTGCACGCAAAGTCGCGTATCTGCCGCAGCAACTGCCCCAGGCTGAAGGGATGACGGTGCGTGAGCTGGTGGCGATCGGGCGTTATCCGTGGCATGGCGCGCTCGGGCGCTTCGGTGTCGCCGACAGAGAGAAAGTGGAAGAGGCGATTGCGCTGGTGGGATTAAAGCCGCTGGCGCACCGTCTGGTCGACAGCCTTTCCGGAGGCGAACGCCAGCGCGCGTGGATTGCGATGCTGGTCGCGCAGGACAGCCGCTGTCTGCTGCTCGACGAACCGACTTCCGCACTGGATATCGCTCATCAGGTTGATGTGCTTGCGCTGGTGCATCGCCTGAGCCAGCAGCGTGGCCTGACGGTTATCGCGGTCCTGCACGATATCAACATGGCGGCGCGCTACTGCGATTATCTTGTCGCACTTCGCGGCGGGGAGATGATTGCCCAGGGGACACCGTCGGAACTGATGCGAAGTGAAACCCTGGAACACATTTACGGTATTCCCATGGGGATCCTGCCTCATCCTGGTGGGGCTGCTCCGGTGAGCTTTGTTTACTGATGCTGAATTCTACTTTGTTGAGCCGCCGCCGCCTGCTGACGGCCATGGCACTTTCACCGCTGCTGTTAAAGATGAACCTCGCGCGGGCAGCGGCTGCCGTCGATCCGCACCGTATTGTGGCGCTGGAGTGGTTACCTGTTGAACTGATGATGGCACTGGGCGTCACGCCGTATGGTGTCGCCGATATTCCCAACTACAGGCTGTGGGTGAACGAGCCGGCGCTGCCCGATTCGGTCATTGATATTGGTCTGCGAACGGAGCCTAACCTTGAGCTGCTGACGCAGATGAAGCCGTCATTTCTGTTCTGGTCTGCGGGGTATGGCCCGTCAGAAGAGACAATGGCGCGTATTGCGCCTGGGCGGGGGTTCTCCTTCAGTGACGGAAAAAAACCGCTCACGATGGCGAAAAACTCCATCAACGAGATGGCGCATTTCCTCAATCGTGAGGCGGAAGCCAAACAACATTTCGCTGAGTTTGATGCTCTGATTGATTCCCTGAAGCCGCGTTTTGCCCATCGCGGAGACCGCCCGCTGCTGATGGTGACGCTGCTGGATGCGCGCCATATGCTGGTGTTCGGTAAAAACTGCCTTTTCCAGGAAGTGCTCGATAGTTTTGGTATTCGTAATGCCTGGGAAGGGGAGATGACCTTCTGGGGCAGCACCGCTGTCGGTATCGACCGTCTGGCGGCGTTCCGCGATGTGGACGTGCTGTGCTTCGATCACGGCAACGAGCGTGAAATGCAGGCGCTGATGGCGACACCGCTGTGGCAGGCGATGCCGTTCGTGCGTGAGCAACGCTTTATGCGTGCACCGGCGGTCTGGTTCTACGGCGCGACGCTGTCGGCCATGCACTTCGCCCGGGTGCTGGATAACGCGCTGGGGGGAAAAGCATGACTACGCGTATTGCCCGTTTCCCTGCGCTGTTGCTGGCTCTGATTTTCCTGACCGCGCTGGCGTTGACCTGGTTTAACCTCTCGACCGCCTTACCGCGCGGGCAGTGGGGCGCGGCCCTGGCTACGCCGGATATCGATAATATTCAGCAAATGCTGTTCCACTACAGCCTGCTGCCGCGTCTGTCGATTTCGCTGCTGGTCGGAGCCGGGTTAGGGCTGGTGGGCGTCCTGTTCCAGCAGGTTTTGCGTAACCCGCTGGCCGAGCCTACAACGCTTGGCGTCGCGACCGGTGCCCAGCTTGGGATCACGGTGACCACGCTGTGGGCACTGCCTGGCGCGTTAACCTCGCAGTTTGCCGCGCTTGCAGGCGCGTGCGTGGTTGGCGCGCTGGTCTTCGGCGTGGCCTGGGGGAAACGTCTCTCGCCCGTGACGCTGATCCTCGCAGGGCTGGTCGTCAGCCTGTACTGCGGGGCAATCAACCAGCTGCTGGTGCTGTTCCATCACGATCAGCTGCAAAGCATGTTCCTGTGGAGTACCGGTACGCTGACCCAGACCGACTGGAGCATTGTGCAGCGCCTGTGGCCGCAGCTTGTTGGCGGCGCCATGTTGACGCTGCTGCTGTTACGTCCGCTGACGCTAATGGGGCTGGATGACGGCGTAGCCCGCAATCTGGGGTTGGCGCTCTCCCTGGCGCGTCTGGCGGCGCTGACGCTGGCGATTGTCCTCAGCGCATTGCTGGTTAATGCGGTTGGGATTATCGGCTTTATCGGACTGTTTGCCCCGCTGCTGGCCAAAATGCTCGGTGCGCGTCGCCTGCTGGCGCGACTGCTGCTGGCCCCGCTGATTGGGGCGCTGATCCTCTGGCTTTCCGATCAAATCATTCTCTGGCTGGCGCGTGTCTGGATGGAAGTCTCTACCGGGTCGGTAACGGCACTGGTTGGCGCGCCGCTGTTGCTGTGGCTGTTGCCACGCCTGCGCAGTATGAGTGCTCCCGCGATGGACGCGGGGGATAAAGTTTATGCTGAGCGTCAGTCGGTGCTGTGGTTCAGCCTGGCCGGTCTGGCGGTGTTGATCATCGTCTCGTTCGTCGCGCT
>Ga0058691_1001586_pt1 | contig 11793 bp, 12 predicted proteins | sample AgamicAtPrz_FD_55051 | JGI IMG/M metagenome (GOLD analysis project Ga0058691, IMG submission 55051) | Agave microbial communities from Guanajuato, Mexico - At.P.rz | ecosystem: Host-associated > Plants > Phyllosphere > Phylloplane/Leaf | place: Guanajuato, Mexico | collected 2012-05-28
TACGACGCCGACTTCATAGTCGGCTTTTTTTTGCCTCCTGATTCTCAGCGTCTACCCTAAAAGGGACGACAGCAAATTCTGGAGGGAATGATGAGCATCCTGAACGCTCTGCTACTGCAACAATCGCGTCAATCCGATCCCGTCCCCACCGATCCGGTGCCAATGCCCGATCCCATCCCGCGTCCGCAGCCGATGCCCGACCCGCCGCCAGATCAAGAACCGATTAAATTGTCGCATCGAACCGCGAGATCTGCGAGGATACGCGCCATCTGACCGCAAAGATGACCACGAGAGACTACTGTGACCGCTTTTTCTACCCTGAATGTTCTGCCCGCCGCCCAGCTCGATAACCTCAACGAGTTGGGTTACCTCACGATGACGCCTGTTCAGGCGGCCGCGTTGCCCGCCATCCTCGAGGGCCGTGACGTGCGCGTGCAGGCGAAAACGGGCAGCGGGAAAACGGCGGCATTTGGCCTTGGCCTGTTGCAGCACATCGATGCGGCACTTTTTCAGACCCAGTCTCTGGTGCTGTGCCCGACCCGCGAACTGGCAGACCAGGTCGCGGGTGAACTGCGTCGCCTGGCGCGTTTCCTGCCAAACACCAAGATTTTAACCCTCTGCGGCGGACAGCCGTTCGGCGCGCAGCGTGATTCACTCCAGCATGCGCCGCACATTATTGTCGCAACGCCCGGCCGCCTGCTGGATCACCTGCAAAAAGGCACCGTCTCGCTGGATGCGTTACAAACGCTGGTGATGGATGAGGCAGACAGGATGCTGGATATGGGCTTCAGCGATGCAATTGACGAGGTGATCCGTTTCGCCCCGGCCGATCGTCAGACGCTGCTGTTCTCCGCGACCTGGCCGGAGGCCATCGCCGCCATCAGCGGGCGCGTGCAGAAAAATCCGCTTACCATTGAAATCGACAGCGTAGATGCGCTGCCCGCTATCGAGCAGCAGTTCTTTGAAACCTCGCAGCAGGGGAAAATTTCGCTCCTGCAGAAATTGCTGAGCCAGCATCAGCCTGCGTCCTGCGTGGTGTTCTGTAATACCAAAAAAGACTGTCAGTCGGTCTGTGATGCCCTGAATGCCGCCGGCCAGAGCGCATTGTCGCTGCATGGCGATCTGGANCAGCGCGATCGCGATCAGACGCTGGTCCGCTTCGCTAANGGCAGCGCCCGCGTTCTTGTNGCAACCGACGTCGCTGCGCGCGGTCTGGATATTAAATCCCTGGAGCTGGTGGTGAACTTTGAGCTGNCGTGGGANCCTGAAGTGCACGTGCACCGTATTGGCCGTACCGCGCGCGCGGGAAACAGCGGTCTGGCGATCAGCTTCTGCGCGCCGGAAGAGGCGCAGCGCGCCAATATTCTCTCTGAGATGCTGCAGATTAAGCTGAACTGGATGAATGCACCGGCCAGCGCCAGTGTGCCGCTGGAGGCTGAAATGGCGACGCTGTGCATTGATGGCGGTAAAAAAGCCAAGATGCGTCCAGGCGACGTATTAGGGGCGCTGACCGGGGATGTGGGTCTGGACGGGGCGGATATCGGCAAGATCGCGGTCCATCCGGCGCATGTCTACGTAGCGGTTCGCCAGGCGGTTGCCCATAAGGCATGGAAGCAGCTGCAAAACGGGAAAATTAAGGGTAAAACCTGTCGCGTACGTCTGCTGAAATAAAGAATGAAGCGTCTCAGAAGGTGTTTCTGAGACGCTAATCGCTTACTTCACTTCAAGCACGTTCAGACGCAGCTCTTCAAACTGATTGTCATCTTCTTCCGGCTGCCAGCCCGCTGGCTGCATGGGAATATCTTCCCGATCAAACGCCAGGTCCCCGCCGTTCACAACTTCTGACTCGTGGTTGATGCCTTTAAAGTCGAACAGCTCCACATCCGCGAGATGGGAAGGGACAACGTTTTGCATCGCGCTGAACATGGTTTCGATACGACCCGGATAACGCTTATCCCAGTCGCGCAGCATGTCGCCAATCACCTGACGCTGCAGGTTCGGCTGAGAGCCGCACAGGTTACATGGAATGATCGGGAAACCTTTAGCCTGAGAAAAACGCTCAATGTCTTTTTCGCGGCAGTAGGCGAGAGGGCGGATCACAATGTGCTTGCCGTCATCGCTCATCAGTTTAGGCGGCATGCCTTTCATCTTGCCGCCGTAGAACATATTGAGGAACAGCGTTTGCAGGATATCGTCGCGGTGATGGCCCAGCGCAATTTTGGTCGCGCCCAGCTCCGTCGCGGTACGATACAGAATGCCGCGGCGCAGACGAGAGCAGAGTGAGCAGGTGGTTTTCCCCTCCGGGATTTTCTCTTTCACAATGCCGTAGGTATTTTCTTCGACGATTTTATACTCAACGCCCAGCTTCTCGAGGTATTCCGGAAGAATGTGCTCCGGGAAGCCCGGCTGTTTCTGGTCAAGGTTGACCGCCACCAGGGAAAATTTCACCGGTGCGCTTTGCTGAAGATTACGCAGGATCTCCAGCATGGTATAGCTGTCTTTACCCCCTGACAGGCAGACCATGATACGGTCACCTTCTTCAATCATGTTGAAGTCTGCAATGGCTTCGCCCACGTTACGGCGCAGTCGCTTTTGCAGTTTATTCAGGTTGTATTGCTCTTTTTTGTTAATTTCTTGATTCTGTTGCATTTAGTACTACCTTCGGAGCCAGCAGGGGCAAACATTGTATGCCGCGTATGGTACGGATTCCGGCGGCGAATACCAGCACGTTTTACAGCTGCGTTAAATCTGGAACCCTATAATGATTCACATCATGCAGGCTTAAGGGTAATGGCTAGTGATGCCGGGGTGATGCGTTATATCGACAAGGGTAGCTTTAAAAAGCCTGACAAACCTGGGAGGGCATCAGAAGGGTGCAGGCTCGCTGGGATAAGTATCACTTTTATCTCAGCTTACAGCACCTCAACCAATTCAAATTCTTCCGCGATCAGTTCCATATCTTCAGAAAAATGGCCTTCGCGGAAGAAAAATCGCTGATGCTCTTTCTGCCAGTATTCAAGGCTTAAATCGCCTTCACCCTCTTTGCGAGCGAATTCTTCATTTACATCGCAAAAACGCACCAGCCGCATTGAAACCAGCCGGATCACACAGACCGGGACATTCTGGCCATCAAGAATTATGTTGTAGCTCCCCATCCGCGGAGCACACACATCCTGCGCGTACGAGGCAAAAGATCCGCAGGTGGCCGTTTTGATTCCTTTTTTAATCAGGTCCGCAAGCACGCTCGCCAGTTCCGGGCCGTCACCCATTTGCCAGGCCACTGCGTCTGGGTACTTCATTTTTAATTCTTCAACCTGAACCATTCAAATCCCTTCTTAACTCTTAACCAAAAGAATCGGAATAGCGGTTTTAGCATAAACCCCCTCGACTGTAGAAGCATAGTCGCCTTTCCTTGCATTTTTAGTTCNGGTGGGAAGGAAAACAAAGCGTTGCGCGTATTGCCCTGGTAAATATATCCTTACGAGGTTATCTGTGTGGTGAATCTGCTGTCTGCAGCCAGGCGCGTGGCTTTGAATATCAGTAACGAGTCACCTGGATGCAACCAGCACCACGCTTTTTCTTAAAATTTTATCCCATTGGAAGGGTTTAACGTGTTCAAGCTTATTTCATCTCTACTGGCAATTTTCCAGCTGTCAGGCTGTAGCTCCGATCTGGTTCTCAGTCCACCTAAACAACCCGAATACAAGTCAATGCCTGAAATAACTCAGTCTGTGACGCCAACGCAACAGCGTGCCATCATGGCCGGCGAGCGGCCAGACTGGTCAGAAAGAACCCCGATCAATACAATAAAGCGATATTAATAGACACTTATCCACCCGGGCTGCCGTTCGGCGGCCTTTTGTTTCCCCTGAACCTGGTTTACGAGAACTTTTCTGACGCCCGTCATGGTATTTATTACGTTATCAACCATGCTTAAGACGATGACAATTCAATCACTTCAGCATCGTTGAAGCGGCTACTTCACTTAAATCGAGAACCCTAAATGCGCCATGCATCTATCCCCGTAGCTGCAGCCACGACAATGTTTTTGCTCGGCGTTTTTATCATCAATTTACAGGTCTGGTATTCTGCACGGGCTGATAGCCTGGCAGAGGCGCACTACGTCGTGCGGAACATGAATGTTATTCTTAAAGAAGCTCGTCATGCGACTGAGATGGCAATGCAACTTGCCGAGAATGAGTGTGATGCTGAAGGGCAATATCGGCTGGGCACCGAGGCGGCATTACAGCCTCACCTGAGAACGATCGTTATTCTGAAAAATGATGCGGTCTGGTGCTCCTCGTTACCGGGAAACCGCGTATTGTTGGTCAACAGCTCAGTGCTGCCTGAGTCATCATTGCTCCTCGTCCCTTCGGCCAGTACCGTCAACGGTCTTCCGGTTCTCTTATATCAGACAATTCATGCCGGAAGCCGAATCATCGTTAGCATCAGCGATAGCCATATCCGTGATGCACTGGATATGCCATTAAATGGCGTTGAATATTCCCTGAGAGTAGGCAATACGCTTTTAGGTCTGACAGGCGATGTGACGGCGGCAGACCCTACGAAGAAAGAGGTATTAATGGTAAAAGCCTCTAATTATCCTTTCTCGGTACAATTCAACTCTCCACCTCTTTTTAGTCTTAAGAGATTATTCAATCGAGCCGGAGGCGTGGTGTTATTCCTGCTGATAATATCGTCTCTCTCTGCTTATATTCTTCAACGCTATATTTCTAAGGATGTTTCACCCGAAGAGTCACTGCGCATCGCCATTTACAGAAATGAAATTATTCCCTATTACCAACCCGTTGTGAGCGGCAAAGAGGGAACCTTACGGGGTGTGGAAGTGCTGGCCAGATGGAAACATCCTCAATCAGGGTTTATTTCTCCCGCATCCTTCATTCCTCTTGCTGAGAAATCCGGTTTAATTATTCCTTTGACTCAAAGCTTAATGAGGCAGGTTGCAATACACATGAATGCTATTGCGACATTGCTGCCAGAAGGCTTTCACGTAGGGATTAACTTCAGCGCTTCTCATATCGTTGCGCCCACCTTTGTTGAAGAGTGTCTCCACTACAAGCGCAGCTTCACTCAACAGGATCTTAACCTCGTCGTTGAGGTGACGGAGCGTGAACCACTCGACATTGATGAACATCTCGTTAACACATTGAATGAGTTACATAGCAACGGATTTGCCATTGCGCTGGATGACTTTGGTACGGGTTATTCCGGTCTGTCCTATCTGCAGGATCTGCATATTGATTACATTAAAATCGACCAGAGCTTTGTTGCCAGGGTTAACGCGAATGAGGACTCAACCCTAATCCTTGATTCGGTACTGGAGTTGGCCAAAAAACTCTCAATTAGCATCGTGGCGGAGGGCGTTGAAACAGAAGAGCAGCTCGATTACCTCACACGCAATCATATCCGGTTTTTACAGGGTTTTTTCTTTTACAAACCTCTTCCTTTCAAGGAACTGGTCAAAGTTGTCTTGTCGAAGCCAAAAGTTAAGGTCAGGGTGGAATAATGTTTATTCGGTTGTTTCTGAGGAAATAAAAAGGGGGGACATCATCCCCCAAAAATGCAGACGATTATAGTTTTAACCACGGTAATATTTTGTTATGCATTGACCGGATGGTCAAATTAATTGTTTTCAACATTCTCTTTGGGATTCTTAAGCAAATGGGTGATTTGGAATATTAGCTGCCTAACGTTTAATTTGACCTTAATCAAAATTGTCGCGTCCTCTTAAGATTGATGGATGCAATGATTATTGTTTTGTTAAAACAATGCACTTACGCTGTGTTTTCGACGTAAGTTGCTTCAGGTTAATTTTTTAAGAAAAAAATGCTAGCGGCCATAGCATAATGAAATAATGCTTACTTATTACCGCAGTTTAAATATTAACCAGTAAAGGCCGGGGCGCAGTTTGCATTTAGAATAGCTGTCTCATTCTGAGATTTTCGTCAGTTAGCGTATAATGCGTCATCCAAAACTGCTAAACACCCCGTGGCTCGTGCTATGACTCTTAATCGCTTTTGTTATTTACTCCTGATTATCGCTGCGATCGGCAGCCTTCTTGCTACCCATCCTCTGGTCATGTGGTTTCTGGCGATCAACGTGATGACGTTGGTCATGTATGGCGCCGATAAAATGGCGGCGCGGAAGGGGATGCGCAGGGTTCCGGAAGCGACATTGCTGGTATTTGGCGTGACAGGTGGCTGGCCTGGCGCCATTGTCGGCCAACAACTCTTTCGCCATAAAACCCAAAAGCAGCCCTTCAAAAGCTACTTTTTCATCAGCGTCGTCGTCAGCATCGCCATGATGGCGGCCGTTTANCATTTTTCTTCTTATTCTCTTTTATGAGCGTTGGCNGGGACTGCTGACGGTAAGGCATATCTTTAATTTANTCCTCCGTCACTGCCAATAGTAGTAGGACTATTCTTAAGTGGTTGCTGTTTTTTGCACAATCTGAATAATACGTGCAACAACACGGACGACAACATCCCATGAAAATAGAATCTCTTATNCTGGCAGTGCTGGTGCTCTTTTCTGCGCCTTCCTGGTCTGCTTTTCAGGAGCGGGAATATAATACCTGGTATATAAAAAATGCGGTTCTTTATGATATGACACAGACCTCGGAAGGTTTCCCGGTCATGGTGAGTGTCTCCCAGCCAGGAAGAAAATCCGCTAATTTACTGGTGTCCTATATTACTGAAGGCCGTTGCGGTGAGAAAAACCTGCCGCTAAATGTGAATGGTAAAGTACTGCCCGCCAAATATTATTGTGTTCAGGTAGGACAAAACAGAATTGAACATTTTTCAGTGGTTGATGCGGACAGCGTCAATAGCATGGTGACGCATTTAAAATCCGATTTCACGATCCTCCTGCAAAACGATATCAAGATTTGGGCTGCAAACATCAAAACGCCAAAGTTTGGACTGACGCCGAGATTTTAAATATGAAATGTCATTTCTCATGGCAGGCATTTTTCTCATCAAAGCAATTATTTACACAATAATAGTGTCACTATGTTACTAATCAAAATAAAGAGTAAGTGGCCCTGTTTTTTTACATATTTAAAGAGATTGTATGCTAAACGGTACGAAACCGCATAAATAATNCTTTCTGAAATTATGGATAAAGCTCACTACCAGACTTACGCTTGCTAGCGAATTTAAGTTGTTCAGCGCATCTTTACTGGTAAGGAGCAGAAAATGTCACAACGTAATAGTCTGGATTTGCTAAGCCGTAAAGAAGGAATGTGTTTGTTAGAGCAAAGCATGGGTTTTGTCTGGCAGGCAGCACTTCGGGCTGTCGCGNTATTAGGCGTTGCAGATCTTCTGGTTGAAGGAAAGAAATCCGTTAAGCAGCTGGCGAAGGAGCTTAATGTCGATGGCGACTATCTTCATCGAATCATGCGCTTATTGTCTTCGCGTGGGGTGTTCAACGAATTATCCGAAACGGAATACGGTCTTAGCCATTCAGCTCAATTCCTGCGTTCCGATCATGAATTTTCCTTACGGGCGGCAGTTCTTATGTTGACAGACCAAACATTCTGGCAGCCAGCGGCTAGAATGGATGAAATATTGCAAGGCAAACCTGTTTTTAATTCATTGTTTTTCAAGCCTTTTTACGATTACTGGCAGCATGATGACACGGTGACGGGAAGCAACATTTTTCATGCTGGTATGGCCTCTATGTCATCCGTAGAAAATGAAACTATTACTGGTAGCTATTCATTCCCTGAAAACGCTGTCGTTGCCGATATCGCCGGTGGGCTGGGTAATTTATTGCTGGCAATTTTACGTCGAAATCCGACCTTGACAGGGATCTTGTTTGATCAAAAAGACGTGCTTGAGCGGAACAGACTTTCACTATTGAATGATAATCGCCGATGGAAGACCGTAGAGGGCAGCTTTTTTGAAGCCTGTCCTGCAGCGGACATTTTTTTACTTAAATATATTTTGATGGACTGGCCTGATGAGAAGGCGATTCAGATACTTCAGTGCTGCAGAAATGCAATGAAAGATAACTCCCGATTATTAATTTTTGAACCGCTTATTAAAAAAGAAAATAATCAGCAGGGACGATTTGAAATTGACCTTCTTCTGTTAACAAGCTTTGATGGCGGGCGGGCAAGAACAGAGCCTGAGTATCAGGTCTTGTTTGAACAGACCAATTTGAAGCTGAACAAAATAATAGATACCGGTTCCTATCTGTCGATTTTAGAAGTCATACCTGTCTGAACTTGTCCGTCATTCCGTTTTACCGTATTCCTGCTAAGCTTGTTGGTTGGACCAGGAGCGTAAGCATGATGAACAAAGATGAACAAACCGGATTAGTGGGGCTGGCGATTGGGGCCGCCGTTATTGGGCTGGTTTCAGCGCAGAAACCGATCCATCGCAACAGCATTGTCGATGAACTGGTCAGGCTCGGCAGGCAAAAAGGCGATGGCGTAGAAGATGAGGTTTTCGTTAAGGCTGCCGAGCTGGTGAGAAAAGGGGTATAGCCCATGGCTGAAAGACGAAACGCGAAGTGCCATTGCGGCGCGGTGGCGTTCACCGTTGAGCTCACTGATGGTCTGAATACCGCGCGGCGCTGCAGCTGTTCCTTTTGTCGCATGCGGGGCGCGGTCGTCGTCTCTGCGCCGCTGTCAGGCATTAAGGTGACCAAAGGTGAAGATAAGCTCACCGAGTACCGCTTTAACACGGGAACGGCACGGCATTTCTTCTGCTCGGTATGCGGGATCTACACGTTCCATCAGCGGCGTTCTAACCCAAACGAATATGGCGTTAATGTCGCCTGTTTTGAAAACGTTTCACCTTTTGATTTTCCAGAGGTGAAGGTGATGGACGGCGTTAACCATCCCATGGATGGGGATAGTGGGGTATTAGGTTATCTCTCTTTTCGCGAGAAAGGGGAAGATCAGGCATGATTGCCGCCTGGCCACTCTTTTACTCCTCCGGCTATAGTAGGCAGTGGGTAACTGAAACAGGAGAAACTATGCTCTGTGTTGAAAAAGACGATCCGCGTGAGGCCCCTGAATCAAGTGATAAAAAGCCTCAACCTGTGAAAAAATAACGCGACATACGCGTTTACCCGCCACCGGCACTGCTGGTGGCTTTTTATTTCCAGGGACAATAGTTAACTGCCATCCAGATGGTTTAATAGCGCCCCGAGATGCCCGACGATATCACCAAAATCAAAAATTAACGCCATCCACAGCAATGCTAAAAGGGTAAGTAAGGCAAGGGATACACGACCAAACAACGCTGTTATCGTTAGTGAAGAAAGGGCTATCACCGCAGTTTAACCAGCTTACTTTCAACTTTCCCTCAACCAACCCCTTTCTTAAACTGTCTTATGTGACGAACTTCAAAAAACAAGCGAGCCCGCATGATTATGCGGGCTCTGACAATCAGAACTGGTAAACCAGGCCTAACGCTACAACATCATCGGTGCTGATGCCGTTGTCTTTGTAGAAGCTGTCATCTTCATCCAGCAGGTTGATTTTGTAATCAACGTAGGTGGACATGTTTTTGTTGAAGTAATAGGTGACCCCTACGTCAGCGTATTTAACCAGATCCTGGTCGCCCTGGCCGTTGCCCAGATCCTTACCTTTCGACTGCAGGTAGGAAAGGGACGGACGCAGGCCGAACTCAAACTGGTACTGCGCGGTCACTTCGAAGTTCTGGGTTTTGTTCGCCACGGCGTCGGTGTTATCACCATACGGTGTCATATTGCGGGTTTCAGAATACATTGCCGCCAGATAGATATTACTGGCGTCATACTTCAGGCCCGCCGTCCATGCATCCGCCTTGTCTCCACCCGCAGTGGTATTCATGACCTGCTCGTTGGTGCGGTCAGAAGAGGTATACGCGGCCCCCGCAGTAATCCCCATGCCGAAGTCATAGGTAGTAGAAATACCGAAGCCGTCACCGTTCTCGTGACGCGTGTCGCGACCGTTGTTGGTGCCTTCCTGGTTGTTGCTGGCGTCTTCATTTTTGCCCTGATACTGCAGCGCAAAGTTCAGGCCCTGCACCAGACCGTAGAAGTCGGTGTTACGGTAGGTTGCCACGCCGTTTGCGCGGCCGGTCATGAAGTTGTCGGCTTTGGTGTAGGAGTCGCCACCGAACTCAGGCAGCATATCGGTCCAGCCTTCCACGTCGTACAGGACACCGTAGTTACGACCGTAATCGAAGGAGCCGTAGTCACCCACTTTTACACCGGCGAAGGCCAGACGCGTCCAGGACTGATTATCAGACCCTTCCGTGTTATTGGCCTGAATGTTGTATTCCCACTGCGCATAGCCGATCATCGTGTTGTTAATTTGGGTTTCACCTTTGAAACCCAGACGCATATAGGTTTGATCGCCGTCAGCACCTTTGTTATCGGAAAAATAGTGCAGACCATCTACTTTTCCGTACAGATCTAATTTGTTACCGTCTTTATTATAAATTTCTGCTGCTTGAGCAGAACCAGCTATAAGCAGAGCTGGAATCATCAGAGCCAGTACTTTTCTTTGCATTGTGATATTCCTTTGCAGTTGTTTTTATTTAATTACCTGTTGAACTTTCAGAATGAGAAAGTTGTCTCATGCTAAATCACTCCCGTGTAAGAGTAATAAAATATAATTGTTACGAACTAAGTAAAATCTAAACCGAATAAATCGGCGGAAATGATCATTGGTTTGATGAATGATTTAAAAGTAACTATATTAAATTGAAATTATTAATCAGGCGTTAATTAAGGTANTCTGNCCNGCGTTATATGCCTGTAAGATGATTCATCCATAATTAACGTGAATGNTATTAAGGAAACTAAATAGATATTCAATGATTATCTGGATTCGCCCGGTGTGAATACGCCGGGCTTTTTTTATGGCAAAAAAATGCCCGGACAAGCCGGGCAGGGGAACTAGTCGCTGGTTGGTTTTTCGGCTTTACCCGCCATCTGCGCCAGGAAGTCATAGCGTTTTTGCAGGTCAGCAGCGGCATCTTTCCAGAGCTGCTCGGCCACTTCCGGCTGCTGGGCGTTAAGGCGACGGAATCGCTGTTCCTGCATTAACGTCTCGGCCAGGGCATCCGACGGCGGACGCGAATCCAGCGCCAGCGGTAATTTACCCTCGTCTGCACGACGCGGGTCGAACCGGTACAGTGGCCAGAAGCCGGTCGCAGTCAGCTGACGCATCTGGTCGTGGCTGAGGGCCAGATCGTAGCCATGCTCTTCGCAAGGGCTGTAGGCAATGATCAGCGACGGGCCAGGATACGCTTCCGCTTCCTGAATCGCTTTCACCGTCTGGTTAAGCTGGGCACCCAGCGAGATTTGCGCGACGTAAACATGACCGTACATCATCATGCTCACGCCGAGATCTTTGCGCGCCTTGCGTTTACCGTGTTCGCCGAATTTCGTTACCGCGCCTAACGGCGTCGCTTTCGACGCCTGGCCGCCGGTATTGGAATAACACTGCGTATCCAGAACCAGGATGTTGACGTTTTCGGTCAGGCTCAACACGTGATCCAGCCCGCCAAAGCCGATATCGTAAGCCCAGCCGTCACCGCCAATCAGCCAGATTGATTTTTCGACCAGAGCGTCAGCGTCGGTCAGCAGCTGTTCAGCCCCCGCAACGCCCTGCAGCGCGCGGCGCAGCTCAGCAACCTGCTCACGACGTTCTTCTGGCGTCGCGTCCGCATGAAGCGCGTCATTGAGCTCAGCGGGGATCTGCCCGGCAAACTGCTCCAGCAGGCGCATCACGCGCGCGCGGTGCTGGTCGACGGTCAGGCGGAAGCC
>Ga0058691_1001597_pt1 | contig 11740 bp, 13 predicted proteins | sample AgamicAtPrz_FD_55051 | JGI IMG/M metagenome (GOLD analysis project Ga0058691, IMG submission 55051) | Agave microbial communities from Guanajuato, Mexico - At.P.rz | ecosystem: Host-associated > Plants > Phyllosphere > Phylloplane/Leaf | place: Guanajuato, Mexico | collected 2012-05-28
ACCGTTGCCAGGTTCGGCCGCATCGATGCGCTGATCAACTCGGCCTATGCCCACGGGACCTGGGGCTCTTCAAGCAACTCCTCCATGGATGACTGGCGCAAGGTCATGGAAGTCAATCTCTACGGCTCCATGAACATGACCCAGGCCGTGGTGCCGCAGATGAAAAAGCAAAAAGACGGCAGCATTGTGATGATCAACACCATGGCAACGCGCCGCCCCAATCAGCTCGAAGCCGGTTACGCAGTATCCAAAGGCGCGCTCAAGACCGCTGTGCAATATCTGGCAGAAGACCTGGGGCCCTACGGCATCCGCGTCAACAGCACCTACAACGGCTGGATGTGGGGCGCACCGGTCAAAGGCTATTTCCAGGCGGAAGCCAAGCGCCAGGGCGTACCCATGGAATCTCTGGTCGATGTGATTGCCCAGCAGATTCCCTTGCGCAACGAGATTCCCGACGATGCCGATTGCGCCTCCGCCGCGCTGTATCTGGCCAGCGACTATGCGCGCGTGGTGACCGGCGCCCAACTGGACGTCAGTGGCGGCCATTACCTGCCTCACTAAATTCCAGCGGAGAACAGCATGCAAACTCTTCTGGATATTGAAGAAATCAAACAGCTCAAGGCACGCTACTTTCGCGGCATCGACACCTGCAATCTGGAGCTTCTGAAAACCGTTCTGGCCGATGATGTCCATATTCGCTTCGACAGCCCGACTTACCAGTATGAGATCAATGGCATCGATGAAGCCATGAGCTTCTACCGCAATGCCTTCACCCATCGGCGCTTTGGTATGCACAACGGGCATACACCGGAAATCAAGGTCGACGGTGACACGGCCACCGGCATCTGGTACCTCAATGATCTGTTCATCAATCTGGATGAGCAGACCATACTCACCGGCAGTGCGCTATATGAGGACCTCTATACCAGGGTCGCCGGTCAGTGGCGGGTGCAGCGCACGGGCTACAAGCGACTGCTGGAGATGATTGAGCCTCTGAGCAGCGGTTGTCGCATCACATCCCGACCTATTACGAGCAACTTATAAGCGACATTAAGACTGCAATTGGATTTTCCCTTAGAAGGTAGACATGCCTAGGGGCAGTCCAATGCAGGCTGACGGACGAGCAGGAGCAAAGCTCTGCTCCTAGATCCTTTTGCTCCTATAAAGCGCTTTGTGGAGCGCTTTTTTTGGTTCGACGCACATCGTGCTCGGCACGGTGATGCCTTGAGCTTGCACAAATCCAGGTTGAGTTCGCATGAGCCTCGTTATCGCTTCCTGTCTGGCCGAGAGGAGCGCGTCTTGAATGCCGCGAGGTCCTGCGCTGTATTGCAGCCACTAAATCCACGATCTGCAGCAATCTCTTGTACAGGCCTGGCTTTCTCCCGCTGATTGCCATCATTGATTACGGCCGCACGATACCCCGATTACCTCTCTATGGCGGTCAGGTGATCCAGTGACGGTTTTCAAGCAAGCAGCAGGCGGTGGCTATCGGTTTCAGGCCAGATTTCACGTCCCAACTTCAACGGATCAGTGCGAAATTAAGGTGCGAATTCAGTTTGCAGATGCCTGATCCAAGCCGCGCTTGATTCCGCCGGCTATTTAGTCCACTCCCGAGACATTTACTTGAATGTCAATTGATTCAATGAAATCTTGATGAAGGAATTGATGCAAAGCAACGAATCGAGAAGAACCTTGTTGCAAGTCAATTTTGTAGGTAATCTCGTGGCAAAGTTCGTTATCGGATCTCTATCGCCAAATCATGGATGCTCAGGCATCCAAGCCAAGGGGGATTGCTAATGACAGAACCNCAGCCTGAATCGACTCGTACCGAGGANTTGCGNAGCTTNGCATTTCTCGCAGTTGTTATGGCACCTATATTGGCCGTTGTACTGATTGCGTCTTACGGCTTTGCGATCTGGTTTTATCAGATGATCATCGGTGGTCCCCCACATGCATGAAGAATCTGAGCCCATTGAAACTCATACCGACTTGCATATCACCAGTCTGGTTGTGCATGTGCTTCCCCAGGCATTGGCACAAGTAGCTGCTGGCATCGTCACGATCAAAGGCGCTCAAATACATGGAAGTCATCCGGCCGGCAAGTTGGTCGTGACCTTGGAAGCGCCCCATGCAAGAGAAATACTTGATTGCGTGTCTCAGATTGAGCTGCTTGATGGCGTAATCAACGCGTCCCTGGTTTATCAGCATGTTGAGAACTGGCAGTCGCTAAACCAAGAGGTAACACATGACTAGCACTAGGCGTGATTTTGTCCGTCAATCTGCNGCCGCAGCCGCAGGGGCCGTTGCAGGCATNCCCATAGAAGNTCTGTCCCAGGATGCAGGNGCAATGGCTGCCGACCTGAAGTGGTCCAAGGCGCCATGCCGCTTTTGCGGTACAGGTTGCGGCGTCATGGTGGCCGTCAAGGACAACCGCGTAGTGGCCACTCAGGGTGACCCTGAGGCCGAGGTCAACCGGGGACTGAACTGCGTCAAAGGTTACTTCCTGTCCAAGATCATGTATGGCGGTGATCGTCTGACAAAGCCGTTGCTGCGCATGAAGAATGGTCGCTATGCCAAGGATGGCGAGTTCCAGCAGGTTTCCTGGGATACGGCCTTCGACGTCATGGCAGAGCAGTTCAAAAAGACGCTCAAGGCCAAGGGCGCCGACGCGGTGGGCATGTTCGGCTCCGGCCAGTGGACGGTATGGGAGGGCTATGCCGCCTCCAAGCTGTTCAAGGCAGGCTTTCGCACCAACAACATTGATCCCAATGCAAGGCACTGCATGGCCTCGGCAGTTGCCGGCTTCATGCGCACCTTTGGCATGGACGAGCCCATGGGTTGCTATGACGACATCGAAGCCGCGACTGCCTTTGTGCTATGGGGCTCGAACATGGCTGAAATGCATCCGGTACTGTGGACGCGCGTGACCGACAGGCGCCTGTCCACACCGGGCGTGAAGGTGGCCGTGCTGTCCACCTTCGAGCACCGCTCGTATGAGCTGGCGGACATGTCTCTGACCTTCAAGCCTCAGACCGACCTGGCCATACTCAACTACATCGCCAACCACATCATCACCACAGGCAGGGTCAACAAGGACTTTGTCTCCAAGCACTGCAATTTCAAGCTCGGCAACACCGATATCGGCTACGGGCTGCGTCCCGAGCATCCCCTGCAGAAGGCTGCCAAGAACGCCAAGGACCCCAACGGTGCCAAGTCCATAAACTACGAGGAATACGCCAAGTTCGTATCCACCTATACGCTCGAGTACACAACCAAGCTCACGGGTGTACCGGCCAACCGTCTCAAGGCTCTTGCCGAGCTCTATGCAGACCCCAATAGCAAGGTGGTGTCGTTCTGGACCATGGGTTTCAACCAGCACACACGCGGTGTCTGGGCCAACAACATGGTCTACAACATCCACCTGCTGCTGGGCAAGATCGCCACACCCGGCAACAGCCCGTTCTCACTGACGGGTCAGCCTTCTGCCTGCGGAACGGCTCGTGAGGTGGGCACTTTCTCGCACCGCCTGCCAGCGGACATGGTGGTGACGAACCCAGAGCATCGCAAGACTGCTGAAACCATCTGGAAGCTGCCCGAAGGCACGATTCCACCCAAGCCAGGCTACCATGCCGTGGAACAAAACCGTGCGCTCAAGGACGGCAGGCTCAATGCCTACTGGGTGATGGTCAACAACAACATACAGGCCGGCGCCAACCTGGCGCAGGAAGGCTACCCGGGCTACCGCAATCCTGACAATTTCGTGGTGGTCTCCGATGTCTACCCCACAGTCACAGCCGTAGCCGCCGATCTGATCTTGCCGTCGGCCATGTGGGTCGAAAAGGAAGGCGCCTACGGCAATGCAGAGCGCCGCACCCACTTTTGGCACCAGTTGGTCAAGGCTCCTGGTGAGGCGCGCTCCGACCTGTGGCAATTGATGGAGTTTTCCAAGCGTTTCAAGGTCGAGGAAGTCTGGCCCGAGGAACTGCTGGCCAAGAAGCCCCTGCTGCGTGGCAAGACCCTGTTCGAGGTGCTGTACCGCAACGGCAACGTGGACAAGTTCCCCTTGGCCGACATGGACCCTGCCTATGAAAACGAGGAAGCCAAGGCCTTTGGCTTCTATCCGCAAAAAGGTCTGTTCGAGGAGTACGCCTCGTTCGGCCGTGGCCATGGCCACGATCTGGCACCGTTCGACCAGTACCACAAGGTGCGCGGCATGCGCTGGCCCGTGGTCAACGGCAAGGAAACGCTCTGGCGTTACCGCGAAGGCTCGGACCCCTATGTGAAAGCTGGTACGGGCTACCAGTTCTACGGAAATATCGACGGCAAGGCCAACATCTTTGCCTTGCCGTACGAACCACCGGCGGAGGCTCCGGACAAGGACTATCCATTCTGGCTTTCCACGGGCCGAGTGCTTGAACACTGGCACTCGGGATCCATGACCCGGCGCGTACCCGAGCTGCATCGTGCCGTGCCTAACGCACTGTGCTACATGCACCCTGACGATGCCAAGGCACTGGGCGTGCGCCGCGGCAGCGAAGTTGAGCTGTCCTCGCGGCGCGGCTCCATGCGCACGCGCGTCGAGACGCGCGGCCGCAACAAGCCTCCGCGCGGCTTGGTCTATGTCCCCTGGTTCGATGCCAGCCAGCTGATCAACAAGGTGACGCTGGATGCTACCGACCCGATTTCGTTGCAGACGGACTTCAAGAAGTGCGCTGTGAAGATCACCAAGGTTTGACGAAAGAGAGGTTGACCATGAACTTCTTCCGCAAACTCGTCCGTCTTGTGGGCATGCTGCTCATGCTCAATATAGGTATGGCCTGGACGCCAGCCGCCATCGCGGAGACCTTCTATGACTCGGCGCGTGGCCCCACGCCCATCATGCAGGCAACCAAGCCGCCAGTGCTTGGCAATGCCGTCAATGATGACGTGCGCCGCACGCGCAACTACACCTGGCAACCGCCCACGATCCCTCATCGCGTGGACGGCTACCAGGTGGACAAGAACTTCAACAAATGCATGGACTGCCATTCGCGAACCAAGGCCGAGATCTCGCAGGCAGTGCCGGTATCGGTCACGCACTATATGGACCGCGACGGGCGCATGTTGGGGCAGGTGTCCACGCGACGCTACTTCTGCCAGCAATGCCATGTGGCTCAGGATGCCGTCCGCCCTCTGGTCAGCAACACCTTCGAAGATGTGGATACCGTGATCCTGAAGGCCCTGCAGTCCCAGTCGGGCAAGACATCCAAGAAAAACTGACGCTGCGGCGCACGAGGCTCATCTATGTTGACACTTCTCAAGCGCTACTGGGCGGTGATCCGCCGCCCCAGCGTACATTTCAGCCTGGGCTTTCTGACCATCGGCGGTTTCATCGGCGGCATCCTCTTCTGGGGCGCGTTCAATACCGCCATGGAGCTGACCAATACGGAGAAATTCTGCACGGGTTGTCACGAGATGCGGGACAACGTGTTTGCAGAACTCAAGAGCACGATCCACTACACCAACCGCTCGGGCGTACGTGCCGTGTGCTCCAACTGTCATGTGCCGCACGACTGGACTGACAAGATCGCTCGCAAGATGCAGGCCTCCAAGGAAGTGTGGGGCAAGATCTTCGGAACAATCGACACGCCAGAAAAATTCGAAGCCAAGCGGCTGGAGTTGGCGCAGCACGAGTGGGCTCGCTTCAAGGCCAATGATTCTCTGGAGTGCCGCAACTGCCATAACTACGACTCCATGGATATGACGCGGCAGAGTTTGCGTGCACAGAACATGCACAGCACCTATTTGGCCAGCAAGGAAAAAACCTGTATCGACTGCCACAAGGGCATTGCCCACAAGCTGCCTCACATTCCTCCCGGACAGGGCCCCAGCGACACGCCAGGTCAGAAAGTACCTGGGCCAGCTGAGGCTTCGGTTGCGTCGGTGCAGTAGCGGGATGAATGGCTTGGGCACGGCTGCTTCCAGATTTCTTTGTATATCCGGCCTGGGTTGTGTACGCGGCGGCCGAGTGGTGCTGCGCGATCTGGGCTTGGAACTCGGTGACGGTCAACTCCTGATGCTCAGAGGTCATAACGGCGCGGGCAAGAGCAGCCTGCTGCGTTGTCTGGCCGGCCTTCTGCCATGGCGTACTGGAAGCCTCCAGTGGTGCGGCGGTACGCTGTCCCCTCAGGATCCAGCCTACCAGCGGCAACTGGCCTATATGGGACATCAGGCAGGAATGAGCGACGCCTTGACAGGGATGGAGAATCTGCGCTTTGCGCTGGATCTGATGGCTGTGAGCTGGAATGAAGCACGCGTGCAAGCCGTTTTGCAGGCCTTGTCGTTGACGGGAGTCGTCGCACGGCCTTTTGGCCGACTGTCCCAGGGTCAGCGTCGGCGATTGGGGCTGGCCCGTGTTTTGCTGGGCGAGCGTCCGTTTTGGTTGCTGGACGAACCCGACAGCTGTCTGGATGTCCAGGGCGAACAATATCTGGTCGAGGCACTGGAGCAGCATCTGGCCTCAGGAGGAATGGCCGTGGTGGCTTCGCACCGCAACCTGGTGCTGCCGACGCCCCGGGTGTCGGTGCTGGACTTATCCCGCTCCGTGGTCACGACGGCAATGAATGAGAAGGTGGCTGTTTGCTGAGAGCTGTGTGCGCAAGAGAGTTGAAATTGGCCGCTCGAAGGCCTTCCGATGCCTTGGGCGGGCTGTTCTTTTTCGTGCTGGTGGGCAGTCTTTTCCCCTTGGCTTTGGGGCCGGACGCGCCCCTGCTGAGGCAGATTGCGCCGGGCATTGTGTGGGTCGCGGCCTTGCTGGCCGTGCTGCTGGGGCAGCACCGGCTGTTCGAGAGCGACATGGCCGACGGGTCGCTGGAGCAATGGTTGCTGGCGCCTGCGCCCCTTTCGCTGCTGGTGGGCCTCAAGGTGGCCACGCACTGGTTGCTGGGTGTGTTGCCATTGTTGCTGGTGGCTCCCTTGCTGGGCTGGCAGTACGGCCTGGATGGGACGGTGGTCAGCATTCTGCTGGCATCGCTGGCCCTGGGAACGCCCAGCCTGTGCCTGCTGGCGGCTCTGGGCGCAGCACTGACACTGGGTGTGCGGGGGCAGTTGCTGCTGGCTCTGGTGGTGCTGCCGCTGAGCGTGCCCATCCTGATCTTTGGCAGCCATGCCGTGGCCCAGGCACAGCAAGGGCTGAGTGCAGCGCCTGCTCTCAATCTGCTGGGGGCCTGCCTGTGCCTGGCGTTACTGGCCGGCCCCTGGGCTATAGCAGCGGCCTTGCGCCTCGCGCTGGAGTGATATGAATTCCCTTACTTCCAATGCATCACCGACGCCTGCGGCAGGGTCCAGCGGCCGCAAATGGCGCCAACTGACCTCGCCCCCGATTTTTTACCACTGGGCGGGTCGAGTCTGGCCCTGGATGGCCGTGCTGGCTGCCGTGCTGGCTGCTGCGGGTCTATGGGTCGGATTTGGACTGGCACCTACGGATCACCAACAGGGCGAGGTCTACCGCATCATCTTTTTGCATGTGCCGGCCGCCTGGATGTCCATGTTCATCTATCTGGTGGCAGCGCTCCATGCTGCCCTGGGGTTGATTTACGGCACCCGTCTCTCCCCCCTGCTGGCAAGGGCCCTGGCCCCCACGGGAGCCTTGTTCACAGCCATCGCCTTATGGACCGGGGCTGCCTGGGGCAAGCCTACCTGGGGGGCCTGGTGGGTATGGGATGCCCGCCTGACGTCGGAGCTGATCCTGCTGTTCCTGTATCTGGGCTATATGGCCATGGTCTCGGCCATAGAGGATTCGCGTCGGGCCGATGGCGCTGGCGCCATCGTGCTGCTTGCTGGCGTGGTCAATGTTCCCATCATCTATTTCTCGGTTCAGTGGTGGAGCACCCTGCATCAGGGTGCGAGTATCCGCATGGATACAGCTCCCAGCATGACACACACCATGCTGGCCGGCATGCTGCTGATGGCGCTTGCTTGCTGGGCCTATACGCTGGCCGTCGCCCTGGTACGGGCACGTTGCCTGATTCTGGAGCGAGCCCGCGAGGAGAGTCTGTAATGCAGGATCATGCTTTTTTCATTGCTCTGGCCTACGGTGTGAGCGCGATGGCGCTGGGTATCGAGCTGGTCAGCATCTTTGTGCGCAGCCGTCGCCTGAAGGCTGAAGCCGCGTCCGGACTCGACGCCAGGGAGAACCCATGAAGCCGCGCCAGCGTCGCCTGCTGTGGGTGTTGGCAGGACTTGCGCTGGTGGCCGCAGCCGTCACGCTGGTGCTGCGAGCGCTCAACTCCAATGTGATGTTCTTCTACAGCCCCAGCCAGGTTCATGCGGGTGAGGTTCCGCATGGTGCGGCCTTTCGCCTGGGAGGCCTTGTGGAGCCTGGCTCACTGCAGCGCAGCGGCGACGGAATGCTGCTGCGCTTTGCCGTGACTGATGAAGTGCGCAGTGTGCCTGTGCAGTATCGAGGATTGCTGCCCGACCTGTTCCGCGAGGGCAAAGGTGTGGTGGTATCGGGCCGTATGCAGGCGGACGGAGCCTTCCAGGCCTCCGAGGTGCTGGCCAAGCACGACGAGAACTACATGCCGCCCGAAGCGGCCCATGCATTGAAAAACGCCGCCGGCAAGCCGTCGGAGAAGTCTGCCGACGACGCCACCGTCAGGGAAGCCGGCCAGGACAGCGCCGGTGCCGTCTCCAGCGGAGGCCGCACATGATTGCTGAACTTGGCGTGTTCGCCCTGGTACTGGCCCTGGTTACGGCAGTGCTGCTGGCGGTGCTGCCGCTGGCCGGTGCCCACTGGGGACTGGCGGGCTGGGTAAGGCTGGCCCGGCCCGCAGCCTTTTTGCTATGCGCGTTGTGCGTGCTGTCTTCGGCCAGCCTGTTCTGGTGCTTCTGGCGCGGAGACTTCTCGGTGCTGTATGTGGCGGCCAATTCGCATAGCGACCTGCCCATGGCCTACAAGCTGGCAGCGTTCTGGGGTGGTCATGAAGGCTCCATGCTGCTGTGGCAGCTCATGCTCTCGGGCTGGACCCTGGCGGTGGCCTGGCGCAGCCGAGACCTACCGCCGGCCTTCGTGGCGCGCGTGCTCGCGGTGCTGGGATGGATCAGCGTGGGCCTGCTGCTGTTCCTGCTGTTTCTCTCCAACCCGTTTGCACGCCTGATCCCGGCGGCAGCGCAAGGCAAGGACCTCAACCCCTTGCTGCAGGATCCCGGCATGGTGCTGCATCCGCCGCTGCTGTACATGGGCTATGTGGGCTTTGCCGTGCCCTTTGCGTTCGCGCTTGCGGCACTGATCTCGGGCGAGCTGGGTGCGGCCTGGGCGCGCTGGTCGCGTTCCTGGACGCTGGCGGCCTGGGGCTTTCTCACACTGGGCATTCTGCTGGGCAGCGCCTGGGCCTATTACGTACTGGGCTGGGGCGGCTGGTGGTTCTGGGACCCGGTGGAAAACGCCTCTTTCATGCCCTGGCTGGTGGGTACGGCCCTGCTGCATTCGCTGATCGTGACCGACCAGCGCGGCGCCTTCCGCAGTTGGTCGGCCCTGCTGGCCATCTGCGCATTTTCACTGAGCCTGCTGGGTACCTTTCTCGTGCGCTCAGGCGTGCTTACCTCGGTTCATGCCTTTGCCGTGGACCCAGGGCGGGGGCTCTTCATCCTGTGCTTCATCGTGGCTGTGGTGGGAGCATCGCTGTGGCTGTTCGCCTGGCGCGCACCGGAGCTGGGCCGCTGCTCCGGGGAATTTGCCATGCTCTCGCGCGAAACCTTTTTGCTGATCAACAACGTGCTCTTCACCGCTGCCGCGCTGGCGGTGCTTATAGGCACGCTGTACCCGCTGGCGCTCGATGTGCTGAGCGGCGAGAAGATCTCCGTGGGGCCGCCGTACTTCCAGGCCGTCTTTTTGCCTTTGGTGCTGCCGGCCCTGGCCCTGATGGGCGTGGGCACGGTGGCGCGCTGGAAGAGCAGCCTGGTTGGCGAGCTGTGGCGGCGCCTTCGCGTGGCCCTCGTGCTGAGCCTTGCCTGCTCGGCAGTGCTGGCACTGGCAGGCGGCTGGATGGGTGTGCGCCTGTCCCCGGCCACCTTGCTGGGCCTGGCCCTGGGCCTGTGGTGCCTGCTCAGCACACTGGCCCATATCTGGCAGCGCCTGGGGCAAGGCCTGGAAATCGGCCATCTGGGTCAGCGCCTGTCGCGCCAGCCCTGGGGCTGGTGGGGCATGCTGATGGCCCACGCCGGTGCGGGCGTGTTCGTGCTGGCGGTAAGCCTGGCCGACGGGCTGGAGAGCCGGCACGAAACCACGCTGGCGCAGGGTGAGACTGCCGAGGCGGGTGGCTACCGCTTCCGCTTCGACAGCCTTGGTCCGACAGCCGGCCCCAACTATGACGCGCAGCGTGCCCAATTCACCGTCAGCCGAGCGGGGCTGGACAGCTGGAGCATGTTTCCCGAGAAGCGGGTTTACCGCGCCCAGGGCATGGCGCTGAGCCAGGCCGCCATTGACAGCGGCTGGACACGCGACGTTTTCGTGGCCCTGGGCGATCCACTGGACGATCAAGGCCTGCGCTGGACCGTGCGCCTACAGGTCAAGCCTTTCATGGACTGGGTCTGGATAGGCACGCTGATGATGGCGCTGGGCGCGGGCCTGAGCCTTATGGACCGGCGCTTTCGTACAGCCAAGCAGCGAGCGCATCGCCAGTCCGGCGCTCCGGCCCTGCAAGGAGCTGTCTGATGCGCTTTGTCCTGCCCCTGGCAATATTTTTAGGCCTGGCCATCATGCTCGGGCTTGGCCTGCAGCGTGACCCACGGGCCCTGCCTTCGGCGCTGCTGGAACAGCCCGCACCGGCCATAGACCGCCCTCTACTCGAAGATCAGCAGCAAGTCCTGCATCTGCAGGACCTGCGAGGCCGGGCCTGGTTGCTCAATGTCTGGGCCTCATGGTGCGCCCCCTGCCGGCAGGAGCTACCCGTATTGGCCGAACTCTCGAAGCGCGACGCGGTCGCCGTCTACGGCCTGAACTACAAGGATCAGCCGGACAAGGCTCGCGCGCTGCTGCGGGTGGCGGGCAACCCCTACCGAGCTTCAGCCATCGACGGCGATGGCCGCGTGGGCATGGACTTCGGCATCCAGGGAGTGCCGGAAACCTTTGTCATCGACAGCCAGGGCCGCGTGCGCTATCGCCACGTGGGCCCGGTAACCGCAGAGATATGGCGCGATCGGCTGCTGCCGGTCATCAGGAGTCTGCAATGAAACCGCGAAGTATCGGCGCTGCCTTCACAGCGGCCTTGCTGGCCTGCATGGCAATGCTGGCCCAGGCCGGGCAGACCGCTCGGGACCAGGAACTGCTGGATCGTGAAATGGCGCTGGCCGCTCAGCTTCGCTGTGTCGTCTGCCAGAACCAGACCGTGGCCGAATCGCGTGCCCCCATGGCCGAGGACATGCGCCGCGAGATCCGCAACCAGCTCGAGCAGGGCCATAGCAATGAGCAGGTGATCAACTTCTTCGAACAGCGCTATGGCTCCTTTGTGCGCTACAACCCGCCCTGGAAGCCATCGACCTGGTTGCTGTGGAGCAGCCCGTTCCTTGCCGCGCTGGGCGGCTTTGTCCTGCTGCGGCGCACACTGCGCCAAAGGAGCATGCCGGACGAGCCACTCACTGCGCAGCAACGGGACCGTGCACGTCAATGGCTGGACACGACCTCGAAGGAGGAACGCCAATGAGCGCCATGCACTGGTTGTGGCTGGGTGCCACCGCCCTGATGCTTCTGAGCCTGGCTGTA